>Ga0164313_10005066_pt1 | contig 11681 bp, 8 predicted proteins | sample GuaBasSedimGuay4_FD_113735 | JGI IMG/M metagenome (GOLD analysis project Ga0164313, IMG submission 113735) | Subseafloor sediment microbial communities from Guaymas Basin, Gulf of California, Mexico - Guay4, Core 4569-4, 0-3 cm | ecosystem: Environmental > Aquatic > Marine > Hydrothermal vents >...
AGTTTTGAGTTTTGAGTTCCCATTCCCCAAAAACTCTCCGGGTCGTGATTGTGGGGCAGGCGTCTCGCCTGCCGTCCGGTGGTGGGATGTGATATCGAACGTCAACGGAGCCAAATAGTGGTCCAGGCCAGCAAAACGATGATCACAACGAAAAAGACGACGAGGATGGTCGCGTACCCGCGGCCCTCGTGATCGCCGACCGGCTCTGCCGCTGCCTTTGACCGCCCAAACGCCACACCGATCACCAACGTGACCACGCAGCCCACCACGTTCCACCACAACCAGGAAATGCCGGGCGCCCAGGCGGCGAGCGCGAGGTTGGCAAGGAGACTGGTCACCGCTCCGGCCACCGCCGACCACCCGTCAGCGCGGCGCGACCGCCAGGCCAACAGGAAGACCGCCAGCACCGGACCGTAGAGGGCACTGCCTACCCGGTTGATGAGCTCGATCGAGGTCTCCCCCGCCCGCGAGAAAAACCACGCCGCCGTGGTCGCCGCCACCCCCCAACCGACCGTCGCGAGCCGCGCCCACCGGAGCTGCCGCGCGGGATCCCGGCGCAGGGCCGCCGTCGAGAACTCCTCCACCACCACCGCCGACAATGAGTTGAGGGCTGAGTCGATAGACGACAGTGCCGCGGCGAGAATGCCCGCCACCACCACGCCGACGATCCCCGTCGGCAGATACGTCACGAGAAACTGGGGAACCAGCGCGTCCGGCGGGCGGCCCGCCAGCGACTGAGCGAAGTCCGGCGTCGCGGCGAGGAAGGCCGCGAGCATGAGGCCGAAGAGGCAGTAGGTCAGCACCAGCGGAAACCGCACCAAGCTCGCCACCGTCAACGCCCGTCGCGCCTGGTCGGCGTCGGCCGCAGCGAGGATCCGCTGCGCCTGGGTCTGGTCGCAGCCGTAGTAGGAGACGTAGAGGAAGAAGCCGCCGATCAGCATCGGCCAGAAGGCGAAGGTCGCACCATCGCCGAGGCCGTGGTGGTTCAGATCGAGAATCACCAGCCGTGCCGGATCGACTCCAGTCAGAAGCCCACGCCCGGCCATCCGCAGACCGAGGACAACCGTCACCACGACGGTCGCTCCCCACAGCAGGCCGAACTGGAGGACATCGGAGATGACATCGGCGGTCAACCCCCCGAGCGCGGTGTAGGCCACAGCCACCGAACCCACCACCAGCAGGCTGGTTGAGAAGCCCCAGGCGGTGCACGCATCGACCACCAGCGACGAGGCGTAGAGCACAACTCCGGCGCCGAGACCGCGGCCGACCAGGAAGAATGCCGCCAGCAGCCGCCGCGCGGCCGGGCCGAGACGCGCCTCCACCACCTCATAGACCTCGGCACCGGCAGCCCGGCGCAGGAACGGCACCCCCCACATGACCAGCGCCGCCATCGCCAGGGGCACCGCGAGCTCGTATTGCAGCCAGCCAAGACCGCCGCCGGGACGCAGGGCAACAAAGGCCGGCGCACCGATCAGCGAGATTGCGCTCACCTGGTTGGCGGCCAGGCTCAAACCCAGCGCCCACGCCGGCAGCCGCCCGCCTCCGAGGTAGAAGTCAGCCGTGTGCCGCTGCCGGCGAGCCAGCCACCCGGCAAGCACCACGAGGCCAATCAGCGACGCGACGACGATTGATAGATCGAGGGGAGACATCGGATTCAATCCTACAGGTGCGGAAGTCTCAATATTGAATTCTCACCCATCTGGCAGGCGGGACGCCTGCCGTCTGGGTGGGCTCCCATGCTCTGTGGGGGGTTGAGGGACGGAAAACCCGAAACCCGAAACCCGAAATCCGAAATTCGATGAGGACCGACGGGTGGGCTACAACCCCTTCAGAATCCTCTTCACCAAGCCCGGTCCTTCGTAGACCAGCCCGGTGTACAACTGGACGAGGGTGGCGCCGGCATCAAGCTTGGCGCGGGCGTCCGCTGGGCCCATGATGCCGCCGACGCCGATAATCGGGATCTTGCCGCCGGTGTGCTCGTGGATTCTGGCCACCATCCGGGTGCTCATCTCGGTGAGCGCGGCGCCCGAGAGACCGCCCTCCTCCTCGGCCAGGGGGCCGTCGACAGCCGTGCGGCCGATCGTGGTGTTGGTGGCGATGATGCCGTCGAGGCCCGACTCGACGATCACGTCCACTGCGGTCACGAGCTGCTCGTCGGTGAGATCCGGCGCCAGCTTGACCAGAACCGGCACCCGGCGGCCGAGGTGGTCGGCGACCTCGTCGCGGCGCGCCGCCACCCGCCCCAGCAGGGCGCCCAGGAACCCAGGCTCCTGGAGCTTGCGCAGACCCGGCGTGTTGGGCGAGGAGATGTTGACCGCGAGGTAGTCGGCAAGCGGCGCGAAGACCTCGACCAGCTCCTCGTAGTCGTTCGCCGCCTCCTCGAGCGACGTCGTCTTCTGCTTGCCGATGTTAACCCCGATCACCGGCCCGCCCGGTCTGCGACCGTGCAGCCGCTTGGCGACGTAGGCCGCGCCGCGGCCCGGGAAGCCCATCCGGTTGATCACCGAGCGCTTGTCTACCAGCCGGAAGACGCGCGGTCTTGGGTTCCCCGGCTGCGGTTTGGGGGTCACCGTTCCGACCTCGATGTGGCCGAAGCCGAGGCACGCGAGCCCGCGCCGACCGTCGCCATCCTTGTCGTAGCCCGCCGCGAGCCCGACCCTGTTGGGGAAGGTCAATCCGAAGACCTCCACCGGATCGGCATCGGGAACACAGAACTGCGAGGCCACCGCCGACCGCAGACCAGGCACCTGTCCCACTCGCGCGACCGCCTTCAGCGACAGCCCGTGCGCCGTCTCGGGGTCGAGACGGAAGAGCAGCGAACGAGAAAGCAAGTACCACGCGCCAGCCATAAGTCGCCGTCGATCATACGCTGGAATGATTTCGGATTTCGGATATCGGATTTTCCGCCCCCCTATCCGATTGGCTATTGGGGAGGGCAGGTGGATCGAGTATCGAGTATCCAGCATCGATCATCTGTCCCTGGCAGCCTGACTCTAAATGTCAAGCAGACTTGACAAAACAGAGATCACGCCCCATATTGAAATGGAAAGCGAGCTTGACATGGCTGAGACGATCACAAATCGGGTCAAGGAGCTTCGCGGCGAGCGGGGTTGGACCCAGCAGCAGCTGGCCGCCGCGGTGGCGGTCTCCCGCCAAAGCGTCAACTCCATCGAACGCAATCGCTACGTGCCGAGCCTGCCGCTGGCCCTCAAGTTCGCCGCGGTCTTCGAGCGCCCGACCGACGAGATCTTCACCCTGGAGGATTGAGATGATCACGCCCATCTTTGCGAAGGAAATCGACGAACGCTTCCTCACCCACCGCCTCAAATCGACCAGCATCGCGGGAGTCATCGGCGGCGTGCTGGCGATCGGGCTCTTCGCCTATCAGTACTACGTCAACGATGTCTGGCGCTGGGACCTGTTCGCGGTTGGCGCCACCATGGCGGCAGTCAAGCTCGCGGCCATGGCCTGGTACCGGCTGACCGATTGAGAGGACACCATGATTCTCAGGAATCGACTTCACAATCCACAGACGATGATTGCCGTTGGGATGTCCTGCCTGGCCACCGGCATCCTCGCGGAACGCTTTATTCACCCGCCAACCGACTTCTGGCAGGGATTCGTGATCGGCGTCTCGGGCGCCCTGATCGGCCTCTCGGTAGTCTTCAATATCAGAGGACTGGTGCTGAGGAGGAAGCGATCTTCATGAAGAGTTGAGAGTTATGAGTTGAGAATTCCAGCTTGGGAGCGCGCGACCGTCATTCCTAATTCCTAATTCCTAATTCCTAATTCGTACTCACTCCCAAAGCTTATCCGGATAAACCCCCTGCCCCACCAGCTCCCGGAGGACGGCGGCGGTGGTCTCGCGGTCCTCCCGTGAGGTCATCCCACACCACCTCCCACCTTCGGGCAGTACTTTGACCTTCGCGGTCCCCGCTTTCACCGCCTCCGCGACCGCAACCGGCAGGTAGAACTCGTCCTTCGGGCCCGGCCCGGCCGCCAGGAACTCCTTGAACCCATCCTCGAGGTGGCCCAGCAGATCCGGTGTGAAGCCCCAGAGGTTCATCGACACAAGGGTTTTCAGCGGCGTTATGTGCCCGACGCCACCTGTGTCCTCCCACCGTGCCACATCGCCGTCGCGCTTGATGGCGAGGATCTCCTGCAGACCCGTAAGCCACCCATCCTTGTCCTGCAGGCACAGCGCCCGCGACACCGAGCCCGAGGCCGGCAACGTATCGGCAAGGCGATAACCGACCATCGCCCACTGCACCGGGCCCGAGATCGGGGTCGGCTCGGCCAGGAAGTCACCGAGGGCGGCAATCGCCTCGCGTCCGTAATGGTCGTCGGCGTTGGCGACCACGAAGGGACCGTCGAGGAAAGGCGCCGCCATCAAGACCGCCTGCCCGGTGCCCCACGGCTTGCTTCGGTCCTCGGGCCGGGTGAAACCGTCGGGCAGCGCCTCCAACTCCTGGCTGGCGAAGAGAATCTCCGTGCGGCGGGCCGCGCCGCCATCCATGTGCGCCCGGATCTCGGCCTCGGTCTCGCGGCTGACCACGATCACCACCCGCCTAAACCCAGCGTGTACAGCGTCGAAGATCGTGTAGTCCATCAGGGTCGCCCCGCCGGGGCCCACCGGATCGAGCTGCTTGAGCCCGCCGTAGCGGGAGCCAACGCCGGCTGCAAGAATGATCAACGTGGGCTTCATGGCTGAACATTGTACCCATCCCACGCGCGGTAGTCGCAAGAAACCGTAGGCCGGTCCTTCAGGGCCTGCCACCACCCAACCCAACGGCAGGCGGGACGCCTGCCCCACAAAACATCCCGGAGCCCTTGTGGGGCAGGCGTCTCGCCTGCCATCCGTTCCGGGAAAGAGTACCCACCACCCCCAGACAGCCCACGAGCATGCCGTCAGCCCTCATGGCCGTCCTTGTAGCGCACGCGTCCCGCGTGCATGCGATGTTGTGGTGCACGCATCCGGCAGCCTCCGCAGCACAACCGCGGGCAACCCGCCCCAACACCCGTGATCGCCTCCCCCGCGCCGATAAATCCGAAAATTCGAAATCCGAAAATTCGAAATCCGCCCGCCTCCCCTACCGGATTTTCTCCACGTTGAAGAGGGCCAGGAACCTCGGATTGTCGAGCAAGTCGTGGAAGGGTGGCAGCACCAACGGAACAAAGTAGTCGCCCGGGTCCTTCTTCAGGGATCTCCCCAGCTCGTCGATCGCCCGCTCCTCATCGCCCAGCAGCGCGTGCGCCGTCGCCAGGTCGTATAGGAGGCCGCTGTTCTCGAGTTCGTTCTCGTCGAGGCCGGCCAACCGGGATCGAGCCTCGACCACCCTGCCGACCGTCGCGTCGAGGTGAACCAGGGCGAGCTCTGCTTTCGCCGACCTCTGGCCGTCAACTATTGTGGCCTCGATCCTTTCCGCCTCCACCGCTGCCAGGGCCCCGGCCTCGCTGATCTCCCCAGCCGCCATCAGCACAATCAGCAGATCACGCCCCGCCGCCACCCGACTGGCCCTGATCGTCCCGGCGTCGACCAACTCGAGCAATCGCCGGTAACGCGGCAATGCTTCCTCCGCCCTGCCCTGCGCAAACAGCACGTGGGCCATGTTCGGAAAGCCATACTGATGGTCCGGCTCCCACTCCAGCAGCAGCCGCAGCTCCACCTCAGCCTCGCTGAATCGTGTCTGGGCGGCAAGACACCACCCCAGCATCGAGCGGTAGCCCGGGATCTCCGGGCCGAGCTCTACCAGCCGCCGCGCCGCAGCCTCGGCCGCAACCGCATCCGGCCGCTTCCCAATGTTGAGGAAGCAAACATTGATCAGCGGGACGCTACCGTAGGGGTCGACCTCCGCCGCCCTCCAGAAGAGTTCGTTGGCCTCGTCGTAACGACCAAGGTGCATCTCGATGCGTCCGCGGTTGTTGTAGGCCGCCCCGTGATCGGGGAACAGGTCACATATCAACTCGTACTCGTCGAGCGCCCCTTCGAGGTCCTGGTCGACGAACTGTCGATTGGCCGCCTTGATCATCAGGTACTCGTCCTCGGGCAGCGACCCACCTTCCTCCAGAGCCTCGCGCAAAAGCTGCTTGCCCTTTTCCGGCTGGTTGAGGAACTGGATCAGCAGCAGTCCAAACGAGCCCTTGGCGGTCGCGAACTGCGGGTCCTTCTCGATCGCCATCTCGAGCAGCGCCGCGGCCTCTCCAAAGTCCCCAGTCCCCCACTTGACGTTGCTGAGGGCGAAGTAGCGCAACGCCATCCACGACGAGGTGGTCACATCCGTCACCGGCATGTCGGTCTTTTCGATCGACTCCAACGACTCGCCGAGACGGGTGCGCACCAACCGCGAGAGCTCGTCAATGGCGGTGAGCAGCACCTCTTCCCGGCCCACAGCGCTGACCCGAAAACGATCCACGTGACGGCCGCTCTCGGGATCCACCAGCACCGCCTGCAGCTCGAAGGCCTCGCCGACCGAAAGGATGCGTGGCAGCAGCATCGCCCGCACCCCGGCAAACCTGCAGACGTCACGGCCGAGGGTCTCCCCCACCACGCTCGACGGATCCTTCCTCATCAAGCGGAGCGTGTCCGCCACCTGGCTCTGATCGAAGACCCTCGCATAGGGCGACTGCTGGAGATCCGCCTCGAGTGCCGTGCGCAGCGCGAGATCGAAGGCCTCGTCGCCGGTCTGGTTGTCTATGCTGGTGATGAGGATCTGGTCCCGCATGTGGAAGGCCAGCGCCGGGCGTTCCCAGAACCGGTTGCGAGCAAGCACCAAAACCACCACCAGCAACACCAACCCCACCGCCGCCCGCAGGGCCCACCTCGGCCACCCACGGCGCATAGATACCGCGGCGCCCCCGGGAATCGAGGACTCGACCTCGCGTAAGGCTACGGCCAGCTCGTCCGCGCTCTGGTAGCGATCGTCCCTCTCTTTGGCGATAGCGAGGCCGACGATCTCCTCCACACCAATCGGCAGGCGAATGCCGCTGGAACTCAACGTCGGCGGCGCCTCGCACATGATGCGGCGGATGGTCTCGGGAAGCGAGTCAGACCGGAACGGTGAGATCCCGGAAAGCATCTCGTAGATGACGCACCCAGCCGCAAAGATGTCGGTGCGCGCATCGACCTTCATCCCGGCCGCCTGCTCGGGCGACATATAGGCGGGGGTCCCCACCACCAGGCCCTCCCGCGTGACCGCCGCCGCCTCCTCGTCCCCGCCTGCATCCTCGGCGCCATCGAGCAGCCGGGCGAGTCCGAAATCGAGGACCTTCAGCCTCCCCTCCTCGGTGACCATCAGGTTTGCCGGTTTGATGTCCCGATGGACCACGCCGGTGGCGTGGGCCGAGGCCAGCGCCTCGGCAAGCTGCACCCCGAGTCCGATCGCCTCCTCCGGCGGCAGAGCACCGCGGGCAATCCGCTCGCTGAGGACCTCACCCGTGACCAGCTCCGAGGCCAGGTAGAGCCACCCCTCCTCGGTCTCGCCCGCCTCGTAGATGGTGGCGATCCCGGGGTGGTTGATCGAGGCGGCGGTCTGGCACTCGCGCAAGAAACGCGCCCGTGACGAAGGGGAATCCGCCAGGTCGGGGAGAATCAGCTTGAGGGCGACGTCGCGCTTGAGCATCGTGTCCCGCGCACGGTAGACCACACCCATCGCCCCAGAGCCCAGCCGTTCGACGATCCGAAAGCGAGAGATCTGCTCAGCTTCAAACGCAAGAGTCTCGATTGAGCGGTCCATCCCAGGCGATATTATCATCGCGCTGAGGCCCTCACAGACGCCCTCGGTGCCCACCGCGCGCTCGGGACAGGCCACACTCATGGTGGCGGGTCCTTCAGGGCCCGCCACCCAACCCTACGGCAGGCGAGACGCCTGCCCCACAAGGGCTCCGGGACGTTTTGTGGGGCAGGCGTCCCGCCTGCCGTCGGGGCGGGAGCTGAGAATTAGTCAAAACGCCCCGGCCCGAGATAGGGCCACCGGTCTACAAATTCGAAATCCGAAATCCGAAATCCGAAATCGACCGTCGCCGCCCTGCTAGAATCGTGGCGAATTCATTGCGGGAGGGCCCATGACCACACCTGACCGCTATCAGGCTGAAAACAAGGTGCGTTTCGTGACCGCCGCGTCACTCTTCGACGGTCACGATGCCGCCATCAACATCATGCGCCGCATCCTGCAGGCGCACGGCGCCGAGGTCATCCACCTCGGCCACAACCGCTCGGTCAAAGAGATCGTCGACGCCGCCATCCAGGAGGACGCCCAGGGCATCGCGGTCTCCTCCTACCAGGGCGGCCACATAGAGTTCTTCAAGTACATGATCGATCTCCTCAAAGAGCGCGGCGCGTCCCACATCAAGGTCTTCGGCGGCGGTGGCGGGGTGATCGTGCCGCGAGAGATCAAAGAGCTCGAGGACTACGGAGTCGCCAAGATCTTCTCCCCCGACGACGGCCGCGAGATGGGCCTCGACGGAATGATCGACTCCATGATCGAGGGCGCCGACTTCGACCCCGCCAAGCTCGACTCCACCGGCCCCCTCGGCACCGGCGTCAACCAGTGGCTGGCGGTCGCCCGCGCCATCACGCGCATCGAGGAGGGCCTGCCGGTCGACACGCCCAGGCGCGAGACACCCGCGCCCGTCCTCGGCATCACCGGCACCGGCGGCGCCGGCAAGTCCTCGCTCACCGACGAGCTGGTGCTGCGCTTCCTCGCCGACCACCCAACCCGCACCATCGCCATCCTCTCGGTCGACCCCACCAAGCGCAAGACCGGCGGCGCCCTGCTCGGCGACCGCATCCGTCTCAACGCCCTCGGCTCCGACCGCGTCTTCATGCGCTCGCTGGCCACCCGCCAGGCCCACCGCGCCCTCACCGAAAATATCGGCGCCTCGATCCATCTCTGCCAGTCGGCGGGCTTCGATCTGATCCTCGTCGAGTCCTCGGGCATCGGCCAGGCCGACTCCGAGATCGTCGATATCTCCGACCTCTCGCTCTATGTCATGACCCCCGAGTACGGCGCCGCCATGCAGCTCGAAAAGATCGACATGCTCGACTACGCCGACTTCGTGGCCATCAACAAGTTCGACCGGCCCCAGGCCCTCGACGCCCTGCGCGACGTGCGCAAGCAGTACCGCCGCAGCCACCAGCTCTTCAGCGAACCACCCGACGACGAGCTGCCGGTCTACGCCACAGTTGCCAGCCAGTTCCACGACCATGGCGTCAACGCCCTCTACCAGGGGCTGGTGCGACGCTTCGCCTTGGATTTCGGCGACGACTGGACCCTCGAGGGCACCGCCGCCGAGCCCGCCGGCGAGCCCCAGCGCCACCCGGTGATCCCCGGCGAGCGCGCCGGCTACCTGCGCGACATCTCGCGCGCCGTGCGCGACTACAAGGCGTGGGCCGAGGGCCAGATCCGGGTCGCCGACCGGCTCTACCAGCTCGTCGGCGCGCGCGCCATCCTCGGTGGCCGTGAAGGGTCGGGCGACATCGAAGACCTGTGGAGCCTCTTCGAGGAGATCACCGCCGACGAGCCCGACTCCCAGCCCCAGCTCGCCGACATCGACGCCGAGATCCGCAGCGCCGCCCACCAACTCGAGCACGACTCGCGCGAGCTCATCGCCGCCTGGCCGAGGATCCGTGAGGACTACGCCGGGCGGGAGTTCACATACACGGTGCGGGGCCAGGAGATCCACGTTCCCCTCACCACGAAGTCCCTGGCCGGCACCGAGGTGCCCAAGGTCCAGCTCCCGCGTCGCGAGACCTGGCCCGGCATCCTCCGCTATCTCTTCTTGGAGAACGTCCCCGGCGCCTTCCCCTACACCGCGGGCGTCTTCCCATTGAAACGCACCGCCGAGCTGCCGACCCGGATGTTCGCGGGCGAAGGCGGCCCCGAGCGCACCAACAGACGATTCCACCTCCTGGCCGAGGGCCAGCCCGCCAACCGCCTCTCCACCGCCTTCGACTCGGTGACCCTCTACGGCGAGGACCCCCACACCCGCCTCGACATCTGGGGCAAGGTCGGCGAGGCGGGAGTCTCGATCTGCACAGTAGAGGACGTGGAGCGGCTCTACGCCGGCTTCGACCTCTGCGACCCGAAGACGTCGGTCTCGATGACCATCAACGGCCCGGCGCCGATGATCCTGGCCATGTTCTTCAACGCCGCCGCCCGCCAGCAGGCGCGCAAGCGGTTCATCGAGTCGGGGCGGCTCAAGGCCGAGCCCGAGGCCGCCTTCCAGCCGCTGGTCGACGGCAGGGACTGGGAGGCCCTGGAACCTCTCCTCGAAGACGGCGAGTGGGATGAGATCCTCGACGCCACCATGAAGGTCATCCGCGGCACCGTCCAGGCCGATATCCTCAAGGAGGACCAGGCCCAGAACACCTGCATCTTCTCCACCGAGTTCGCGCTCCGGATGATGGCCGACATCCAGCAGCTCTTCTGTGACCGCGACATCCGCAACTTCTACTCGGTGTCGATCTCCGGCTACCACATCGCCGAAGCCGGAGCGAACCCCGTCACCCAGCTCGCCTTCACCCTGTCGAACGGCTTCACCTACGTCGAGACCTACCTCGCCCGCGGTATGCACATCGACGACTTCGCCCACAACCTCAGCTTCTTTTTCTCGAACGGCATGGACCCCGAGTACACCGTCATCGGGCGGGTGGCGCGGCGCATCTGGTCGATCGCCATTCGCAACCGCTACGGCGGCAACGAACGCTCGCAGAAGCTCAAGTACCACATCCAGACCTCGGGCCGTTCGCTCCACGCCCAGGAGATCGACTTCAACGACATCCGCACCACCCTGCAAGGCCTGCTCGCCATGGCCGACAACTGCAACTCGCTCCACACCAACGCCTACGACGAGGCCATCACCACCCCCACCGAGGAGTCCGTCCGCCGCGCCGTCGCCATCCAGCTCATCAACGCCATGGAGTTCGGTCTCCTCAAGAACGAGAACCCTCTCCAGGGCTCGCACATCGTCGAGTGGCTCACCGACACCGTCGAGGAGGCCGTGCTCGAGGAGTTCGAGCGGCTTTCAGAGCGGGGTGACGTCCTTGGGGCGATGGAGGCGATGTACCAGCGCGGGAAGATCCAGGAGGAGTCGCTGCATTATGAGCGCCTCAAGGAAACCGGGGAGTATCCGCTGGTGGGTGTGAATATGTTCATCGCGGAGGATGGCGAGGATGCCCCGGAGCCCGAACTCACCCGGGCGACCAAGGAGGAGAAGGATGCGCGGCTGGCACATCTCGAGGACTTCCATGCGCGGCATGATGGGGAGGCTGAGGGGGCGTTGAGGAGGTTGCAGGAGGTTGCGAGGGGGGGTGGGAATATTTTTGCGGAGTTGTTGCGGACGGTGCGGAGTTGCTCTTTGGGGCAGATTTCGAATGCTTTGTATGAGGTCGGGGGGCAGTATCGGCGGAGTATGTGATTCCTTCCGATCGACAATAATCGTTACGAACGTTGGGGCTGGCACTCAACCATTCGTTAATTTGCGCCGATCGCTCGATTTCCGATTCCCCCTTATCTGCACATGGACGCGGCACCCTCAGGCTGACAACTGTGCAATTGTGAGTCGGGTAGACCCGGGCGGTTGCCCGCCCGGGCCCCCCACAGATCCGGACGTGCGGGACTACCGCATCCGGCTCCTCGAAATGAGGCTTCGCTACTGACGGCAGACCGAGTGATAGGCAATGG
>Ga0164313_10005067_pt1 | contig 11681 bp, 21 predicted proteins | sample GuaBasSedimGuay4_FD_113735 | JGI IMG/M metagenome (GOLD analysis project Ga0164313, IMG submission 113735) | Subseafloor sediment microbial communities from Guaymas Basin, Gulf of California, Mexico - Guay4, Core 4569-4, 0-3 cm | ecosystem: Environmental > Aquatic > Marine > Hydrothermal vents...
AACATACAATCAGGAGAGTCCCAATCACACTCAACGTATCCCCCTTCTTCATTTTTCTTTACCGCCATGTGCTCTTCTGTACCCACGATACTACCTACATCAGGTACATGGTTTATCAGGAATGCATCTATCGCTCTAATACAAAACCGCTTGAGGTCCTCTTCCACCAACTTGTATTTAGTCATCATCTCAATCGTGGTTTTTTCAAGCTCGCTCTTGTCTATCTCCTTACCATCCATCCGCTGTTGTGTAATCCACTCGAAAATCTCGTGCACCACATTCCCACGCCTGCCCGCAGGAGAGTTGAAACTCTTATGTGTCTTAGTTATATACTGCGCCTCAAATCTCTTGGGACATGAGGTGGTATCTATCCTTGAAGGACTATACGGCCCATACTTATACATCCTTTAGCTCCTTTAGCGCATCTTCAAACGCTTTAAACATTATCTCGTTAAAATCAATTTCAAGAGCAAGCAGTATCTCCCTGGATTCACCAGAGAGGCTAGACTGCAACTGAACCATTGCTCCCTTTAGATTCTTCTTAAGCGTGTCGTAGTACATCTTCTCTGTGCTCTCTTTCATATCTTTAAGCTGATCTTTCATATCTATCCCTTCTTTGGCATGATTAAAGTTATTGAGTTATCATCACCCATCAGCACCATAGGCCTAAGTCCCCCATAAATCCTCAGAGTAATATCGTCCTCCTTAGTCTTACCAAGGGAATGCAAAAAGAAGTGTGGGTTAAAGAGTACCTCATCAAACGTAACCTCTCCCTTCCTCTTAATTGCTATCTGCTCCTCGCCCTCTCTCATCTTAAACTTAAGCGTTAAAAAAGCAGTGTCCTCTGTGGTTCTCATACCCACCGTAGCAAGCTCAGGGCTTTCACTAAAAGCACACAACCTTTGAATCGCCAGCTTAAACTCATCCCTATCAAATGAAAGAGATGTATGCTCGCCCTTGGGGAAAATCTTTTTGTAGTTCGGATACTTGTGGGCAAGACAACGTATACTCACAAAAGCGTTCTCTGTGCGGAAATTAACCATGTTATCCTTAACACCAATAGACAAGCTCTCCTCTCCCTTTAGTATCTTCTTAAGAAAGACCGCAGCACTCCTGGTTAGTAGAAACGACTCAGGGATAAACCCCATCTCCTTACAAGTAATCAAACATGACCCATTAGTTGCAACCGCCCTGATGTGGGCATCCCCCGCATCTTCAAACAAGATACCCTTAATCGCAGGGCCTGCGTGATCACTCTTTGACACCGCCCCCTCTGTCCTATCTATCATCGATAAGAAGGACTCCGGACTTACCGGATCCAACGTAGACTCATCAGGGACATGACTAAACAAAAACTCCTCAGGGTCACCAATAGATACCTCATAGGAAGACTTGCCCTGTCTAAAAGAAAGACGCTTCTTTAAGCACTCAATCTGTACATCATCATCCGTCAGGTACTTATAGATAGTAGCGAAATCCTTACCAAGCACCGCTACGTCCCAATCATCCTTGCAGTCTGCCACTATAGACTTATGCAAAAATATCTCCCCGTCTGTGGCCGTGAATATCAACCTGCCCTCTTGGGCCTTTATCCTGAAAAACTCCATGGAGTTTCTAACCGCCCTCTTGGTCACAGATGTCACCAGTTCAAGAACACTACACAAGTGCTCGCTATCTACTAAAGTGGTCATTATTACTTCCTTGTTTTAATTTCTAAAATCTTAAACTTCTTATTGAGTAGCTCTTTATTTAGGGCCAAGACCTCTTCTAGGGCCCCTATCTCATTGGTACCGCTGTCCATCATGAGAGTTAGAGACCGAAGAAAAGCAGAAAGGGGATCCTTCGCTATGAAGGTCTTCCCTTTATGGTGAACAGTCCAGCCATTTTCGGCCGGACTAATTGAAATGTGACTAGGGTTGGGGCCTGACATCAGATGAATCCTTTACTTGTTCCTGAAGATAAGTCATCAGTTTCTCTTTTGTATCATATTTATTTGCCGTTGCCATCGCTCCTGCCTTTGTCAGCTTACGCCCCTTCTGATCAGCAAGTGAGGTCAGCAGCTCCTTAATCTTTGTGTCTTGGATCCACTCTTCCTTGTCCTCTTCCTCAACCTCTACATCAAGCGCTCCTATTGGATCCCCTGGATCACCTGTTTGGTGACGACCGTGCATACTCTTTGGCAGCAAATCATAATCAGGCTCTTCCTCAGAAGCAACTGGAGGTGCCTCAATCACAAGGTTCTGGTTGGCCATAGCAAGCATGGATTTTCTCTTCTTCCTCTCTTCTCCCAATGCCACAGTATCAATCTCTAACGTCACTACATAATTCACACCTTTGTGCTGATTGGTAGTCCGCTTTCTAAAAAGCTTCATCGGAACACCAGCAATAGAGTCCAACCCCTCAAGACCTATCGACGCTTTGTAAATCTCAAGCTGTCTGATCATGGTTCTAATCGCTGACATGGATCCCGTGGTCAACTGGAATAAATGGTATGGGCTGTACTCCCTAACCACAAACTTAAGCACCATCTGAGGGCCACAAGAAATCCTGTCGCTTCTGTCTTTTTTTCTCTGAGAACAATCCGTGATATGGCAAACCCTGTTCTTACCAGCAGGCCAATGGTCCCTCTTGGCCATACGAAGACCCTCTTCTCCCATTCCACCTACAAGATCAGGTCCCATGTAATTTGCGAACTCCCCATCTCCCACACAGTAGAGCAGGCCCTTTTTCTTCTTAACATCTCCACCCCACCACTTGAGCTGGTTGTTGGCAATCTGGTCAATATCATCCATCGGGAAGGCAATATTTAAAGCATGAGGGTTCTTTCCGTAAATCTCAATGAGCTTTTTAATGTGCTCGTTCTCCCTCTTAACCAGCATCTTTCCATTCTTGTCCAACACCTCTTCAATAGGGTTTAAAACAAAGTGCGGAACCTCATCAGGGAACTCCACTCCCTTTGCACTACTCTTCTTTACTCCAAGCCTGATCTTACCTACAACCGGTAAGGCAAAACTATCCGTCAATCCTACGATGGCCATACACACTCCTTAGTTAAAATTCCATCACCCTTCTTATACCCGCAAACATGCGATTATTGTGACGCATTAGGGTATAAGGAAAATAAGAAACAATTACGTTTTAACTAAGGAATCAACCATGTTACAAACCCTAAAAGAAGCACTAAGACCAGTCGCCCTTAAAATCTTAAACTCCTCAGAAGGACTCTCAGACAAGAAAATCAGAGAGGCCATCAAAACCGCTTACCCAAAAGAGTTCGCCTTTATAGAAGAAACAACCGACACCAGTAAGCTTTCAAACGAACAACTTATAGAGCTCGTCAGTGAAGTTTAAAAAAGGAGACAAGGTTCAAGTACACGACATGCCCAACGAACACATCAACAAGGTAGGGGTCATCACATCCGATGATCCCATCTTTAGTGTCTTTGCTATGTGGCAAGTGAAAATACCAAACTGCAATGTATCACTACAAATACCAGAATCAAACATCACACACCTTGATATGTTCGAGCGTGTAAAACAATAGGAGAACAATATGAAAACAATTTTAATCTTAGCACTAGTTATCTCACCCTCACTCTTTGCCGAGTGCAAGTACGTCGATGGTAAGAAGTTCTGTACCACCGAGGCCTACACAAACGAAGGCACAGTATCAACCTCATGTGACTCAAGTGGCTTCTGTGCCCAAGGAATGAACGGGGCAAGTAAAGATACCATCAGATACTACCAAGATGGCAAAGACGTTACTAACCAAGTGAAGAACATGAAGGGCTATAAGGCCCCATAAGAAGTAGAAAACAAATCTATTTGTCCCTAAAGCAATCATGCAGAAGGTAAATTACAAAGGAAAAACATAATGCAACAATTTAATGATTATTTCAATAACATAGTTATCGCTTTTAACCCTGAGCACGTCATTGCTTTTCGATACTTTAAGGAGACTTCTGATCTAACCGTTTCACTGCTGCCCCCAGGAGGCTCCAAGACACTGGTTATAGTGATACCGAAGGCCCTATGTGAGGACGTTTATAAATACCTAACAAAATAGTTTGAAGTACCCATTTACGTACAGTACCGGTAGAAAAAATAAGCAATTAAGCTTTAACAAGGAACATTCCATGTTTAGATTTTTTACCAGAAGAAGATGCAGCAACATTTTAACAGGAGTTCAACTAGGGACTACCGCATTTGCTGTGTTCTCAATCCTAAACCCTCCTGCCGCTGTGGCAACCATTACCGTATCACAAGCAGCTAGAATACTTAGAGCAGCTAGATTATAGCACCCTAACGATATTTCATTTTCATTTTTGTGCTGACCAGAGAGGTGCTTTTTATGGGTGCGGGCATCTTTCTGGTCTTTTTTTACCATTAACAGGTATAAGACTTACGAAGAAAAATTTATTATCAAAAGGAGGAATCAATGAAGTTTATTGCAGCAGTTCTGTTTGTCGTCGTGCTAATCAAGTACGCAACCGCAGCTACCTTTCACCCTAAAGCTCATGTCTACGTCAAAGGTACATCCAGGGCACAATACCTATGCTTGGTTATAGGGGAGGCCGGTATTACGGGAAGTCCCCATGAGATATATGGTATTGGTACCTCTGACTTTAAGGCCTACCAAAATGGAATGAAAGAATGTAGAAAACACGCCGGGTACTGTGATGTGGTTTGGTGTAAAAAATCTAAATAGAGGGGCAGGGAATGAAGAATCCAGACATAGAGTTTGTACTAGGCAACAAACCAACAGATATACACAAAGACTACTGTCCTAACTGCCCATCAAGGATGGCACAGATACACGGCAACCCAGACCCTGAGGCAGAATGGGTAAAGACCCTACCAGACGGGGAGAGGCAGAAATACGCCTTCCCTTGTGGTTGGAGGCCGGAAAAACTCTGCAAAGGAGTATGCGAAGACTTAAATTATGTAGAAGAACTACATAAGGATTTATTATACCAAGGAGATATTTAGATGAGAAAAACAAGGAGAGTTAAAACACAAGGGTTTCTATATGAGCCAAGACCCATAGAACAACTACACGAAGGCAAGGTCATGAGAGAATTCCCAACCATGACCTCTGCCACCCACTACGGCTTTAGTCTATCAGGATTATCCAAGGCATGTAATGGTGAACTCAAAACGTACAAAGGCTTTAGATGGAGATTTAAAGAATAACCGGTATTATCGAGGAGATAATTATGATTACAGCAATTCCGCAACTTCTTAAGTGGGAGTGTGGGCCAACATCAACTTATGCAATGGGTAGTGAAGGGACACTCTACTTCAACCCCCCCTCAATATGTATTGCATTGGACGCAACGCCCGATGCTCTAAGGCATGTCCTTCAGAGAAATAAAGACATGTTTAGCATTGTAAGACCCCTTAGCGTGACAATCTGTCATGCTAAGGGAATAGAAGTGTTTTTAAAAAAGCACAAAGAGCTATTCCTGATTCAACGAATGAGGAAAGACTTGGTTTGGTATTCAGAGGACGACTTTATTGGTCTTTGTTTCCTTATGAAGACTGATAAAGCGAAAACTGCCCAAAGAGAATTCAAGTCCTACATAAGAGAAAGAAGGAGAATTAGTTACTACACAGAAAAGCAGGTTGTTGCCTTGAAGGGGCAGGTTTCTGCTCTAGAAAAAGAACTAGGGGTAAATCAAACCTCATTACAGTTGGTTGTTTAAATGACTATAGATGAATTTATGAACGATTTTAATGTGGCCATACAACGGCTGTACTACTGGAAACAAGGAGGATGTGATTCATTCACCGCCGATCTGTACTCACTTATGAGAAAATCAGATACCCCCAATCGAACAAAGCTTAGAACAGCTTACCCGGTTGAGTCCATGGCATACGATTCATGGGAAGCAACAGAGGAGAAAGACCTAATGGTTTTCTTCGATGAGGCAGGTGTTCCAAACCCCTCCGTATAGGGGGGTTTCTTTTTTTAGCTGTTGGGGTAGGGTTAATAGATGAAAATAGCATTCCTACTGGAATACCCAGGACTATACTATCAGTTCCATACCCTGATTAAAGGACTTCGAGCTGCGGGGTGTGAGGTCAAATACATAACCGTTGAGAAATCCACTCTCGGTAATTCTAGTCATTGCTTGTGGCATAGACACGACTTCTCCACCATCGACAGGTTTAAACCAGACAGAATAGTAATGTGGAACGGGCACAGAAGAAATGCCAACCCCTCCGTCATGGAACTTAGAGCTAAATACAAAATATTTAAAGTAGAGCAAGGGTGGTTCCCGCAAAGAGGAAGAGGCTACATGGATACCGAGATGGGGTACGGCGGCGAACTATCTAAATTTGACCTCTCCAAAGATGTCAGGTTAACCCGATCAGAAGAGCACCTAATAAATAAAACAAGAGAGCAATACCTTGTGCGACCTGATCTATATAAGATGAAACACCCCTATATCCTAGTACCCTTGCAACTTGAAACCGATATCTCAATTCTTAAAGACTCCCCCCACTTCACCCGCATGGACGTATTTCTAGACTACCTATCCGAGCACACCTCAGATTATCCAATACTAGTTAAACACCACCCCAAGGTTTACAAGTGGAGAAAAAAAGAACTGGACGAAAAGTACAAAGGACATCCCAGAATCCGCTTTATCAAAGATGAAAACATAAGAACCATCGACCTAGTACAAAATGCCAAAGCAATAGTAGGGCTAAACTCCACCGTACTAACCGAGGCCCATTTATTTGATACTCCGGTCATTCCTTTTGCCAATAGTGCTTTTTTAAAGGCAAGAACTGACCTGCTTGACAAGAAAGATTTCACCGACGACCTGGTAGATAACAAGGCCATAAAAAGAAACACCTTGCTCCTGTTAGCTGTCATGAACCAATGGCGCAGAGACCAGCGTATCCCCAACTGGGTAGTGCAAAAAGTAATTAACTACGACATACGACCCCGCTTCCCATACAGCTCCGTGATACCATGAGGCATGGAAGATAAGTTCACTCTTAACTGGTGCAAGAAAATCGTACGCAACTTTGCCAAAGAAAAAGGGTTAACAAGACTCAATATAGACGATTTAATCAGCGCAGGGTGCCTCGGATATGCTCAGGCCCTAAACAGATATGACCCCGAAAAAGGTAGCTTCCCCGCCTACGCCAGAATGAGAATCAAAGGGGCAGTCCTAGATGAAGTACGAAAAATAATCGGCGATGAGCGAAACAAAAAAAAAAGACCTGGGGTTGTCCTTCTTGGCGAGCATGACGTACTGCTTAGCGATGGTGGTTACGCTGCTAGACAAATGGAAGCGAGGTCTGAAATACTATTATTTTACAGACAAATGAGGAAAGAATGGGAAAATTCAAAATAGGGTTCGAGAAAACAGCTATTAGTAAGCTCAGAAAGGTCATAAAGCCTAAACACGGTGGGGTTTTTAAAAACAGACAAGCTTAAAAGATTCAGAAAAACAACCAAAAATAACCCATTCGTTAGTAGCTATAAAGGAAAAGATGAGCAGAGGACCGGGATTGCTTATAATGCTTTTCGAGATGCTTTAAAAACTATTTGGGAATAAAATAAGGCGAGTAATAATAAGGCCCCGTCCATGGGGCCCACTACTTGTGATTCTGGTAGTTAAAATGTCATTGAAATTGAAGCCTCTGTAAACATATCCCGGAAGTCAAGCAGAGCGTGAGTCCCCATGATGCCCTCAACTCTAAAGCCGCCATACATAAGGGCAGACCCAAGAGAAAGTTCTGTCATATCAGTGTCTTTTAAACTCTGAACCACAGACCCAAACACGGCCACATGACTTGTCACCGCATAATCAGTAGCGATACCGCCAACAAGACCCGCAGCTTCATCATACAATAGTGTCGCTTTTAAAATCATCTTAGGATTGATATCCCACACCTTACCAGCACCTACAAACCAATCACTAGCGCCATTGTCTGAGTATTGTCCAAAAAGTGTGTAGCCTTTAACATTAGTGGATCCACCAATATTCCAAACATTATCATCCTCCGTGAAATCCCAATTGGTATAAGCATTGAAATGCTCCATAGTAACACCAACACCTGCACCGCCATCCATAGAACCGTCAACGCGATTAACAGATGCCCGAACTCCTATTATGTCATTGGAGGCAAAGACATCGACATTATCGTTGCGTCCTACCACAACTCCCATATAAGGCAAAGGGCCTTTTTCAATATCATAAAAAACTCCCGCCTCTTCTGATCCAAACTCCACTACCGCAAAGTTATCCATCATACTTAGTGCCGGGTTTCTATAAAGGTTTCTGTAATCATCAAGCAAATAAGAACCAGTGTCCCCATTCTCACCCATACCAATCATCCTAGCTCTAGTGGCATTCGCCGTAGTGCTAATAAGCATTGACATAAGTGCCATTAAAATAATTTTCTTCATAAACATCTCCTGTTATTTGTTAGACTCAGATTTGAGTTCTTCGCATACTCGTTCAAATTCCTGTAACATGTGCATGTAAGTCTGATCTTCGCTGTTAGCTCCCGCCGTCTTTTGCAGCTCAAGCCTTTTTCCCAGAGACTTTATTTCCTTCTCCAGACTTTTTATTCTTTCTTCTCTGCTTAACCCTGTCTTCTCCATAGTCATCCAAACACTCCTTCCTGAAAAATATAGACACCAGCTTATTTGAATACTCAATAAACTCAGGAGTCAAGCCTTTTGCACTAAACTCCTCGGTCAACAGCGCGGCCAGTCTGTAGGTGTCTTCTTCAAGTACCGCATCTTTGCTGTACTTGAACGGGATACCGTTTACAACCTCGGAAATCTTAATGTTTTCCATACTCTTATCAGGTGTTTTTTCCTTGGACTCCTTGGACGCTTTAAATCCTTCCGTCCAGCTATCCATCATGAGAGCAATGATTTTTGATTTAGTAAAACCGGCCTCTTTGGGATCAGATATCTGCTCATCCAGGCGCTCTAAAAACTCCTGCGTTTCTTTGTCAAAATTTACCTGGGCCACTATCCCCGCCTTATTCTCTTAACCTGATTTCTAAGGTTCGTGTTTCCAACTTGACCTTGGGCCACTCGCTCAAAAAAGTCCATGCCCGCTACAGAGGCCGTCCCTGAAATGGCGTTAAGACCGTAGTCTACTGGGAGATGGTCTCCTTTCTTCTCGCCCATGTCTCCCACTGGAGCATCATTTCCAATTCCACTTAGCTCCCTCTCATCAGGGTCACTATCATAATCGGCCTCAAGCTCGTTGCTGCCAAACATATCTTCCATCGAACTCTGCGCATCTGCCAATACGTCATCGTCAAAGGTTGAGTCTTCTCCTTGCTTATTTTTTACACCCATCTCGTCTTCCTCCTCATCGTCGTCATCAAAAGTCTCTAGCGGCGAGTCAAACTCGTCTATGGTCGTATCGGATAGACCTTCCGCAACAGAGAGCTCAGAATCGTCTGTGTTGTTATTTTTAGTTCCGAGGGTACCTGGAATCCACGTTTCTGGTTTGGAAGGCCCAGACGTACTAAAATCAGGCCCAGGATTTGTGTGGCCCATCAACGGAACACCGTCCATTCCAAGATTTTCCATAATCCCTTGTGTTAGTATAGACTCAATCTGGTTTGAGATATAGTCCTGGATACTACCACTGTCCATGTCTGTAAGAGCTGCTAATGCCTTAATCTTCTTTGCTACTGTCTCTGTCACTGTCAATACTATTTCCATTGTCTTTCTCCTGTTTAGCTAGAAAGCCCAAGAACTTCCTAAGACAAGTCTCTTCGGTAATCCCAAAGACATCCCTTAGGTTGTTTTTAAAGGCATAGTTAAAATAGACAGGGATATACCCATCCTGTCCCTGGTAATTTGTCTGTATAGTTTCAGGATCCCGCCCGAGTAATTTCCTCAGGTGTAATTTGACCACTCCAATATCATGTGTATCCATCAAAGCTCCCGCTTATTAGTTTTTTGAAAGTGTTATATCAAGCGGAGTTTGGAGTAGTCAACTATGAATATTGATGCGGGCCTAATCGGTGATCCCATTGATCCCACTTGGGGGATATAGGGGGGTCTGTTGTTACAGGGTGGTGTGTTTAAGGGCTAACGCAAATGCTTTATAGTAATACTACTACTACTATATACTAGACTATAAATAAATATATATGGTAACTTGGTATCACTTGAACCCTCCTAACTCCCCGAACCCCCTCAGATACCTCCTGGTGTTCCACCCATTCGGTAACCAACTGAGAACAGAGCAAAATAAATGGTATCACTTTGAATAATTTCAATTACTTACAAAAAACAGGTGCAGCCGCATCATAGTGATGCACGCGGAGAGTAAAGTATTTTTGTCAAACTAAAGGGATACTGTTTTGTTCAAGTGCTACCGTTTATTTATCCGAATCAAAACCATACTAAAAAGGTATAAGGAATTTAGTAGAGATTTTTAACACATTCAGTCAAGGAGAGTATATGGATACCCGAGGAGATTTGTTTAGAAAGAAACCCAGGAGACCCCGAACATTGGACTATAAAGGTAAGGCAAAAAGCACAACGGTTTATATTAGCGATGAGTATCATTACCAGATAAAAGAACTAGGGGAAGGGTCTTTTATAAAAGGGATTAAAATATTGGTAGATTTCTGGGACCACTCACACCTGGATACTATTAATCCTGATAACCCAAGTGGAGAAAAAAATGACTGAGCTACCAAAAGGAGACTGCTTTAAGGCCTCCGTAGATTTTATGGTGAATAACCCTGATATAAAACAGATTGTAACCTTGGTGCATGCTGAGGTTAGAGGAAGAGGTCCTATAGAGGGCATTAGAATGGGTCACTCTTGGGTTGAACTTGGTGATTATGTCATTGATGTCGCAAACGGCAAAAGGCACTTAATTAAAAAAGAGCTCTACTACCAAGTGGCAGAGATTGATAAAAGCGAAGGGAAATACATCCGCTATAGCTTTGATGAAATGATAGAGAACGTGCTTGAGAACAAAACATATGGGCACTGGGAACTAAACGTAAAACAATAAGGAGAGGACATGATACCAACAAAAATGATTGCTTTGAAAAAAGTTAAGATGGAGTTCAACCACAGAGAAGTGGGTGATGTCAGCGACCTTATGGGCTCTATGAGAGGAGAGGGGCAGATAACAGCTGTGATGCTGATGCAGAGAAAGAAAGACTACTTAGTTATAGGAGGGCATAGAAGGGTTCTTGCTGCAATAAAGTTAGGCTGGGAAGACATCAGAGGAGATATCTATGAGGGGCTTGATGCCCAGGAGATACTATTAAAGCAACTTATAGAAAACACAGCGAGAAAGGATTGTACTGTCTTTGAGCAATCTTTGGTTTTTAATCATCTGCTTTTTGCGGGCATGACCGATAAGGAAATTGCAGTTAGGGTAACACTACCTGTAAACACCGTTAGAGCAGTACAAAAACTAACTAAAGCTTTATCGGAGGATAAGCTAAGAGAGATAAGCTACAGCATACACTCTAACCCAAAGAGGATAGAAGGCATGGTCCCTCTAACCACCGCTAACAACTTGTGTATTGCTTTAGATAAAGAAGAGATTAGCAAAAAAGAGTTTAGTGAACTTTGGAGAAGGTCCAAAGCAGGATCCATGGTCAACTTAGATGTATCTAAATTCTTGAAAGACAGGGCCTACGATAAGTATAGAGAT
>Ga0164313_10005068_pt1 | contig 11679 bp, 9 predicted proteins | sample GuaBasSedimGuay4_FD_113735 | JGI IMG/M metagenome (GOLD analysis project Ga0164313, IMG submission 113735) | Subseafloor sediment microbial communities from Guaymas Basin, Gulf of California, Mexico - Guay4, Core 4569-4, 0-3 cm | ecosystem: Environmental > Aquatic > Marine > Hydrothermal vents >...
CCCAAGCGAGGTCGTGCCGGTCGCGAGCAGCCCGCGCAGCCTATCTTTATAGGTGAGCAGGCAGCGCAGCGAGCGGTGCGAGATCGCGCCGGGTATCGCGACCCAGGCGATGCTGTTTAGACGAAGGGCCCGATGCGCCTTCGGCCCACGATGAAGCGCTTGCGGACTTCGCGAGCGACGTGCTCCCGGAGGTGCTGCCACATCGCGTCGCTCATCTCGTGAGGCACGTCTTCGAAGGTGCGTACCGTGGCGGCGAAGCCCCGGGCTTCGAGCTCTCGAGTCGCGCGGACGGTGCGCGACGCCGAAAGCACCGGGTCGTCGGCGCCGTGGAGGGCCCGGATCATCGGGTACGTCGTGTGTTCTCGGCGTTGCTCCGGCATCAACGAGGGCGGCAGCCACCCCGCCAGGGGAAAGGCGGCGCCGACGACCTCGGGGTGATTCACGGCGAGGGTGTAGGTGAGCATGCCCCCTTGGGAGAACCCCATCACGATGGGGGAGCCCAGGGTCCGGTGGCGGTCCTGGAGCCCCTCGATCAGGTTCGCGAGGTGGGCTCCGGTCTCCCGGAGGGCCTCGACGAGCTCCGGTGACTCGCCGTCCCGGGCGCTCACCGGGAGCCAGCTGAAGCCGAATCCGTACCTCGACGGGGCCCGGGGAACGATCAAGCGCACGGGGTCCTCGAGGCCCATGAAGCGACCCCGGGGCGTATGCGGGCGATCGCCCCGGCCGTGGAAGAACACGATCATGGGAAGGTCGGCGTTGGCCGCGGTGCCGACGGGTACGACCTCGAGGTAGTCGATACCCAGGAGCCGAAGCTCCCGGACGACTACGTCGCCGGCATCCGGACTCCACTCTCCGGCCGTGTGCGAAGCGACGCAGGAGCTTTGGGCTGCGGCGGTCAGCGTCACCATAAACAGCAAGGTGCGAACCACGATGCTCTTTACAGGCAAGGCTCGTTCCAGACGGTACTTCTAGTGCTTTTCACAGGTAGGACGCTTATGCGTGAACCTCCTGCGATGTAACACCGGACATCCCTGTCGCACTTCCCGAGCCGAAGCGTGTCTCCTTGGCACACCGCCGGGCCGCGCATCGTACGGCCGGTTGATGGCCAAGGCCGGGCCTACTCGGCGGCTGTACCGGGCGGAAGCGCTGCTTCCTCGGTCTCGGGCTCGGCTTCGGACGAATCGGTGTCGGTGTCGGTGTCGGCGTCGGTGTCGGTGTCGGCGTACTTCGCTGCGTAGGCCTCTGCCTTTGGGCAGGGCTCTGCATCGGCCTCTGCCTCTGCTTCTGAGTCGGCCTCTGCTTCTGAGTCGTCCGCGGTGCCGGAGACCAGGGCGTCATCGGCAGGGAAGAGGATCTCCTCGAGGCGGGCGAGGAGCGGGTGCAGAGACTCTCGGTCGAGGGCGCTCACGGCGACTCCGCCTCGGGCCTCGGCGATCGAGTGGGCGTGTCCAGGTTCGACTGCGTCGGCCTTGTTGCAGACCAGGAGCCGCGGGGTGCGGTCGAGGTCGAGCTTGAGCAGGAGCTCCTCTGTCGTCTTCATGTGTTCGTCGAAGGCGTCGTCCGACACGTCGACGACATGTAGGATGAGGTCGGCGTCCGCTGCCTCTTCGAAGGTCGCGCGGAACGCGTTGAAGAGGTCCTTCGGCAGGTCGCGGATGAACCCGACCGTGTCCGTGATTACGACTTCCCGTTCCTCCGGGAAGCGGATCCGGCGTGAGCGCGTGTCGAGGGTGGCGAAGAGCTTGTCCTCGACGAGCACGTTGCTCTCGGTGAGTTGGTTCAGGAGGGTGCTCTTCCCGGCGTTCGTATACCCGACCACCGCCACCACCGGAACGCCTCGCCGGGTCCGGCGCTGGCGTCGCTGCTTGCGCTGCTTGGCGAGCTTTTTCAGCGCCAACTTCAGGCGGGTGATGCGCTCTCGGGCCCGGCGCTTGCCGACCTCGAGCTTCGTCTCGCCGGGGCCCCGGCCTCCGATGCCGCCGGCGAGGCGGCTCAGGCCGTCGTCCTTCGCGCCGAGGCGCGGCAAGAGGTAGTGCATCTGGGCTAGCTCTACCTGGAGCTTGCCGTCCCGGCTCTCGGCCCGCTGGGCGAAGATGTCCAAGATCAGCTGCGTCCGGTCGAGGACCTTGAGGTCGGTCATCTGCGCGATGGCGGCCCCCTGCCGGGGAGAGAGATTTCGGTCGATGATCAGCACCTCGACGTCGAGCTGCATTGCCCGGATCACGACCTGCTCGAGCTTGCCTTTGCCGAGCACGTACTTGGGGTCGACCTGGTCGCGGACCTGCAGGACCGTGTCGGCGACTTCGACACCGGCGGTACGCGCGAGCTCGGCGAGCTCGGCGAGGGAGTCCTCGGCGCGGGAGGCGTGGCGTTTGTCACAGACGTGTACGAGGATCGCTCGGCCGTCCTTCGCCTCGACCTGCCGGGTCTTCGCCACCCGTGCGAATTCTTCTTCGAGGGCGAGGACGATCGCCTGGGGATTGACGTCGGCCTTCTGGTACGGAGTGGGCCCGTAGGTCTGGTGAGGCGAGGACCGCTCCCCGGGCCTGACCGGCACGTTGTGGCCCCAGTAGACGGTCTGCGGTCTGCCGTCCGGGGAGAGGCAGATCGCGACCACCATGTCGAGACGCAGGCGCGTCAGGTCGACCAAGTCGTCCCGGGTCAGGGGCTCGTTGTGCAGGTGAATGTGGATCAGACGCAGGCCGCGGAAGCGCCCCTCGGCCCCGCGGAGGCGGCCGATGTCCGGCAGCATGAGCTGCGACGCGTCTCCGACGATGACCCAGCTCACCGTCCCGCTCCGGTCGACGAGGACCCCGACCTGGCGCCCGGTCGCGAAGCTCGTCTCGACGAGGGAGCGCGTGAGCTCGGGGGTGGTCAGGCTGTCGAAGGGGACGCGGCGTCGGTAGAGCCGCTCGAGGGCCTTGGTCTGAGAGGGGCTGAGCCCGTGGGTATTCCCGTATATCTGCAAGCTCGATCAACTCTAGTGCCTCTCCCGTGGGTACGGAAGGGCCCCGTTCAGCGGGGGCACGAATATGACCACCACGCCTCGTGAATCAAGGGGCGATATCGACGCTGATCGGGCAGTGGTCCGAGCCCATGACATCGGCGTGGATCCGGGCCGTAGAAATAGAAGGGGCGAGGGCCGGGCTGGCCAGGGCGAAGTCGATGCGCCAGCCGACGTTGCGCTCTCGGACGCCCTTGCGATTGCTCCACCACGTGTAGTGGCCGCCCTCGTCCTCGAACATGCGGAAGGTATCGACGAAGCCGCTCTTCAGCCAGCGTACGAGCTCCTTGCGTTCTTTGGGCAGGAAGCCGCTCGTCTTGTGGTTCTGCTTGGGGCGCGCGAGGTCGATGTCGTAGGGGGCCGTGTTGAAGTCGCCCATGACGAGCACCTTCTTGCCCGCAGCCATTTCGGCAGCGAGGCGTCGATGAAGCGTGCGGTAGAAGCGCAGCTTGTAGGGCACGCGGCTGTGGTCGCGGTTCGGGCCGCTCCCGTTCGGAAAGTACGCGTTGACCACGAGCAGGTCCCGGAAGCGGGCGAGCTGCACTCGGCCCTCGCGATCCAGGCTCGGGGATCCGAGGCTGGTGATGATCTCGTCCGGAGGTTCTCGCGAGTAGAGGCCAACCCCGCTGTAGCCCTTCTTCTCGGCGGCGGCGAAGGTCGTGTGCCAGCCGTCGGGCGCGCGGACCTCCTCGGCGAGTTGCTCGGGGAGGGCGCGCACTTCCTGTACGCCCACGATGTCGGCGTCTGCGGTTTCGAGCCATCCGAGGAAGCCCTTCCGGGTCGCCGCCCGCAGGCCGTTCACGTTCCAGGATGCGACGCGCATGGTGCGGCTCACGTTGCATCTCCTCGGGCGATGAGGTCGAGGCAGAGGGCAGCGCTCCAGGTAAACGACTCTCCCCCGAGCCCCGCGCCGGTGTCGGCGTCGAAGTACTCGTAGAAACCGTTGTCCCGGACGAGGTCGACGGTCGCCTGGCCGAGGCCCGGGTCGGTCCCGCAGACGTCGTCGGCCAGCAGCCAGTTGGTATTGATCCAGGTCGGACCGCGCCAGTAGCGTTTCGCTTCGAAGAGAGGGTCGAGGGGGGAAGTCGACGGAAGGGGGTGATTGGCCCGAAAGCGCTCTTGGAGCCCTGCCCGGAGGCGGGTCGCGAGGGGGGCGTCGAGGTTGGCGAAGAGGGGCAGGTAGGCCCCGATCACGTCGCAGGTGATGCGCTCATCCGCCCGGGCGTCGTGGTAGACGAAGCGCCCGAGGTCTTCGTCGTAGAGGTGATTTGTGAGGCCTCGGCGCAGGCGCTCGGCACGTGCTGCCGCTTTTGTGGGCAGAGCTGCCCGGGCCGAAAGCCAGGCGAGGTCTTCTTCGGCGCGAGCCAGGATCGCCGTGACCAGAGGGTCGTAGACGGCAAACGGCCCGGGGCCGAAATCGTCCCGGGCGATGGCCTTTACGATGCACGCGTACTGCACGTATTGGTCGTCGGTGGGCCGCTGACTGGCGTCGCCGACGACCCCGGTATCACGGCGTTCGAAGGACGGCGGATTCGAGACGTCGACCCGGTTCATCGGAGCGTCCCAGACGGGGCAGTTGTCGAGGCCGCTCTCCCACGGATGGGCGACGGCGATGGCGCCGACCCCGAGGGGATCCCGCTGGTCGTGGAACCACCGGTGCGACGCGTCGATTTTCGGCGTCAACGCAGGCAACCGCGACTCGTCACCGGTGATTTCCACCAGGCGCCGGACCGCCGTCGCCCAGACCGGTGGCTGACTGATGCTCGTCGTCCACTCGGTCTGCCAGAAGTCCGGGCCGGGGAAGTAGTCCGCATCGCGCCGGTGGAAGAGGATGTGCGGGATGCGACCGTCGGGCCACTGCCCGGTGAAGAGCGTTTCGATTTCGAGCCAAGCCCGGGTCGGGTCGAAATGCGCCCAGCCGATGGCCGCGAAGGCGCTGTCCCAGGCCCACTGGTGGGGGTAGAGGCGCGGTGAGGGCACGGTGTAGCTGCCGCGGTCGTTGCCGCGGAGCACATCTTCACATGAGGAACGAAAGGAGCTCACGGCTGTATCCGGCGACGAGGAGAATCACGACGAAGTAACCCACGAGGAAGAGGTAGGTGGGGATCCACTTCTTCTCGCGGCGAGGAATGTCCGACAGGGAGAGGGTCGTGCCTTCGAGCTTCTCCGCGGCGGGGGGCGCCATGAACCGGCTGGCGATGAAGGTGACCAGAGTCGCGACCACCAGGCCGCTGAGGTTCCACCACATCCAGTAGAGCACGCCGTCGAGGGCCAGCCAGAGTACGACGTTGATCCCGATGCCGGCGGTGACCCCAGCGATCATGGCGGGGCCGCGGGCGCGTCGGTCGAGGATGCCCGTCAGGAACGCGGCGAGGATGGGCCCGTAGAAGAACGCCCCGAGCTTGTTGATGCCTTCGACCACGGTGTCGCTGATGCCCCCGACGAAGAACGCGAAGCCCGTCATGGCGATGCCCCATATGACGGTGGTGATCTTGCCGTAGCGCAGCAGCCGCGCCTGCTGGGCCTCCGTGCTTTCCGTGCTCTCTGGGCGGTCGAGGGCATAGGGCTCGACGAAGTCCCGCATCGTCGCCGCCGATAGGGAGTTGAGGGCCGAGTCGAGGGAGCTCATCGCGGCGGAGAGGATCGCAGCGAAGATCAGGCCCGTGAGCCCCGGGGGGAGGCGTTGGAGCACGAAGACCGGCACCAGGTAATCGAGGTGGTCTTCCGGAACGGCCGCCTGGAGTTCGGGCGAACGCAGATAAGCCGCACCGACCGCGATGCCCATGAGCACGTAGAGGATGGTCAGGGGGAAGCGGGCCAGGCCGTTGAAGACCAGAGAGCGCTTGGTGTCGGCCGTCGTCGGCGCGGAGAGCTCGCGCTGGGCCTGGCTTTGATCGACCCCGTAGTAGCTGATGTAGAGGACCAGGCCGCCGATGAGGAAGCCCCACATCGGCGCGGTCGAGCCGTCCCCGATGCCGTGCCCCGTGTCGAGACCGCGCAGGCGCTCCGGGTCGAGGGTGCCGAGGGCTTCGGCGAAGCCGCCGTCCTCTCCGAGGGCGTAGACGATGCATGCGATGAGGCCCCCGAGGAGGATGACCATCTGAATCACGTCGGACCAAACGACCGCCGCCATGCCGCCGAGGGTGTCGTAAAATACGGTCACTGCGCCGATGAGCACGATGCAGGCCCAGATCGGCAAGCCCAGGCAGACGTTGACCACGACGGCGCTGGCGTAGACCCCGACCCCCGTCGCGAGGCCGCGGCTGATCAAGAACAAGGCGCTCATCACCAGGCGGGTCGGGCGATCGAAGCGGAGCTCGAGGTACTCGTACACGCTGACGAGCTTCATCTCCCGAAAGAACGGGATGAGGAAAACCATGACCACGATCATCGCCAGGGGTACGGCGAGCTCGTATTGCAGCCAGGTGAGCCCCCCGCCGTCTTTGAGGGCGACGTACGCCGGGATGCCGATGAAGCTATTTGCCGACGTCTGGGTCGCCATCGTCGAGACGGCCACTGCCCACCAGGGCAGGTTCCGCCCGCCGACGTAGTAATCCTCGGCGGTCTCCTGCCCCCGGGAGAGCCATACGGCCAGGCCGATCATGGCGCTCAGGTACGTACCGAGGACGACCCAGTCGAGGGGAGCCATGAACAGCGAATATCACGCCTGGGCAATTGGCGGGTCGATCCGGACCGGGTGAGTCCGGTATCCTCCGGTCAGATGTCCTGGTTCGGCTCCATGGTTGCTCGTCTTCCCAGTGCGGGAGTGCTCATCGCAGCGACCGACCTCCAAGGGAATCTCAGGGATTATCGGGCCTTGAAGGAGGTCTACGAGGACGAAGAGGAGCAGGGCAACGAGCCCTTCCTCCTGCTCTGCGGCGATTTGGTCCACGGCCCCGGTCCCGGGCTCGCCGACCCCCGGGCGTGGCCGGAGCACCTCGGCACCCACTACCTCGACCGCTCGGCCGAGCTGGTGATCGACTTCGAGGAGTGGTCTCAGGATCGCCGGGCGATCGCCATCATGGGCAACCACGAGCACGCCCACATCGGTGGCCCCCGGGTCAGCAAGTTTCACTTCGACGAAGCGGCCGTCCTCGATGCGAGCCTCGGCACGCACAAAGCTCGCATCCACGACTTCATGCGTTCGTGGCCGCTGATCGCGGTGTCGGCGGCTGGCGCGGTGTTTACCCACGGTGCACCGAAGCTGACCGAACCCGACCTCGAGGCATTTGAGAAGCTCCGGTACGATGGCTTCGACGAGATCGGTCTCAACGACATGTACTCGAGTGGCACGGTGGGGGCCTTGCTCTGGGCGCGCGGCGCGACCCCGGACGACGCGCGGGCTCTCCTGGCGGCGACCACCCTCGACGACGAGCCGGCGGCCTTCGTTGGCTTCGGCCACGATGTCGTCCCCGAAGGCTACGAGAAGGTGGGCGCCGAGCAAATCTGCTTTTCGACCTCGTTTGGGCTCTTCGACCCCGACAAGGTCTATCTGCGGCTCGATCTCTCGAACCGCTACGAGAGCGTAAACGACCTCCGCGACGGCGTGGAGATCCGACCGCTCTATCCGGATGCGAAGCGTTAAGGAGGGGCGATGACGGCGGTACCTGAAGCTGTGGTGGAGAAGATCGTGCAGGCCGTGTCCGGCCGTCTCTCCGATCCCAATTATGCTCAGGTCGCGGTGGGGACCTTCGTCCAGACGTTCCCCGATGTGAGTCGCTTCATCACGGCCCATGCCGACGAAATCGGCGGCAGCGAAATGGTGATTCACGTCGTCTTTCACGCCCAGGTTCTCGCCGAGGCGCTGCACGAGCACCGCGGTCGGGAGTTCGCCACGGTCGGCTTCGTCGAACTCGACCAGGCGTCCGAGAGCGATCTCGAGGCCGCGTTCTCCTCCAAGGAGCCGGCCCTCGCGAGCTACGTCGCCAGCAACATCGATGACGCCAACGTACGCAAGCTCCTCGCTCACGTCGGCCTCGCCCTCAGCGCCGCCTGATCCGGCAGCGGCAAGGCGGGTCAGTGCCGTCGCCGTATCGATCGGCCCGCGAACCAGACCGCGAAGAGCCACAGCGGCAGCGCTCGCGGGGGCCCGCTCGTCGCGCATCCGCCGCCGCCGCCGGCGGCGGGCGGCGTTCGCTCCCGCGCCTCGTCGATGCGTGCGCGGACGACCACCGTGCCCCGGGTTTCGCCGTCGATGCGCGCCTCGAGGGTCACGCTCTCCCCGGGGGCGGTGATCGGCGCGGTGATAGGGCCGGCGACGAGCCCCTCGCTCGATGCGACCGACCCCACCTGCTCACCTTCGAGAAAAAGTTCGATGACGCCGTCGAAGGGCGCGCCTTCGTGTGTCGCGCGCCCGGCCAGGAAGAGCCGCGGGCTGCCACTGTCGATGGGCGCGGTCGCCCGAAGGTCGACCCGGAAGCCGTCCTCCGGGGCCACCGCCCGCCCTTCGATGAAGGCCACAGCGTCGATCACGCCGAAGCCGGCGCTGCCTTCCCAGGGTGCGTCGCCGAGGGGCCGGGAGGTGAAGCGCAGCCGGTCCAGGTCTACCTCATCTATCGCCGCCTCTGTTCCCGCGCCGAGGCCCAGGGCGACGACCCCAGCGACCAGGGGTGCCGCAAAGCTCGTCCCGGTAACCGCGATGCGGTCGAGCCCTACCCGGTACCGCATCAGGATTTGAGCGGAACCGCCGACGATGTTGTTGGTGTCGTCGCCCGAGAGATTCGACGTGAGAGCCGCGAGGACCAGCGCCGCCGGTGCGACCAGGTCGGGCTTCGGCGCCGCACCGGGAGCGGGACCGGTCGCGCTGTAGGTCGCGACCTCGTTTACTTCGCCGTCGATGCTGATCACGGAGACATCCGTCGACAACATCGTGCGCCCGATGGATGCGCCGACGGTGATCACTCCGCGGGCCGTGCCAGGGATCGTCACGTTGCCGCCCGGGGCCAGAAAGGCCCCCGTGAAGCGCGGGCCCAGCACCACGGCACCGAGACTATCGTCGACGATCCACGCGTCGAAGCGCCCCCGGGCTTCGACCTCGATGCGGTAGTCACCGCCGAAGGGTCGGCCGTAGGCGCTCCCGATGAGCGCGTAGATCCGCCCGGCCCGTGCACTCGCGGCGACGGAACCGTCGATGACTAGGAGGCTATCGTGACCCCGCTCCTCGGCTCGTTCTCCGAAAGTCACCGGACCGACGGACGTGCCGTCGGGGGCATGGACGGTCACCCGGGTCCCCGCTTCGCCGGTGATCGACACGGTGACGTACCGGTCCTGGGCCGGAGGCTCGGGGGCGGGCACGAAGAGGGAGAGGGGAGCTGTGGCCCGGCGGCCGAGGGTGGCGCTCGCGTGAATTGGGAGGTCCCCGTCGTTGCCGGCGGAGACGACGATTCGGGCACCGGTCGCCGCGAGGGCGTCGAGCGCGACGTCGAGGGGTTCGGTGCCGTCGTGGCGGCCGTCGTGGCCTCCGAGGGACACCACGGCGACGGTGCGGCTCGGGTCCCCCACAGCGAAACACGCCGTGACCCCGGCGATGATGGACGCGTCTTCGAAACCGATGCCGCCGATCATCGGGAGCTTCACGACGATGAGGGCGGCGCCGGGTGCGGCCCCGGCGTTCGGACCGGGGGCTGTCTCCCCGGTGGCGGCGTCGTCCCCGACGGCGATGCTCGCGACCGCGGTGCCGTGACCGTTGTAATCGCGCGGGGGATAGAGATCGGCATCGAGTTCATCTCCCCGATGGATCGCGGCCCCGAATCGGGCCTCGAGTTCGGGGTGGTTACCCCGGGGCATGTCGGTGAAGTCGAAAAGCCAGCTCACCCGAGTCCGCCCTTCGGCGTCTCGGAAGTCTCGGTGGCCGATGTCGACCCCGGAGTCGACGATGCATACGGTGGCGCCGGTGCCATCGAGGCCCGCGCGGTCCCTGATGCGTAGGACACCGGCGGCCTCCATGGCGGTCCCGGCGAGGGGCCGGCGAGGCCAGCGCGGCGGCATCGAGGTGTCGCTGCTGGTGACCACGACCGCTGGGTCGGGCATCTGAGCCGCAGCCTCGCCGCCGAAGGCGTTCGCCGCGGCGACCACAGCCATGGCGATCAGGAGAGCGAGGGCGCCGCTCGGGCGCATCTCAGCGCCGCCTCCGCCGCCTTCGTCGTGGGCGCCGGGGCTCGTCGCTGGCCTCGGCGACGTCGGGGTCGATGGCCCATTCGGGGATCTCCTCGCCGTGCGCTTCGCACTCGATGGCGAAGTGGATCGCCGCGTCCGCGAAAAAATCCCGCCGGGGCAAGGAGCCGAGCTTGCCCTTCGTGAGCCGCCCCTGGGCGGTCACGATCGACCGGATACGGTCTTTGAGGCGCCGCGGGAAGTTCAGGCGGAGGGCCATTTCCTCGAAGAAGTCTTCGAAGGCCGAGGACGAGTCCACCGCGTCCTCGAGATATTCGACGATGGGCCCGACCAGCAGCGCTGAGAGCAAGACCGCGTCCGAGGGCCGGTTGTCCTCGTAGGTGCGCCGGTCGATGGCGTCGAGGCGCCGCCAGAACTCGATCGAACCGTCGGCGTCGTCATCGAGCCAGACCGCGAGCTCCGGGAGGATCACGGCCATGACCCCCGTATCCCAGGTCAGCCACATCGACCGGTGCGCGGCGCCGCCCCGAAGGAGGCGGAGGATCTCTTCGAGGACCCGGGGGCGCGCTGCCCGTTCGAGGTCGGTCCGATGGGCGACGATCGCGTCGTAGAGTTCGGGGTCGATGCCGAGGTCGAGGCGGGCGCTGAACTTGATGGCGCGGAGGATGCGTATCGGGTCTTCCCGGAGACGAATGTCGGGGTCGCCGATGGTCTTGATGAGCTGGCGCTTGAGGTCCGGGACGCCGCCGACGTAGTCGATGACTTCGTCGTTTTCGAGGTCGTAAAAGAGGCCGTTGATGGTGAAGTCGCGGCGGATGGCGTCTTCGTGGGGCTCGCCGAAGACGTTGTCGTGGCGGATGAGCAGGTCCACGTCGTCGCCGCGGTCCTTCGGCGACGGGACCAGGATGAGCGGCGGCTCTTCGTGCTCGTAGCCGACCTCGACCTCGCCCTCGATGATCTCGAAGCTCTGCCCCGGGTCGCGCCGGAAGGTCGCGGTCTCGATGATTTTGCCCCCAGCGAAGAGGATGTGGGCGAGGCGAAAGCGTCGACCGATGACCCGGCAGTTGCGGAAGAGGCGCCGGACCTCTTCGGGCCGGGCGCTCGTGGCGACGTCGAAGTCTTTGGGCGTCTTGTCGAGGAGCAGGTCGCGGACGCCGCCGCCGACCAGATAGGCGGTGTGGCCGCTGCGATTCAGGCGGCGGATTACCTTGATGGCGTCCGCGTCCATGTTGCGGAGATTGATGTCTTCTTCGTACCGAGCCGGAGGCGGAGGGGTGTCCTCATCGAAGAAGTCTTCTTCTTCGGCCTCGGTCTTGTCCCCGAAGGACGAGCTGTCTTTATCCGAATCCACGGAGTCCATGGCGCTTTACGAGTCCCTGCTACGAGCCCCCAAAACCGGGGAGACGCAGCTCCAGCCCAATCGCGGGCCCGGGCTCGGCGCCCACGAGGGGCGCGCGTCGAGGTTCCTCCTTTAGCAACGTCCGGGGCATCCCGCAATCAAGAGGTGTCTGGTGACCGAGTTTGTTCCCACCCTTCGGCAGGCCGCCGGCAGGTCCTCGTCG
>Ga0164313_10005070_pt1 | contig 11678 bp, 10 predicted proteins | sample GuaBasSedimGuay4_FD_113735 | JGI IMG/M metagenome (GOLD analysis project Ga0164313, IMG submission 113735) | Subseafloor sediment microbial communities from Guaymas Basin, Gulf of California, Mexico - Guay4, Core 4569-4, 0-3 cm | ecosystem: Environmental > Aquatic > Marine > Hydrothermal vents...
CCGGCCGATGGATCTGGCCGCTGGCCGTGCTTGTGGCCGCGCTGATTTTCTGGGCGGTGTTTCTGGGCCAGGCCGAAAAATCCGTCTTTGGCAGGGTGCCCATCCTGGACGAAGTCTATTATCTGGACCAGGCTGCCGCCTTGAATTCAGATCCCTCCTTGCCTCCCGAACCATTTTTTGTCTCTCCCCTGTACCCGCTGCTGATTGCCCTGGCCGGCAGCGGCGAAAGCGTGCCCGACAGCCGGGTATTTCCGCCGGATCAACTGAGGGGAATCCGCATCTTCCAGATCGGCTGCTGGCTGGGTGTGGTGATTCTGCTGCGGTTGATCGCCGGACGCGTTCTGGGCCGGGAAATGGAGCCGGGCTGGGAAAAAGAGCTGGTGGTCTGGCTGCCGGCTGTCCTGTTCGCCCTGTACCTCCCAGCCGCCGTCTACACCATGTCCATCCTTCTCGAGTTACCCCTGGTTCTGCTGGTCACCACCGCGGTCTACCTGATGACTCGCCTGGTGGACAACATTCGGCAAGACAAGGTGTTCGGTCGTGGAATGGTCCTGCCGCTGGCTCTGGGTGCGGTCCTGGGGTTGGCGGGTTTGTTGCGGGGAACCGCTCTTCTGCTGCTGGTTCCGGCGCTGCTTGTGGCGGCCGGAAAGGCAGGTGGGTATGCGGCCGGGTGGTGGGGTCGCTTCGGCCGGGCCCTGGTGATGCTGGCCGCGGTTCTGGTGGTGCTAGCTCCGGCAGTCATCCACAACAGCAGGATCGCCGGCCGCCTGACGGGTCCCACCCTCAATGCAGGTGTGAACCTCTACATCGGAAACGGACCGGAAGCCAACGGATTCTACGTGGCGGTGGTGCTGGGGGACTGGCGTCACGACCCCGCGGGTCGCAAGTACCTGGCGGAAAAACGTGGTGGCCCGGTGCCGTCGTTGGCCGAAGCCGACCGGATCTGGAGCCGGGAAGCCTGGCGGGCCATGCGGGGAAATCCCGTCCGGACGACCGGCCTCTGGCTGAAAAAAGTCTGGCTCCATCTGCAGGGCTGGGAAATAGACCAGCTGACGCCCCTGTCGGGCTGGCGCAAGGCGGCGCCGGTCCTGGCATGGTTACCGGTTTCTTTTGCCCTGCTGGTGGCCCTGGGATTGGGTGGGCTGGCCGCACGATGGCGGGATCCCCGCATCCAGTGGTGGGCAGCGGTCCTGGCCGTGCTGGTGGCGGGTCAGAGTCTCTTTTTCGTGGTGTCGCGTTACCGTCTGGCCCTGGTGCCGGTTCTCTGTCTGGTGGCGACAATCGGGGCGGTTGAAATTTTACGAAAAAACCGGAGGGCGATGATCGTTTCTCTCCTGGCGGTGCTGATCACGGTGCCCTGGGGCCTGGAGAGTACGCGGGCCTTGTGGCGGGCACAGGCCCTGGTCAACGAGGCGAGTCGCTGGGCCGAGATCGGAGAAGCAGAGGATTCCGCCGCGGCACGGGAAACCGCCGAAAACCTTTATCGGGAAGCACTGGTCGGCAAGGCCGCGGGCCCGGCACCGTGGCTGGGACTGGCGGCTCTTTTGATCGACCGTGGAGAGCGCGAAGAAGCCGCCGGTATCCTGACCGAAGGGGCGGCTGCCACTTCCTTGAACCTGGAGATAAACAAGGTTCTGCTGGCCTTGTGGCTCGAGGACGGCCGCCGGAAGCAAGCGCTGGGGCTGACCCGAACCATCCTGGCGGATCATCCCGGTGATGCGGACACCCTTCACAACCGGACCGTGCTGCTGGCCGAAGCGGGTCGGTCCACGGAGGCGATGGCCGGTGCGCGGGATCTGATCAGGGTCCATCCCGGGGATCCGCGGGGTTACGTGGATCTGGGGATCCTCCTGGCCCGGGAAGGGCGGCCCCAGGAAGCCCGCGCAGTTTTCGAACAGGGATTGGCGGCTGTTCCCGGCAACCCCCTCCTGCAGCGGAATCTCGAACTGCTGGCCCGTTGACAATCCCGTGTTGTAAAATTTCTCCGCTGGTTTTTTCCCGCCGCCACGTTTGGTGAAGTGAACGAGGTAATCGACACTTGATCCATTCACCGGGCCGACCGGCCCCAAGCGGAGGAAAAACAATGAACGCGCGAACCAACAACGGAATGAAGACCCTGGTTTTCCTGACCCTGGCGGCGATGATGGTGCTGGGAGCCGGAACGGCCCTGGCCCAAGGGCGGGGTGGCGGACAAGGCCATGGTGGCAGGGGTGGATTTGGCGATGGCGAGTTCGGCCCGGCCCACCGCATGGAGATGCTGGCCGATCATCTGGAACTGACGGAGGACCAGGTCGTGGCCATCGAGGGCATCCGGACCCAAGGCCAGGAAAAGAACATGGAACTGCGCAAGGAATTGATGCGCCTGCGCAACGAGTTGCAAGGTGAGATGCTCAAGGACGACCCTTCCGAAAAGGCTGCCCTGGATCTGTCCGGCAAAATCGGTGCCCTGCGATCGGAGATGCAAGCCAATCGCCTGACCAACCGGCTGGAAGTGCGCAAGCAGTTGACACCCGAGCAGCGTGACAAGATGCTGATGCTGCAGGAAAGATTCCAGGGGCGTGAAGGTCGCCGGGGCGGCGGCCGTGGAATGGGTCCCCATGGCGATGGCGATTATGACGGCCCGGGCCAAGGCAAGGGCCGTAGAGGCTCCCGGGGTTGCTGGTAGAGCGTGTGATGAGAACCTCTCACGGGACGGTAACAGGTGCCCCGAACCATGGACGACGATGCTCTCATGATCCGGACCGCAGAGGGCGAGGAGGCGGCTTTCCGTCTCCTCGTCCAGCGGTGGGAACGGGACGTGCTGAGTTTTCTGATCCATATGCTGGGCTCCATCGAAGAGGCCGAGGATCTGGTTCAGGACACGTTTGTCCAGGTGTTCAGAAAAGCCGGCTCCTACCAGGCGACGGGCATGTTCAAGAGCTGGCTCTTCAGGATCGCCGGCAACCTTGCCCGCAGCCGCTTGCGGCGGCGAAAGATTTTGCGGTGGGTCCGTTTCGATCCGGCAGTCCACGACATGGGAGATGCCGGAAGGGGTCCGGACGGGGATCTGGAACACAGCCAGCGACAGGAGGCGGTCCGGGCAGCCCTGGGGCGCCTGCCCCGAAGACAGAGGGAAGCGCTGGCCCTGCACAGGTTCCAGGGAATGCGGTACAAGGAGGTGGCCGAAGCCATGGATACGACGGTGCCCGGGGTCGAATCCCTCATCCAGCGGGCCATGACGGCCCTGCGAGAGGACCTGGCCGGGAAAGGTGATCAGTTATGAAACACGTCACGAACAGGATTCAGGCCTACATCAGTGGGGAACTGGCAGGTGACCGGAAAGCCGCGGTGGAAAAACATCTGGACGAATGTCCGGCATGCAGGAATGAGGTCGACCGGGCTCACAAGACGTGGGAGATGCTCGGCACGATGGAAACACCCCGGTCGGAAAACGGCAGCGTCTGGCCGGCTGTCCAGGCGCGGACCTTCGGTAGGGAAAAACCTGAACGGGAGTGGTTCTTCGGCGCTGGAAACGTGACCCGGGCCGGCCTGGCGACCGCAGCGGTGGCGGCCGGGCTGATGCTGGGGGTCCTGTTGCCGGTCGAGTCGGACCGCCAAGAGGGTGTCGAATCAGGTCTGACGGACGTGTCCTGGCTGGTGGAATCCAGCTGGCTGTCCGATTCCAGCTGGCTCGGGGGCGACGCCATCGCGGGGCTCGACGACATCCTGCTGGGCGCGGACCTGCCAGATGAGGGGAACGGATCATGAAAAAGGGCTGGGTGCTGGTGTTATTGATCTCCCTGGGGCTGAACCTGGGTCTGGGGCTGCGACTGCTGGGGGACCGTCCGGGAAAGGACGGGCCACCCTTTTCGCGGCGGGACGGAGAATTTCGCAGAACCGGTGGCCGCTGGGCGGACCAGGACACTTCCGCGCGGCGCAAGATGTTCACCCGGCGCATGAATCATATCGCCGAAAGGCTCGATCTGAGCCCCGAGCAGCAGGTGGTCTTCCAGGAGGTCCACAGGGAAACCGGGCGCATGTTGATGCAGAAAAGGGTTTTCATCGGTAAAAAACGCGAACTCTTGCACACGCTGGTGACCAGCGACGAGGTCGACCAGGAGGAGATTCGCCGCGCCATCGGCGAACTGGGGCAGGAACAGGCGGTTCTGGACTCCCTGGTGGCTGAAACGGTGCTCCAGGAAATGGCTGTCCTGGATCCCGGTCAGCGGGAGCGTTACCTGGAAATGCTGTCCTTCGAAAAGGAGGGTCGCGCAGGCCGGCGGGGCCGGGGCGCCCCGGGACATCGCCGCCAATAATCCTGGTTGACAGCAAAGGCCTGGATTTCTTACTTATTACAGGCGGTGAAGGGGTTCGGCCCTTTCGTGCGCCAACTGTTCCCCACCCCAATCAGGGTTTCATCCGTTGAAGTTGCCCCGATGAGGCATCGTTACGATCATTCCGAATGTCCTGGAATTCCCAATGCCCAGAATTGTCCCGAGGGGGGACTCATCATGACCAAAGCGCGTATCATCCTGCTGGCCGGACTGGTTGTTCTGGTCGGGTTGTCGGGATTGGCCGGTTGTCGCTCCGCCCACACGACCAGCGCCATTTTATATATCGATGAGCAGAACTATGACAAGGCCGTAGCGGTGATCCACGAAGGATTCGAGTACCGCGACGATGAACCCGACGCCTATTACTACCTGGGAGAAGCTTACAGCCACCTGGCTGAAGAAGCTGTGGAGAACGATCAATACCCCGAAGCATTCGAAAATTATGAACTTGCCTATCACGCCTACCTGAAGGCCGATTCCCTCGACACCGAGGCTTTCTCCGCCAAGGTCGAGAAATCCCTCATCTACAACTACAACAACCGGGTTAGGCAGGCCAAACTCGACTGGGACGAGGACTACTTCGAGCAGGCCGAAGGACACATGAGACTTGCGTTCGCCGCCCTGCCGGATTCCATGGCGCCCATCAAGAACATCGCCCGCATGAAGATGCAGATGTCCCAGACCGAGGAATACGCGGATCAAAAAGTGGTTCTCCTCAACGAGGCGCTGGTGTTGCTCGATCAGGTTCTGGCCAAGAATCCCGATGCCTACGAACTGCAGCTGAACAAGGCCAACGTGCTGGCCGCCCTGGGTCGGAACGAAGAAGCCAAGTTGATCTTCGATACGTTGCTGGCCGAACACGGCGACGATACGGGCCTGCTCATCGACATCGCCAATCTGGCCATCGACGACGGGGATTATTCCCGGGCCGGCGATTTCTACGTCATGGTCGTTGACCGGAATGAAGCGGATACCGACGCGACCAACGATGCCGACAACAAGGCGATGCTGGTGGCTGCGGGGACCTGGTATTCCTCGAATAACGTCGGGCGGTACGAGGATGCCATCGTGGTTCTGGACCGCGCGGCAGACCTGGAAACGATTCCGACGGACAACACCATGTTGATGCGCCTTCGCACGTATTACCAGTACGGCAAGGACACGAAGAGACTGGCCGCGGACGAAACCGATCCCGTCAAGAAAGCGGAGTTGACGGACAAGTCCACGGAGCTGTTGAGCCGTGCGGTCGAAATCGGTGTCGCCATGACCAATAATTTCCCGGCCACGGCGGACGGATTCTTTTATCTAAGTATGGCCCAGTTTGAAATGGGCGATTACGCTGCCGCCGAAGCCAACAACAAGACCTTCGACGAGCTTCAGGGCGCACCCTAGGAGGCGTTCAGGGAATTTCGTAAAAATCGAAGAGGTGCATGGCCTTCTCGCACGTTTTGTGCTATGGTTGTAACACCTATACAGGGCGCGAGAGCCCGCACCGCGACACCTAGGGAATACCTAGGGAATACCCAGGGGAACAATCACACTTTTTTTTGGGAATCTCTCCCATCCGTTCGGGCTGCCACGGCACGCCCGGTGTTTGCCGCAATCACTTCAGTCAACTGTCAGGTTCGAGGAGCAAAATGGACATCAAGGAACTTCAGGAGATGAACATTCACGAGCTGGTGGAGGTCGCTCGCGATATGAACATCGAGGCGCTCAGCACCCTTCGCAAGTCTGAACTCATCTTCAAGATTCTCGAGGGACAGACCGAAAAAAACGGTCTCATCTACGCCGAAGGCGTGTTGCAGGTGCTGGCCGAGGGATACGGTTTCCTGCGCTCGGCGAAGTTCAACTATCTGCCGGGACCGGATGACATCTACCTGTCGCCTTCCCAGATCAAGAAGTTCGATCTGAAGACCGGGGACACCATCTCCGGCCAGGTGCGTCCGCCCAAGGACAATGAACGCTATTTTGCGCTGTTGAAGGTGGAGTCGGTCAACTACAACGATCCCGATGTTGCGAAAAAAGTCATGCTCTTCGACAACCTGACTCCCCTGTATCCCGAAGATATTCTCAATCTCGAGCACAGCTCCAAGAACATGACCACCCGGCTGATCAATCTGCTCAGCCCCATCGGCAAGGGGCAGCGCGGCCTGATCGTGTCTCCTCCGCGGGCCGGTAAAACGATGATCCTGCAGAAGATCGCCAACGCCATCAGCACCAACCATCCCGAAGTGCACCTTATCGTGCTGCTGATCGATGAGCGACCCGAGGAAGTGACGGACATGGCGCGGTCCGTGGACGGCGAAGTGCTCAGTTCCACCTTCGACGAGCCGGCCGAGCGTCACGTGCAGGTGGCCAACATGGTGCTGGCCAAGGCGAGGCGCCTGGTCGAAAACGGTCTGGACGTGGTGATCCTGCTGGATTCCATCACACGGCTGGCCCGGGCCCACAACGCCGTGGTGCCGCATTCGGGGAAGATACTCTCCGGCGGCGTCGATTCGAACGCCCTGCAGAAACCCAAGCGCTTCTTCGGCGCGGCGCGGAACATCGAGGACGGCGGATCGCTGACGATCATCGCCACGGCCCTGATCGAGACCGGCAGCCGCATGGACGAGGTGATCTTCGAGGAGTTCAAGGGCACCGGCAACATGGAGCTGGTCCTGGACCGCAAGATTGCCGAACGCCGGGTGTATCCCGCCATCGATATCTTCAAATCCGGCACCCGTAAGGAGGATCTGCTCATCGAGCCCAAGGATCTGGCCAAAATATGGGTCCTGCGCAAATATCTGAGTGATTACAACCCGATCGAGGCCATGGAATTCCTGATCGACAAGCTGAGCAAGACCAAGGACAACGAGCAGTTCCTGGGCGCCATGAACGCCTGATTTGGGCTTGGGCAAGGTGAGAAACGGGAAAATTTTCTTGCCATTAGCCCTCTTCCCTATTTCTTTTTGGCCTCAACCGGACATTAGATGTCGGACGAGAAAAGCCGGCAATTTTTGCAGGAATAGAGGCTGTGAGGACAATGAAGAAGAAAATACATCCGAAATACGTGGATTGCACCATCACCTGCCTGTGCGGCAACGTGATCCAGACCCGTTCGACCAAGGACAAGCTCAGCGTCGAAATCTGCTCCAACTGCCATCCCTTCTTCACGGGACAGCAGAAGATCGTCGATACCGCCGGCCGCGTGGAGCGCTTCCGCAAGCGTTACGGGGAAGGCAACTACGGCAAGAAGTAGGAGCTGCTCGGGCAGGGCGGGCCCAGCCTGGCGGGCTGGATGTTCCGAAAAAGTCCAGAATAAGTCCATTTTGGGCGCCGGGTTGATGTCCCGGCGCCCTTTTTTGGTTATCCTGTAGCCGGTCAGCAGGAAGACCGGAAATCCAGGTCGAGGAAACACCTTCGAAAGAGACGACATGAGCGAATCTTCAGCAGAAGAAACCAGGAATATCGACGAGGGCCAGGATCCGGCCACCAATCCTGATCCGATCGGCGCGGGCGAGGCCCGGCAGATGGACCTGGCCGTCGGCGGGCAGGCACTCATCGAAGGCGTGATGATGCGCAGCCCGGCCTACATGGCCATGGCCGTCCGTACCCCCGACAAGCGCATCGTGATCCGCAAGAAGACCTTCAAGAGCGTCATGCGGAAATTGCCGTTCCTGAACATTCCGGTATTGCGCGGGGGCATCCACCTGATCGAGAGCATGGCCCTGGGCATCAACGCCCTGATGTTCTCGGCCGATCAGGCGATCAGCGAGGATCGCGTCGACCAGAAGAAGAGTTCGTTCTGGGATACGGCCCTGATGTGGGGCACGGTTGCCTTTTCCTTCGTACTGAGCATGGGGTTGTTTTTCTACCTGCCCATCATCCTGACCGACCTGGTGGTCGCCGAAGGCGAGGGCAGCGTGGTGTGGAACATGGTGGATGGGTTCTTCCGGGTGTTCATGTTCGTTCTCTACCTGTGGGCCGTGAGCAAACTGCCGGACATGGCGAGGGTCTTCGAGTACCACGGCGCGGAGCACAAGAGCATCCATGCTTTCGAAAACGGACGCTCCCTGGACGCCGACGGCGCCCGCCCCTTCACCACCCTGCACCCACGGTGCGGAACCAGCTTCCTGTTTTTCGTCATGCTGATCTCGATCGTGGTGTTCTCCTTTCTGGGCAGGCCCGAATCCATCGCCGACAGGCTGGAACGGCTGGCCTTCGTGCCCTTGATCGGCGGGCTGGCCTACGAGGCCATCAAGCTGTCGGGGAAATACGCCAAATCGTGGCTGATCAAGCCTTTCATCTGGCCCGGCCTGATGATGCAGAAGATCACCACCAGCGAACCTGACGACGAACAGCTGACCGTGGGCATGGCGGCCCTGCGGGCGGTGTTGACGCCGGAAGCCGACGACTTCAAGGAACGGACGTATTTCGATATGCCCAGCGACTCTCCGACCGAAGAAGAAGGAGCGACGGCTTGAAGGCCAACGTCCTGACCCTGCGCGACAAGTATGCCCACCTGGGAGAAAAGCTGTCCGACCCGGCCGCGCTCAATGATCAGACCGAGTACCGGAAACTGACCCGCGAGCATTCCCGTGTACGCAAACAGCTCGAGATCGGGGAGAAATGGCTGGAGCTCACTGAGCAGGTCGCTGACAACCGGGCACTGCTCAAGTCCGAGAGCGATCCCGACATGGTGGAGATGATCAACGACGAGCTGGCAACACTCGAACCCGCCCTCGAACAAGCGGCTGAAGCTCTGGAAACTGTGCTGCTGCCCCACGACCCCAACGACGATCGCGACGCCATCCTGGAAGTGCGCGCCGGCACCGGCGGGGACGAGGCCGCCCTGTTCGCCGAGGAAATTTCCCGCATGTACCTGCGTTACGCCGAGAAGCAGGGCTGGAAGACCGAGATGATCGACGCCACCGAAGGGACGTCCGGCGGCTTCAAGGAAGTCATCTACGCCGTGCGGGGCGAAGGCGCCTTCGGCATGCTGCGCTGGGAAAGCGGCGTGCACCGCGTTCAGCGTGTGCCGGCCACCGAAAGCCAGGGGCGCATCCACACCTCGGCCGTGACCGTGGCCGTGTTGCCCGAGGCCGAAGAAGTCGACATCGACATCAGGACCGAAGACCTGCGCATCGATGTGTACCGGGCCCAGGGCCCGGGTGGCCAGTCGGTCAACACCACCGACAGCGCCGTGCGCATCACCCACGTCCCGACCGGAGTGGTGGTGCAGTGCCAGGACGAAAAATCCCAGCACAAGAACAAGGCCAAGGCCATGAACGTGCTGCGTTCGCGGTTGCTGGAGAAGGCGATCATGGAGCACGAGGCGGAGATTGCCGCCGAACGCAAGAGCCAGGTCGGCACCGGGGACCGCAGCGCCAAGATCCGCACCTACAATTTTCCCCAGAGCCGGGTCACCGATCACCGCATCGGGTTGACCCTGCACAGCCTGGATGCCATCATGGCCGGTGATCTGGACGATGTGGTGAACGCCATCCTGGCCTACAGGCGGGAAGAGGCCCTGGCCGCCACCCGCAGCGATTGACGACCCGCCGGCAGGACAGTCCATGAACAGCGCCAGCCCCTACAAGACCATCCGGGAACTGATCCAGGTGACCAGCGAGTACCTGGAGGGCAAGGACGTGGAATCCGCCAAACTGAACGCCGAGCGGCTGCTCGCCGACGTGCTGGGACTGTCGCGCATCGAACTCTTCTTCCAGCATGACCGCCCCGTCCTGGGCGAAGAGCTGGATCACTACCGCGACCTGGTACGCCGACGCGCGCAGGGTGAGCCCCTGCAGAAGATCCTGGGGGAGACCGAGTTCTATTCAAAGGTGTTCAAGGTCGAACCGGGTGTTTTCATTCCCCGGCCGGAGACCGAACGGCTTGTAGAAGAAGCGGTCGCCCTTTTGGCCCCGCCGGACAGGCGGCTGCTGGCCCCGGTGGCCGTGGAAATCGGCTGCGGCACGGGCATCATCGGCATATGCCTGGCCCTGGACGTGCCCCGCCTGACGGTCTACGCCACCGACGTCAACCCCGCCGCCATCCAGTTGACCAAACACAACGCCCACACCCTGGGCGTCGATCCCCGGGTTCATGTCCTGCCGGGCAACCGGTTCGACCCGTTGCCAACCCACCTGAAGGGCCAGGTCGATCTGGTGGTCAGTAATCCGCCCTATGTCCGTGCAGCGGACATCCCGCAGCTGGCGGTCGAGGTTTCTGAACATGACCCGGTCGAAGCCCTGGACGGCGGACAGGACGGCCTGGTGTTTTACCGCGCCATGGCCTCGGGGCTGGGTGCCTGGCTGCGTCCGGGAGGTCACGTGGCCGTGGAAATCGGCGACGATCAGGGCCAGGATGTGGAAGACATCTTTTCCGCCTCGGGGCTGGAAGATATCAGGATAATAAGGGACTATGCAGACAGGGACCGGGTGGTGACCGCCCGGTCCGGTACGTCGGAGGAAAACGGTGGATAAGTTTGTAATCGAAGGACCGACCCCGCTGGAGGGGAAACTCACAGTCGGCGGCGCCAAAAATGCGGTGCTGCCCCTGATGGCCGCTTCGCTGCTGGCCCGCGGAGAGTCGGTGATCGACAACGTGCCCGACCTGCAGGACGTGCGTTTCTTCGCGACCATCCTGGAAGGCCTGGGCGCGCGGTGCGAGTTCTCAGAGCATCGCCTGGTCATTGACACCACCGGTGTGGACAGCCCTGAAGCGCCCTACGACCTGGTTCGCAAGATGCGCGCGAGTATCTATGTGCTGGGCCCGCTGCTGGGATCGCTGGGCGAAGCGAGAGTCTCCCTGCCGGGTGGGTGCGCGTGGGGCCCACGGCCGGTGAACCTGCACATCGAAGGCATGACGGCCCTGGGCGCCGAGATCGAACTGGAGGAAGGCTACATCAGCGGCCGGGTCACCGGGCGGCTGACCGGAGGACGATTCCGTTTCGAACCATCGTCGGTGGGCGGCACCTGCAACGTGCTGATGGCTGCCGTTCTGGCCGAGGGCGAATCGGTCCTTGAAAACTGCGCCATCGAACCGGAAGTGACCCAACTGGTCGAAGCCCTGGTGAAGGCGGGCGCCCGGATCGAAGGTGTGGGCACCCCCACCTTGCGCGTGACCGGAGTCGAGGCCATCGCACCCCTGGAGCATCGGGTGATTGCCGACCGTATCGAAGCCGGCACGTTCCTGGCCGGTGTGGCCCTGGCTTCGGGCCGCGTCACCCTGGTCGGGATCGATCCCGAGCATCTGAGCCCGGTGACCTCGGTGCTGCTGGACATGGGCTGCGAAATCATACCCGAGGGCGACATCCTGACCATCGAAGCGACGGGTCGACCGAAACCGGTCGAGGTCGTCACCCGGCCCTACCCGGGTTTC
>Ga0164313_10005071_pt1 | contig 11678 bp, 5 predicted proteins | sample GuaBasSedimGuay4_FD_113735 | JGI IMG/M metagenome (GOLD analysis project Ga0164313, IMG submission 113735) | Subseafloor sediment microbial communities from Guaymas Basin, Gulf of California, Mexico - Guay4, Core 4569-4, 0-3 cm | ecosystem: Environmental > Aquatic > Marine > Hydrothermal vents >...
ACGATCAATTATGCCACGATCTGGAATGGCCCGAACTTCTTTTATTCCGGCAACGAAGACATTAGCGGTATAGAGCCAGGCACTTACTATATAGATATTACAGATGCCAATGGTTGTAGCATTAGCGACTCTGTCACTTTGCTTGCTCCAGATAGCCTAATAATTAATGTTTCCGCCATTGTTTTAGTTGGAGGTTTCAATACATCATGTGCTGGAACTTTTGATGGTCAGATCGACTTGAACATAACATCAGGCACGGGGCCATTCACATATTCATGGACAGGACCAAATGGATACATTTCAGTTGACCAAGACTTGATCGGAATTGAGGCTGGAACTTATAATGTTGTTGTTACAGACACTAACGGTTGTACAACCATTGCGTCAATACCACTTACCGAACCACCCCCTATAGTTGTGTCGGCAATTGCCGCTACCCTGCCTGGAGGAGAGAATGTTTCTTGTGCTGGAGCGAACGACGGATCAATAGATCTCACAGTTTCAGGAGGCTCTGCTCCATATCAATTCCTTTGGATCGGACCTGGGAACTCGACATTCACAAGTGAAGACCTATTGAATATTGGAGCTGGAACATATGATGTTATAGTTACCGATACCAGCGGATGTACATCTCAATTAACCATTGTGCTTACTGAGCCTATTGCCATGTCAACGGACATTGTAGCAGCAATTTTCCCTGGTGGCGCTAATGTTTCTTGTTTTGGGATGTCTGATGGATCGCTTGACCTTACGATCGTTGCAGGCAATCCTCCATTCACTTTTGATTGGACTGGACCGAATGGATTTTCATCAACGAATGAAGACCTATCAGGTTTAACTGCTGGCTCTTACGTTGTAGTTGCCACCGATTCTGTTGGCTGTACGGTAATGGGCAATATCAATATCTCGCAACCAGATAGTCTTGTGATCGATCTATATAGCCCACTATATGCTGGTGGATTCAATATTCCTTGTGCCGAAGATACGTCTGGAGTTTTGGAAGCAACACCACTAGGCGGAACTTCAGGCTACACGTACTCATGGACAGGACCAAACGCATTTATAGCAAGTGATCCGAACATTATAGGGATCACGGTTGGCACGTACACAGTGACTGTTGTCGACACAAATGGATGTTCTGCACAGAATAGTTTAACGCTGACCCAACCTATTGACCCACTCGCAGGAATTTTGGATGCTTTTGTACAAACATCAGGAACGAATATTTCTTGCTACGGAGGTTCTGATGGATCCATCGATGCAAGCATACTCGGTGGTGTACCAGCTTATACCTTAGATTGGAGAGGGCCGGATAATTACATTGCATCTACTGAGGATATTAGTGGTCTGGTAGCTGGAGAATATGAATTGGTTGTTCTGGATACAAATGAGTGTCCGATGACCTTGACAATAATTTTAACCGAACCTGATACAGGAATTTATATTACTCCGATCCTATCTCAATTCCCAGGTGGTGCTAATCTGCGTTGTTCAGATAGCGATGATGGAAGCATAGATCTTACAATAGCCGGTGGAAGTCCTGTTTATGATCTGACTTGGACCGGCCCGAACAGTTTCAGTTCAACAGAATTGAATATCGATTCATTAGTTGCTGGAACATATTTGGTGCAAATCGTTGATACTAATAACTGCGTTTTCAATGATAGCATCACTTTGATCGCTCCAGAACAACTCGTTCCTGTTCTTGATCCGTTCGTGTTCCCTGGTGGAACAAATATTTCATGCTTTGGCATGAACGATGGATCGATCAGTGCAAGCATTTCAGGAGGTACTCCAGGATACAATAATTCATGGACAGGACCTGTAGGTGGTTTAGGTACGGATCTAATTATTTCAGATCTAATACCCGGTAATTATTGCTTAACTGTAGTCGATACTAATGCGTGTGAAGCTTCGGCTTGCACCATATTGATCGAACCCTCGGCTTTAGTTCTAACTTCTGAAAGTGACACATCACTTTGCGGCCTTCCAACTGGAAGTATAGACCTTACCGTGAACGGTGGCAGTGGCCCATTCAATTATGATTGGAATGGTCTTTCAACCAACGAAGATCTTATAGATCTGAATGCCGGAAACTACACAGTATATGTTACTGATGCCAATGGCTGTCTCGATTCATTGAGTACTGATGTGTTCGGAATAGATGGAGTAAATGGTACAGCATCGGTGAGCGACATCCTTTGTAATGGAGATAATACCGGTTCGATCGATCTCACAATAACATCTGGAACTGCTCCATTCTCATATGATTGGAACAATAGCGAGCAGACACAAGATATTAGCGACCTCATTGCTGGATCATACACCGTCACCGTTGTCGATTCGAATGGGTGTGAAATGATCAGCACGTACGATGTAATGCAGAATGACCTGATCTCTTTCGACACTTCAATAAGCTATTTCAGCGGCTATAATATCAGCACCTTCCAAGGAAGCGATGGCTTTATAGAATTGATCATGAGTGGTTCAACTGGACCCTATACATATCTGTGGTCAACTGGTGATACATCTGTAATTGTTTCAGACCTCCCAGCTGGGATCTATGCTGTAACAATTACTGATGCGAACGGTTGTCAACGAACAATAACGATCGAATTGACAGAACCACTGGATCTTGAAATGCCCACTGGGTTTTCACCCAACGGTGATGGATCTAACGATGCTTTTATTATTCCTGGACTAGACGCTTATCCAGATAATGTTTTCAAAGTGTTGAACAGATGGGGAAATGTGGTTTACGAAACCACAAATTACAGTAACGATTGGAGGGGAGAAAATATGAGCGGTGCAATGCTTCCTGACGCTACCTATTTCGTGATACTAAGTATTAACGGCGGCCAGATCAATATGGCTGGTTACGTCGACCTAAGACGATGAACATGAAAAAGATCATATATACAACCCTCTTCTGTTTGGGCATAGGTCATGTAATGGCCCAACAAGAGGTAATGGTGAGCCAATACATGTTCAATGGGCTCTTCATTAATCCGGCGTATGCTGGAAGCCATCAATATTGGAGCAGCAGCTTGTTGCACCGTAGCCAGTGGGTGAACCTTGAAGGAGCTCCTACAACGCAACTTTTAGCGATCGATGGGCCAATAATGGACGACAAAATGGGCCTAGGCTTTACGCTGATCAATGACCAGATCGGAGTAAGTAGAGACTTGGAATTCGCCGGAAATTATGCTTACCATTTGCAGGTAGGCCAGAAGAGCAGATTGTCTTTTGGAATTAAAGCGGGTCTTTCGGCATATAGCGCCAAATTGACCGACCTCAATTATTGGGATCAAAACGACCAAGTATTCCAGAACGATATCAATAATCAGGTCGTTGGAAAATTTGGTGCCGGGGTCTATTGGTACAGCGAACGCGCTTTTGCTGGATTGTCGATACCGACCATCTATGCTGCCGACGATAAACTATCTACTCAGATAGAAAGTGCGACAGAGGAATATTTCACACAGCACTATTATTTGAATGCTGGATACGTTTTCAAGATCAGTAAGACAATAGATCTGAAACCATCTGTCCTAGTCAAATACTTACCAAATGCACCTGTTCAGGCAGATATAAACTGTAATGCATTATTCCGGAATACATTCTGGCTCGGCGTTTCGTACAGAACTGGTGATGCTGTGATAGCGATGGTCGAATATCAGGTTATTCCAAAACTTCGGATAGGATATGCCTATGATGCAACTACTTCCAAACTGAATAATTACTCAAGCGGCTCTCACGAGATCATGCTTGGATTCGACTTCGGTCGTGACCTGGCAAAGATCAAATCGCCAAGATATTTCTAACAATGAAAATGAGATCATATATAATCCCGATAGCACTAGTAGTGCTCATATTCAGTGCATGTAGTTCTCATTACATGACCACCGCGGATAAAGCTTACGCAGCTATGGCGTATGAAAAAGCGATACGGAACTATGAGAAAGCTATGAGCAAGGAAAAAGATCCGAATTCCCTACTCAAACTGGCAAATGCCTACAGGTTACGGAATGAACATGTTAATGCAGAGGTAACGTATGCCAAGATCGATCATTTGAATATTATGACCGATGATGACTATTTGAATTACGCTCGTGTCTTAATGAGTGTTGGCAAATATGAAAAGGCAGCTCTTCTTTTGGATGTTGTGTTGATCAAGGATCCTACGAATGAAATGGCTCAGGATCTCTACTTTTCCTGCCATGGTGGGCAAAGCTTTTACTCGGATACTACATTGTATTCACTTAAGCCTATCCAATTCACAGGTTTGGTAAATTGTTTCGCGGCCGTTCCTTACGCTAATTCAATTGTATTTGCTGCAGATCAAGCAGCGTCTAGCAGCAGTGCATATAATTGGACCGGTAATTCATATCTAGACATTTATTCATCAAAGCAGAGTATTGACGGTAATTGGATGGAACCTGAGAAACTTAAAGGTCCTATCAATGGAAAGTATCATGAAGGCCCAGCTGCATTTTCTCCTGACATGCGCACGATATACTTTACTCGAACTAATGCCGAGCAGAAGAAGCTGACCAAAGATTCTGCATCGATCGTGCATTTCAAGTTATTCGAAGCACAGATAAATGAAAAAGGTGAATGGGATAATGTAACCGAATTCGCATTCAACAGAGATGACCATTCAACCGGACATCCTGCTCTTGCCGACAATGGAAAGACCTTGTACTTCGTGAGCGACCGACCTGGTGGATACGGTGGGACTGATATTTATATGTCCCGAGCTTTAAGTGGAGCTTGGACGGAACCAGAAAATCTTGGCCCGAACGTAAACACTTCTGGAAATGAAATGTTCCCATTCGTAAAAGGAGATCTTCTCTTTTTCTCTTCAACGGGTCATTTTAATATGGGCGGTCTTGATGTATTCCGTTCAAAGAACATTGATGGCAAATGGAGTGCTGCGGTCAATATGTTGTATCCGGTGAATTCACCGCAAGATGATATGTCGTTCATCCTTCAGAAGGATGGTCAAAGTGGTTTTCTTTCTTCCGATAGAAGTGGTAAGGACGTGATCTATGAATTCGATTCTCATCTACCAACACTATTAGTTGAAGGAAACATTCTAAATGCAGCCAATAGTTTATCATTGGCGGGTGTTGAGGTCCGCCTTAGAGATATAGAAACAGGAGAAGAATTCACTAGCCTAACAGGTCCTGATGGTTCTTTCATGTTCGACCTTTTGCCCGAGCGCAATTATCGAGTGCTCGGATCGAAGGATGGTCTTTTCACAAGAAGCGAAGATGTATCAACAGTAGACCAGTTGATCAGTAGAACATATCATGTGGATCTTTATTTGGATGAGATCATCCAAGATAGATCGATCGTTATCGAGAATATATATTACGATTATGATAGTTGGGATCTACGTGCTGAAGCAGCAGTTGAACTAAACAAGTTGGTTCGATTGTTCACGGATAACCCACATTTGGTGTTTGAAGTAGGGTCGCATACCGATAGTCGGGCATCGGATATGTACAATTTCCTCTTGTCTGATATGCGAGCCAGATCAGCTGTAGATTACTTGATCTATTATGGTGTCGATCCGGATAAGATCGTAGCGAAAGGCTATGGTGAGAGACGATTGGTGAATGAATGCTATAACGGTGTCCTGTGTTCGGAAGAGGATCATCAAAAGAATCGGCGAGCGGAATTCAAAGTGATCAAGATCAACGAAATACCGTAAATAAAAAGGGAGCCAAACGGGCTCCCTTTCATTTTTACTTAGCGGTCTTTTTTATCTTTTCTTTCACCACTTCAGAAAATGGAATATCTGTAAGGCGGCTTTCGATCCAAGAATTAAAATCGAAGTATTTCAATACTACGCTTTCATTCTGGTCCTTGAACAATTCCTTCAATTCTTTTTTAAGCGAAGTGAGTATTTCCTTTTTTGTTTGCTCATTGGTGGTCTTTGCAAGTTTTTTAATGTGCTCCAATAGAACCATTTCAACTTTATAAGCACGTTGTCTTTTATTAAGATATCTGTGCGTTGATTTAATGATGTATTCTAAAAGATCGAAATTCCCTAATTCATAATGGATAACGAGATTGAACAAACGGGCATAACTGTAGATGTCCTGCCGCAATGTGTTCTCATTATCGTTAAGCACTTTATTCAACCAGAACAGTGATTTATTGACCATTCCTGCTCCGAAATAAATACAAGCCAAACTATAGTAGAATTCGATCTCTTCTTCTTTGTGGATGTTCTCTGAAAGAGCCTCCATTTCCTTTAGCACAACTTCCGCTTTTTCCAGTGCTAATTCGTGCTGGCCGGTCCTATCCAATAAACGGAGTTCAGCTAAACTAGTAGCCGAGAATATCTTCACTTGAAGATCGAAGCTTTGGAAACCTTTTTGTTTGGGCAACGCTCGCAGCATCTCTATATAATCCCTAGATTCCTCATAACGTTCCATATCGATCAAACAACTGATAATGGAACTTAATGTGCGTGTATATCTCTTAGGTAGGTCTTTCTTGATCAATGGATTACTATCCATGATCCCCATTACACGAATGAATTTATCGTAACTGGTTTTGAAATCGCGTTTAGCTGCAGAACAAAACCCTTGAGTGTAATAGCATATCGTTGCTGCTCGGTGAGATAGAGCCGTATCCTTTCCTTTTATCAGTGGATGCTCCGAGATCTCTTCGACCATTTTATGCTCTTCCTCACTTCGCACATAGCCCCCACTTCTGAATACATAATTGATCTTAGAATAGAGCACATGGTAAGCTGCAAGATTCCGCAGTTTTTCAAGCACCTCTCCTTCTTCTGCAATTAACGCGTCGAGATCCTTGGTGAATTCACCAGCTTCGTATGCCTCTTCAAGCAACATCTTTTCCCAAGAAAGCAGCTCGAACCAATAATAGAAACGCTCATTTTGAATGGCTATGCGCTTTGCTCTATGCAAGAATTTATTGCACTCTTTATACAACGCTTTCTTATATAGGATCTCTATGTTCTTCGTCTCCTGTTTTAAAATTCCGCTAACGCTATTATCAGCATGATAAGATCGAAGACTTTTTAATATAAGCTTGTAGAGGTGGTTCTTTTCCGAAGGAAAATGCTTTACAAAGGTTTCCTTCGCAAATAGACCTTTTAACGATTCTTCGTCGTATTCCTTCTGCTTATCTATTGCGTCGAAGATCTTTAAGTAGTTCTTGTCACCAGTCTGTAGAGAAGATGATAGCTTAAAGAATCTTTTCTCCGACTTGGTTAGAGAACGGATCAAATTGAATAATTCCGACGATGGCTTCATGATATGCTGGTATTTAAAAGCTTGAATTTCCGCTTGTTCATTGAGTAAAACGACCAATAGGATATCAAGGGCTCCATACAAATATAGGGATCCAACCGATCCATAGACCGTGTTAAACGATTAGCCAAATAAGTACATTTGATGGCGGAGGCTTGTTAAAGGAATAACACAAGGCTCTTATGATCTTGAATTCCCAACGATATGAACAAGCACATTCTAATTTTGACCTCCTTTTTTACGGGTGCCATCTCTATGACTTTTGGCCAACCCCCCTCCAAGTGTCAACAATACAAGTCTGGATCGACCCACACTTCGAATTGGGTAAAAAGTGTCGCAGATAACAGCAGAAGCGACACCATCGATATTCTCAAATTCATTATCGATCTGGACATTACAGATTTCAATTCTCAAGAAATAAGGGGAAATACCAAGGTCGTATTCACACCAGAATTGAACGGTGTCGATAAGATCCTTCTGGATCTATTGTCTCTTCAGGTCGATTCCGTTCTTGATGCTAACGGACACTTGAATTACACCCATAACGATACAACGATCATTGTAGATCTTGGAAGCCTAATGAATTCAACAGATACAAGTTGGGTTCAAGTATTCTATCAGGGCCACCCAGAAACAGACGCCAGTGGTTTCGGTGGATTCTATTTTGGTGGGGCGTATGCGTACAACCTTGGAATTGCCTTTGAGACACAACCGCACAACTATGGTAGAACATGGTTCCCTTGTTTCGACAACTTTGTTGAACGCGCTCAGTTCGAATTCAAAATTTTAACCAGTGCTGGTAAGAATTCGTGGTGTAATGGCTATTTAGGCAACGAGTTGCAACTGGGCGGCGATTCACTGGTAAGGACTTGGGTAATGGAAGAACCGATCCCCTCCTATTTAGCTTCAGTGGCCGTTTCAAATTACGAAGTTGTGCGCGATACATTCATGAGTATTTCGGGAGATGAGATCCCCTTAGCTCTCATTGCCAGGCCCAACGATACTACCGATATGAAGAATTCATTTGTGAATTTGCCCATTGCTTTTGATCTTTTCGAAGATAAATTCGGAGCATATAAGTGGAACAAGGTGGGCTACGTACTGACGCCGAATGGCTCTATGGAACATTCTACGAGCATACATTACGCCAGAGCACTATCGAACGGGAATCTGCAATATGAGACCACTATGGCACATGAATTAGCACACCAATGGTTCGGTGATCTGATAACATGTGAGACTCCAGAAGAGATGTGGATCAACGAAGGTTGGGCAGAATATCTGAGTTTTCTTTTTCTCGAAGAGACCTATGGAAATACAGAATACATGGAAACGATCCAAGATAACCACAAAAATATGGTACACCGTGTTCACATTATCGACGAGGCGCATTACGCATTGAGCAATATTCCCCAAGACTTTACTTATGGTGAGCATAGCTACAACAAGGGCGCCGATGTGTTGCACACCATGCGCAGCTATATGGGTGATCAGGATTTTTTCGATGCATGGAAGCAAACACTTGCCGACTTTGAATTTCAAGATGTGAACAGCGAACAGCTTCGCGATCACATACAAGGACTCGGATATGATGTTACCGACTTTTTCAACGACGTCATCCTACAACCAGGTTGGTGTGCTTGGGAAATAGATTCCACAATTGTGACCCCAAATTCTGGGAACGGCGATGTCACCATTTATCTGCAGCAAAAACTCAAAGGTGCGGATCACATGTATCAGAATGTACCCTTAAGGGTTCACATTATAAATGAGGACCTTACTCAAACCCATGTTCAAGATGTTACGGTTTCCGGTTCAACAGCCATGGCAAGTTTCCAGATCCCATTCAATAATGTTGGGATGGTAACATTGAACATGGACGATGAGATCGGAATGGCTGTGACTGCACAGAACAAGATAGTAGATGACAATGGTATTGAGAATTTTGAATTGGCAGAATTCAGGATCACAGTGAATAGCATTACTGATTCAGCCCTAGTTAGAGTTGAACATTATTGGGTCGCTCCGGACGAGATCATGTTCAATGACTTCGCTTATCAACTGAGTACGGACCGATATTGGCGTGTAGATGGTGTGTTGTTCGACAACCTCGATGCCAACGCCAGAATATCATTCGATGGGCGTGAACAATCTTCTGGCTATACCGACCTCGAATTAATGCAGGATGTCAATGGTGTGCAATTCAATGAAGATAGTTTGGTATTGATGTATCGGGCCGACCAATCAACAGATTGGGTACCATGGCCCAATATAGACATCAGCACATTAGGCAGTTCTTCGGATAAATTCGGAAGGATCGAGTTCGAAGGGTTGTTGAAAGGCGAGTACACTTTGGCTTGGCGGAAATCTTCAGTAGGTATCGATGAGGTCTTGAATGAAAAGTCAATGAAAGTTTATCCAAATCCGAGTTCCTCTGAAATTACGGTAGAACTCGACAAAAACATTGATCTACAAGAAATTGAAATACGCGTCCTTGATCTGAACGGAAAAGTAATTTCATCTCCGAATGCAGCTAGGATCATCAAGATCGATCTATCAGGAAACAGTGCGGGAACTTACTTTCTTGAACTTAGATCAAATGGTTTGATCATCGAAACTCAACAAGTGGTCTTTAGTCCCCGCTAGACACTTCCTCGGATGTAGTTCCATCGGGTTGTTCATTGATCCAACTCATCAAAAGTTGATAGCCCAACGCGAGTACTACCGAACCAATAAAAAGTCCTATAATTCCATGAACGATCATTCCACCGATCGCACCAATTAATATGACCAGCATTGGTATGCTCATTCCTCTTCCGAGGAATAATGGCTTGAGGAAATTATCACTGATCCCAACTACGAATCCTCCTACGATGAAAAATATGGCAATTCCGGTTGACGAATGCGCGGAAACGTAGAACATGATCGGTGCAAGTATGATCAAAGAAGGCAATTGCATTATAGCCACGATCAAGACTAAAAGCGCCCAAACCGATGCATAAGGGACTCCGGCTATTAATAGGATGATCAATGATAAGAGTGCTTGAATGACGGCAACCCCAAGAACACCTTGGGTAACACTTCGAATAGTAGCGGCCGAAGTATCAACGTATTCCTTGCCTTTCCCTCCGGTTAGTTTATCGAAAATTTGAATAGAAACTGCGTAAATAGCCTCTCTGTTCGCCAACATTAATCCGGCGATAAGAAGAGCGATAATGAACTGGATCACTGCGATGCCCATCCCCGCAATTGAGCCAAGCAACCAAGTTAGACCATCTTTTATTTCGGGGCCATAATCTTGAACGAACGACTCTAAATTCGAAGATGCATTTGCCCAAGTATCATAGACCTTATTGCCAACAAGTGGCCATTCCTTTACACTTTCGGTTGGCGGCGGTAGTTCTAACGAACGATCCTCTAAAGTGGTTGTAACCCCTTTTGATGCGTTGACCAGCTTTCCTGTAAATAGAACTGAAGGAACCACAATTATAGCAAGTGATACAATAACAAAGACTGCCGCAGCTAGCGTACTCTTTCCTCCAAGAAGTTTCTGTAAGCGAATGAAAAGAGGATAGCTCGCAACTCCTATGATCATTCCCCACAACATGGTGAGCAGAAAAGGTTGAAATATCAGGAAGCACCAGCCAACTAATAATGCCAGCAGTGCAATTCGAATAGCGGCTTCGATCGAAACCCGAACTCTTCGTTTATCATTTTCTATTCCTTCCATGGTCTTTGTTTTAAAGTGCCAATGTACAGATATAGAAATAGAAATCCCCTATAAGAACTTCAGATCTTTCCCTGGATAGTAAGCGATCTTACCTAATTTCTCTTCAATACGCAGTAGCTGATTGTACTTGGCGATACGATCTGAACGAGATGCAGAACCGGTCTTGATCTGCCCCGTATTTAACGCAACTGCAAGATCCGCAATGGTACTATCCTCTGTCTCTCCACTTCTATGGCTCATTACAGAAGTGTAGGAGTTCATGCGGGCAAGGTCCACGGCTTCAATGGTCTCTGTTAGTGTTCCTATCTGGTTCACTTTTATCAAGATCGAATTAGCAATGCCTTCATCAATTCCTTTTTGGAGCCTTTTTGTATTCGTTACAAAAAGATCATCCCCAACTAATTGTACTTTTTTACCAAGGACTTTGGTCAATTCTTTCCAACCATCCCAATCATCTTCATGAAGACCATCTTCAATAGAAACGATCGGATATTTATTCGACCAATCCTTCCACATGTTGACCATATCCGAGGCGCTTAGCACATCACCAGTAGACTCCAATTTGTATTGACCGCTTTCTTTATCGTAGAACTCTGAGCTAGCCGCATCTAGGGCAAGTACAATGTCATCACCCGCCTTATAACCCGCCTTTTCTA
>Ga0164313_10005073_pt1 | contig 11676 bp, 8 predicted proteins | sample GuaBasSedimGuay4_FD_113735 | JGI IMG/M metagenome (GOLD analysis project Ga0164313, IMG submission 113735) | Subseafloor sediment microbial communities from Guaymas Basin, Gulf of California, Mexico - Guay4, Core 4569-4, 0-3 cm | ecosystem: Environmental > Aquatic > Marine > Hydrothermal vents >...
AAAGCGCGTGCGGGTGATGCAGGCCCAGGTCAGGGAATGACTGTGGGTAATATTCGGGTGGTGCCAGTCGTTGGCAGCTGTCGCCCTCGGTCACGCCGGCTATGGATGCTGCGGCTTTGACCGTCGACTCAATGGCCGCATTGGAGAAATCAGTGGTTGAGGCGCTGCCGGTTCGATCGCCCATGAAAACCCGGATTTCCAGGCCTTTATCCTGGTTGCGTTCAATGGTCTCCGGTTCGCCGTTACGGACTGAATATTCCGCGCCGGAAACCTGGCTAATGAGCAATTCTGCTGCGCTGCAATTTGCCAGTTGAGTATGCTTGAATACGCGGCCGCTGATATCAAGCAGCGTCTGCTCCTGTTCGGTTAACGGGGTATCGCTATGGCTGGGCAGGGTTGAATGGCTCATCCTTCTCCTCCTACGGTCAGTCCGTTGATGCGCAAGGTGGGTTGTCCGACGCCCACGGGTACGCTCTGCCCTTCTTTACCGCACATACCTACGCCGCTGTCTAGTTGCATATCGTTACCCACCATGCTGACGCGTGTGAGGACGTCCGGGCCGTTGCCGATCAGGGTGGCTCCTTTGATCGGGTGGCTCAACTTGCCGTTTTTTATGCGGTAAGCTTCAGAAGCACTGAATACAAACTTCCCGGAGGTGATGTCGACTTGCCCACCGCCAAAGTTTGCTGCGTAGATGCCATCTTCGACAGAGGCAATAATTTCTTGTGGGTCGTATTTTCCAGGTAGCATATAGGTATTGGTCATGCGTGGCATGGGCAGGTGTGCATAGGATTCGCGACGTCCGTTTCCGGTCGGTTGCATCTTCATCAGGCGCGCATTGAGCTTGTCCTGCATGTAGCTTTTTAATACACCGTTTTCAATAAGTACGGTGTTTTCAGTGGGTGTACCCTCGTCATCAATCGTCAAAGAACCGCGACGGTCGGCCAGTGTGCCGTCATCGACCACCGTGCATTCCGCGGCAGCAACGGTATCTCCAATACGCCCGCTGAAAGCCGATGTGCCCTTGCGGTTGAAGTCACCTTCCAGTCCGTGCCCGATGGCTTCGTGTAGCAAAATACCCGGCCATCCTGAGCCCAGTACCACGGTCATTTCTCCCGCTGGGGCGGCTTGTGCTTCCAGGTTTACGAGCGCCTGGCGCACGGCTTCGTCGGCATACTGCTCGGCTCGGTTTTGTTCAAAAAAGTAGGCGTAGGCGTATCGCCCGCCGCCGCCCATTGAGCCGCTTTCGCGGCGCCCGTTTTGCTCTACGATGACGGATACATTCAGACGAATGAGCGGGCGAACATCTGCGCGTAGGGTGCCATCACTTGCCGCGATCAGGATCACCTCACGGCTGCCCGCGAGGCTGACCGACACTTCCTGGACGCGCGAATCAATTGCGCGTGCATGTTGATTGAGTCTTTGTAACAAGGCAACCTTATCAATATCGCTGAGGCTTGCAATTGGCAGGACATCTGAATACAAGGGGGTTGTTGTTCGGTGTTTGAGAGCAATGGCCTGCGTGCTGTTTTGGCCTGCATTGGCTATATTCCGAGCCGATAGTGCAGCGTCAGTCAGGGCTGCAGCAGAGATTTCATCTGAATAGGCAAAGCCGGTTTTTTCTCCGCTGACCGCGCGAATGCCAACGCCCTGGTCAATCTGGTATGAGCCGGATTTTACTTTGTTGTCTTCCAGCGACCAGCCTTCAAAGCTGGCGTGTTGAAAATAGCAATCGGCGTAGTCCATGCCTGGCAGCATGATGCTGCCGAGCGTATTTTCGATATCGCTGATGCGCAGGTCGCCGGGTGCGAGTAGCATCTGCTCGGCGAGGTTCATATGTGGATTTGAATTCATAGGTGTGAAGATAGGGGCGTATGCCTGCGAAGGCAAGTTAAAGGGTGAACTATTTGTGTGCGGGTGATATTTGATTGGTGAAGATGACATGATTCAGATAGTATTCGCGGCGTTCAAAGAGAATTTCAGGGCCAAGTGATTTCTAATCTGTACAAAACTGATAAATGGCTGGTATGGGTTGCAATCTGTACCAGTTTGCTGCTGTCGGTGTGGGCGAATTACATGGACGATATCGTCAATAATGATGGTATTGAATACATAAAATCGGCTGCAGCGATTTTGCAGGGAGACTGGGCATCTGCCTTGCACACCTATAAGTGGCCGTTTTACAGCCTGACCATTGCCTTTTCGTCGCTGCTTAGTGGTTTGTCGCTGACCTATAGCGCGTATGTCGTCAATGCATTCTTCAATGCCTGGGTGGTTATTGCCTTTGTGGCGCTGGTTGGATTACTGGGGGGTAACCGCAAGGCCCTCTGGTTTGCGGTGCTGGTAATACTGGCATTTCCAACTATCAATAAGTTTCGTCCTTACCTGATCCGTGATCCCGCTTTCCTGGCTTTGTTTCTCAGTGCCTGTTATACCTTTTTCCTGTATATAAAGGGCGGGCTTAAGCGGCATAATGCGATCACTATTGCCTGTTTTTCCCTGGCGGCTCTGTTTCGGCTCGAAGGCCTGATCTACCTTCTTCTGACGCAGGCGTATTTATTTAATCGCCATTTTACGCATCGGGGAGGGCGTCTGCTCGGCCTGTTTATGCTGTTTTGTCTTCTGCTGGTGCTGTTAGTATTCATCTCGTGGTGGCAATTTTCCTCTACGGATAAACTAGGTTATTCGAGTATTTTCACCCAGCCTGCCCATTTTTTTGAGGCCACCTGGGGACAGTTTGGTGAAACCTTTGCGCAACGATTGCGGGGGCTCGAGAACCATGGGTTAGGTGGATATTCACGTGCGCTTGCATTGCCAGTCCTGGCCTGGTCGGCCATTTCCATGATATTCCTGGGCCTGGTGCACGCCCTGTATTACCTGTATTTTATACTCTGGTTAGTGGCGTGGCGTACCGGCCGGCTGTTTCCTGTCATTGAGCTATATAGGCCGTGGCGTTTTCTTGTTCTGAGTTCGCTGGTAATCCTGTTAGGTTTTGTGCTATTGCAGTGGTTCCTGACGGATCGCTATACCATCGCCAGTGCGTTGCTTTTATTGTTGGCAACACCATTTTTGCTGGCATCATGGTGTCAACAGGTGCCGCAGGATGCAAAGCGCAAAGGGATATTCTGGTTGGTCATTGTGTTGATTGTGCTGTCAGGGCTTAAAAGTCTGGATCTGGGGACTAAGAAACACTATCTTCGCTCGACGGCTGACTGGATGAGCGATAATCTACCGGCTGGGGCCGGTATTTATACCAATAACCGGATACTCGGGCACTATTTTGAGCGTGATATCAGGGTGGGTAACTATTGGCCGATACAGAGTTATTATGAGGTGGATGCCTTGTTAGCAAAGAAAACGATGGATTTTGCCGCAATCACCGTTAAGCCGAATGATAGGCGTTATCTGGATCGAACAACGAGGATGCTAAAACGCAAAGTGTTAATTGTATTTGAGAACGAAAAAGGTGCACAGGTTCGTGTGTTTGATTTTACAAAACCGTATGATGGTATCCCGGATACCGTATACGTTAAATAGATTTTTGGAGGGAATTGGCTATGAGTAGTAATACAGAGATATCGAATTTGCAGGTCGCTACGGTACTGGCCGAAGCGTTACCCTATATCCAGCGATATCAGGGTAAGACGGTTGTCATCAAGTTCGGTGGCAATGCCATGGTAGATGAGACCTTGAAAAATAGTTTCGCGCGTGATGTGGTGCTGCTCAAAGCCGTGGGCATTAACCCGGTGGTGGTGCATGGGGGCGGGCCCCAGATCAGTAGCCTGTTAGCGAAAATTGGCAAGGAATCAACCTTTATTGACGGCATGCGTGTGACCGACGGTGAGACCATGGATGTGGTAGAAATGGTGCTGGGCGGCCTGGTGAACAAAGAGATCGTTAACCTGATCAATCGCCAGGGTGGTAAGGCCGTTGGCCTGAGTGGCAAAGATGGTGGACTTATCCGTGCCCGCAAGCTAACCGTCGAGAAAAATGATGCATTGCTTCAACGCAATGAGATTATTGACTATGGGCACGTTGGTACGGTTGAATCGATCGACCCAAGTATCGTCAATCTGCTGGATAGCGGTTCGTTTATTCCCGTCGTTGCACCGGTGGGTGTCGGCTCGGACGGGCAAACCTATAATATCAACGCCGACCTGGTGGCGGGGACGCTGGCGATTACTCTGGAGGCGGAGAAGCTATTCTTGCTAACCAATACGCCGGGCGTGAACAGCAAACAAGGCGAGTTGTATGCGGAACTGGATGGCACACAAATTGCAGCATTGATTGACGATGGCACAATCGCCGGAGGTATGTTGCCCAAGGTTGATTGTGCGCTGGACGCAGTAAAGGGGGGGGTAGGAACTGCGCTGATTATTGATGGGCGAATCAACCATGCGCTGATGCTGGAGATGTTTACCGATGCCGGTGTCGGCACACAGATCAAGGTCTGACTTGAGTGGATCCGGGTATTTTTTACCCTGAGTGTGAAATATTGAGGAGAAAGCAGCCATATAACCCGTAATAACCCGGTTTTCGGCCCATTTTAAGACAACAAATCGACTACAATCGGCGCCCCCTTTTTTAGCGCACTACTTGCGCCATACGCCGCATGAAAGATCTTAGAAATATCGCCATTATCGCGCACGTTGACCATGGAAAGACTACGCTGGTTGATCGCCTGTTACAACAAGCTGGTACCCTGGGAGATCGTTTTGGCCCGGTGGAGCGCATTATGGATGCGAATGACCTGGAAAAAGAGCGGGGTATTACTATTACCTCTAAAAATACGGCGCTCAAGTGGAATGATTATCGAATCAATATTGTCGATACCCCGGGACACGCAGATTTTGGCGGTGAAGTAGAGCGCGTTCTGTCGATGGTTGACAGTGTATTGCTGCTGGTAGATGCGGTTGAAGGTCCGATGCCGCAGACCCGATTTGTAACGCAAAAAGCGTTTGATCACGGCTTACGCCCAATCGTAGTGGTGAATAAAATCGATCGTGATGGTGCCCGCCCTGACTGGGTTGTTGATCAGATATTCGACCTGTTTGATCGGCTCGGTGCCAGCGATGAGCAGCTTGATTTCCCGGTTGTATACGCTTCAGCGATGGAGGGTTATGCGACCCTCGACCTTGATCAACGCCCGGACGACATGACGGCTCTATTTGAAGCTATTGTCGAGCATGCCCCGGTTCCGGAAGTAGATGTAAATGCTCCGTTCCAGATGCAGATATCCTCTATTGATTACTCCAGCTTTGTCGGTGCGATCGGTGTGGGTCGGGTACAGTGCGGCAAGATTAAAACCAATACGCCGATATCGGTGGTGGAGCCCAATGGAAAAATTCGCAATGCGCGTATTTTGCAAATCATGGGTTTCCATGGCCTGGAGCGCGTCGAAATCGAACAGGCTCAGGCGGGTGATATTATTGCGGTGACGGGGATAGAGGGGATCGGTATTTCAGATACGCTTTGTGATCGCGAGAACCCGGTTGGCTTGCCGCCGCTTACGGTTGACCAGCCGACCGTGACCATGATGTTCCAGGTTAATACTTCGCCTTTTTGTGGTAAAGAGGGTAAGTACGTTACCTCGCGCCAAATTCTTGAACGCCTCAATCGAGAGCTGATTCACAATGTGGCTTTGCGCGTTAACCAGACTGCAAATCCTGATGTTTTTGAGGTCGCGGGTCGAGGTGAACTGCACTTATCAATCCTGTTGGAGACCATGCGTCGTGAAGGTTACGAGGTTGCTGTAGCGCGCCCTCAGGTTATTTTCCGTGAAATCGACGGCGTACGCTGTGAGCCATTTGAGGATCTGAGTGTAGATGTTGAAGATACGCACCAGGGTGCCGTAATGGAAGCGCTGGGCAAGCGTAAGGGTGATTTGCGTGATATGGTGCCCGACGGAAAAGGCCGGGTACGCCTGACGTACTATATTCCAGCGCGTGGTCTGATCGGGTTTCAGACTGAATTTCTAACCCTGACCTCGGGTTCTGGTTTATTACATCATGTGTTTGAAGAGTATGCGCCTGCGCTGAATATTGAGTTCGGAGGGCGGCGAAATGGCGCGCTTATTTCAATGTCTACCGGCAAAGCGCTGGCGTTTGCGCTGTTTAACCTGCAGGCGCGAGGTCGAATGTTGATCGGGCATGGCGCGCAGGTTTACGAAGGGCAGGTGATCGGCATTCATTCTCGGGATAACGATCTCGTGGTGAATGTGCTTAAAGGCAAGCAGCTGACCAATATGCGTGCTTCGGGCAAGGATGAAAGTATCGTCCTGGAGCCGCCAATCCGCCTGAGTCTGGAGGCCGCGCTAGAATTGATCGGTGAGGATGAACTGGTGGAAATTACCCCGGAAAGCTTACGTATACGTAAGAAGGTTCTCACTGAAAGTGATCGAAAGCGCTCCAGCCGTCTGGGGAAATAGTTTCCCGCAGCGTATACCCGGGGCGGGTATTTTAAAACTGGCCTGGAATTGATTCGGCAGTATGGCTGTTGACCACTTATCGGGTAAAACGACGCGCGTGGTTATGTGATTCAATTAGTTGCGCCATATCAATGGCGTAACATCGATAATTCTAGTATTATGTGGAGAAATGAGGGAGATCGAGCGCGAGAGTTGCGCAAAGAAGAGTGGTAAATAAAGCCATATAGCTTCGGGTTCGGTTCCAATAACTAGACAGCAGGCCTTGGGTAAGTATGTTTGGAGCGGGTAAAAATAATCAGTTTCTGGGGGTGGACATTGGTGAGTCTGCGATCAAACTCGTCCAGATTACACGCAATAATAAAACGCAAACCGTTACCAATGTGGCGATCGAACCCTTGCACAGGGGTTTGTTTGTAGAGGGTCAGATTGTTGATGCCGAGCAAATAGGCACGCTTATTCGGCATACGCTCACGCAGCACAAATTTACCGCCAAACAGGCGATCGCCTGTGTCAATTTTTCGGATATCATCTCCAAACGCCTGATGGTTCGTGCCGATTTGCGCGGGCGTGAACTGGAGCAGTGGATCGAGTTTGAAGTGGATAAATTTGTACCCTTTCCAGTTTCAGAGTTGAATCTTGATTATCAGTTTGCAGAAGCCGATGCAGGCGCGGATGAGCGAGAAGTTCTGGTGACGGCTTGCCGCAAAAACACCATCGACAAGCTTCAATTTTGCCTGGAATATGCGGAATTGGAACCGCTATGCATAGACGTCGCACATAACGCGCTGGAGCGCGCAAGCACACTGGTTACGCAAAGTATGGCCGGTGCGGGCTTGAATGATTTGACTGCATTGGTGGATGTAGGAACCTCGAGTACGCGTTTTTATGTCTATGAAGGCGGAAATATGGTCTATCAGCGTGAAGAGCCGTTTGGCGCTCGAATTTTGATAGATGATATTGTTGCAGAATACTCAATGTCCGAAGACAAGGCCTTGCATGCGATATATCACAAGCAGCTCCCACCGAGTTATAAAGTAAAAGTTCTCAAACCATACGTCAAACCGATGGTTAAGGAAATAGAGCGGGGAATGCTTGCATTCGAAGCGTCGGGTGTGGAAGGGCAAATTTCCCGTGTATTACTTGCCGGTGGTTCAGCGCGCGTAGGCGGGCTTACAAAAATCCTGGAGAACCGCATTCAAAAAGAAATTAAAACCCTGAGCGCGCTATCGTTATTGCGAGCGGGCAAAAAACTCGAATCAAAAACTATCCGTTCGCAGGCGCCACAGTTAGCGCTGGCCTGTGGTCTGGCGATGTGGGTTCAGGATGGGGTACTATGAGTAATATTAATCTATTGCCCTGGCGCGGGGAGCAAAGGCAAAAAAACGATAAGAAACTATTGTTGGCCAGTTTCACTTTCTGGGCAGCGTGTCTTCTGGTGGGGTTCCTGGCCCTGGAAAATTTGAATGGCAGGCTGAGTTATCAAAATGAACGTAACCAGTACCTGATGCATGAAAACTCTAAACTTAATCGTAAAATAGCGGATATCAAGAAACTGCAAGCCGAAAAACGCGACCTTGTCGGGCGCATCAATGTGATTCAGGACTTGCAGCAGGATCGCATACATATTATTCATGTGTTTGATGATATTGTCCGTAAATTGCCTGCTGGCGTGACGTTGGATAAAATGAGTAAAAAAAGCAGGGAAATTCATTTGAAGGGGCGTGCGCAATCAAACTCCCGTGTTTCCGAATTAATGAATAAGGCGGATAGCTCAGAATTTTTTGGACGTTCAAACCTGAACGTTGTGGCCTTGCAAAAGAAAAGCGACACAGACATCAGAGAGTTCGAAGTGGTTCTGACCGAAGCTATTAGTGAGGCAAATACTACGCAGGAGGCGCAAAAATAATGGATATGTCAGATATTGCAGCCTCGTTCCAGGACGTCGATTATTCTGATCTTTCGTCCTGGCCGCTGGTGCTCAAGCTGATTGCTTCTTTGCTGATCGGGGTGGGGATCCTGGTGGCGATGTACATGCTTTTATATGAGCCAAAACTTGAAACGCTTAAAACAGCAAGTGATCAGGAGATAAGTTTACGCGCGGAATTTGTTGAAAAGCAGAGACTGGCAGTGAACTTGCCTGCGTATCAGCAGCAAATGATCGAGATTAAAGAGCGCTTTGAAAAGGTGCTCAGGCAACTGCCTGAAGAAAGTGAAGTGCCTGCCCTGCTGGTAGATATTTCAGAAGCAGGTATTAAGCAGGGCCTGGTATTCCAGCGATTTAAGCCCTCCCGTGCAGAGCAGAAAAACTTTTATGTGAGGCTACCGATACAGATTGAAGCATCGGGAACCTATCATCAGTTGGCAGGTTTTATCAGCTCGATCGCGAATTTTCAGCGCGTGGTCACGGTGGGTAACCTGGATATTGTTCGCGCTAAATCGCGTAAAGATGTTGATCTGACGCCACTGACGTTTAAAGCAACCATCTATACCTATCATTTTAGTGAGAAGAAAGCTCAGACAGATGGCAAGGTGACACGGGTGAAGCAATGAGTCGTGATATGGTGCTGAAACGCAATAAAAAGAGCATTATGAATTACCTCGTCAAATTATTGATTCGAGCGGGTTGGCTGTGCCTGCTGGTGGGCCTGACCGCCTGTTCTGATAATGATGGGCTGGATGATTTGCGCGTATTTACAGCCGCACAAAAGGCCAAGAAAGCTTCCCCAATAGAGCCCTTGCCGTCTATTAAAGAGGCAGAAAAGTTTCAATATACCGCGTCTTCAATTGTGAGCCCGTTTTCTGAAGAGAACGTTTTGCCGGAAATCAAGGCGACCCTGGAAATCTCTCCAATATTGCCGGATCAGGATCGAATTCGACAGCCACTGGAGTATTTTCCGCTTGATTCCTTGAAGATGGTGGGCACCTTAGAGCAGGGCGGTCGAACCTATGCTATTGTATTTGCTCCGGATGATACGGTGCATAGTGTCACGAAAGGCAATTATGCGGGCACCCAGCTTGGTGAAGTTATTGAGGTGCTCGAAGGAGAAATTGTGCTTGAAGAAACCGTAAAACTCAAAAATGGGCGATGGGAAAAACGCAAAGTCAGCCTTGCCTTAATCGAGGAAAAGTAATATAACTACGGTATTACAATCATTTAACATGCGAAATTAACTTTATTTATAGAATTATGACCCAGTTAACGGCCTGCTTCATGCGCCCCTTAAAGAATTTATTGCCCCTTGTCGCCCGATTAATGCTGCCCCGAGTTGTGCTGCTCTGGGCATCCTTCGGAGCCCTTATCTGGGTAAGTATATTGAGTGTTCCGATGCTGCTTCCGGGCATGTCCAGCGGGCCTGTTGCCTTGATTTCAGAGCTGCATGCTGCTGAAGCCAAGTCTTTTAAGCTACTCGAGATCATCCCGGTTCAGCTTAATGATGGAAGTACTGTTATCGATATGAAGTTCGATAAAACCCCGTCTGATGTAAAGCAATTTATCATGGCTGACCCGCCCAGGGTGATCGTCGATATTCCGCTGGCCTCAAATGAGACCAGTCATCGGATTTTGAAGGTCGCTGAAGGCGAGATAGAAAGTGTTGTGCTGATTGGTAACGATGAGCGCTTGCGCATGGTGATAAATTTGCACAACTCCAGTAAGGTTAAACTGGAAAATATTGCTGATGGTTACCGGGTTAATATCAAATCGGTCAATCGACATGCGGGCAATAGTGTGAGCGACATGGAGCAGGTGCTTAGTAGCGTGCCCAGGGTGGTTGACCCTGCTCAGACGAAGCTGGTGGATGTGGATTTTAGGCGTACTCAGAACGGATCCGGTCGGGTTATTATTAATCTAAACAATCCTGACACGGTCGTCGATTTTCGTGAGCAATCGGGTGAGTTAATCGCTGATTTTATCGATACGTCGATTGACGATAAAGATGAGCAGCGGCTGGATGTGGTTGATTTTGCCACTCCGGTTAGTACGGTTGACATCTTTCGGCAGCTCGATAACGTGCGCGTGGTGGTAACGCCCAACGGACAGTTTAAACACACGGTCACACAAAAAGATGATCAATACATAATTGAAGTCGCACCGCTAACGCAACAGGAGCTTAAAGCCCAGGACGAAAGTCAAAGCGGGTATTCCGGCGAAACGCTATCATTGAATTTTCAGCGGATTCCGGTGCGTGCAGCCCTGCAGGTAATCGCAGATTTCACCGGGTTCAATATTATTACTTCAGATTCGGTTACCGGGGATTTGTCATTACGTTTGAATGATGTACCCTGGGACCAGGCGCTCGATCTGATTTTGCAAACCAAGAACCTGGGCATGCGTCAGAAAGGCAATGTTATTCGGGTCGCGCCGGCAGACGAAATTACCGCTCAGGAGCTGCGTGAATATGAAGCCCAGCGCGAAGTGGTTGATCTCGAGCCATTGGTGACAGAACTGATCAGGATAAGTTACGCGAAAGCCCAGGATTTGGCTGATTTGCTTAAATCGATCAAGACGATCGATCCGGATATAGCCCAACCTGCATTTGGCTCAGTATCCGTGAATGAAATCGTCACTGAAGAAAATAATTTGTTGTCCGAGCGGGGTAGCGTTACGGTGGATGAACGAACCAACACTCTGCTGGTTCAGGATACCCCCAGCCAGATTCGTCAGGTTCGTGACTTGATCGAAAAACTGGATATACCGGTCAGGCAAATCCAGATTGAAACCCGGATCGTTGAGGCGACAGATAAATTCAGCAGAACCCTGGGTGCCCGGCTGGGCTTTTCACGGGTGACCACGAACGCTCGTTTTCCGGGGACATCAGATAATAACTCGTTGGGTACGGTATTTGGTTCGGGTACCATCGAGGCTACCAATGCATTACGGGATGAGAATGAAATATTGTACCCGGATGCGCTGAGCGTGAATCTGCGGGCGGATGGAATTGGCGAAGAATCGGCTTCGACATATGCTTACCAAATCGCGAAGCTCGGCGCCGGATATTTACATTTGCTTGATCTTGAGATTTCAGCCTTGCAGGCAGAAGGTAAAGGCAAAATCGTCGCCAATCCGAAGCTGACGACGACCGATAGCCATGAGGCGCATATTGAGCAGGGGCAGGAGCGCATCTTCGTAACCGGTTCTCTGGTGGATTCAGGCTCAGTAACAAAGAAGGCGGTACTTAGCTTGACGGTCACGCCACAAATCACACCGGATGACAAAATTATTCTGGATGTGGCGATCACCAATGATACCT
>Ga0164313_10005074_pt1 | contig 11674 bp, 8 predicted proteins | sample GuaBasSedimGuay4_FD_113735 | JGI IMG/M metagenome (GOLD analysis project Ga0164313, IMG submission 113735) | Subseafloor sediment microbial communities from Guaymas Basin, Gulf of California, Mexico - Guay4, Core 4569-4, 0-3 cm | ecosystem: Environmental > Aquatic > Marine > Hydrothermal vents >...
AGTTATCGGGATTAATAGTCCCGCCGGATTTTAATGCCTCAGACCAGCGACCCCAGCATACCCTCAATATCAACGCGGGTGGTTATGATTGTCGCCGGAACGCCGAGGGCGTCATTCCTGCATGCTTTTTGAACTGTGTATAAAAGGCCGATTTGGAATTGAATCCAGCTTCCAGAGCGATGTCCAGTATTGACCACTGTGAAGCACCCTCAAGCAACAAGCTCTTGGCTGCCTGAATCCTGTAACCGTTGATGAAATCGTAAAAGTTCATATGTGCACAGGAGTTGATGACTTGCGATAAGTGAGCGGGTTGGATTGCGAGCTTCTGTGCCAGCTCTGCAAGGGAGAGATCGGGTGCCAGATGGGGTTGGTCGGTCTTCATCAAAACCTGTAACTTATCCCAGTACTGTTGTGCCTGCTCGCTGTCCAGCCCCGTACTCTGGTATTTGAGACTTGAACCTGCCCGCCTGTCCTTGAACCGTTGCCCGGGGGGCGAGGTGGCAGTGTCGTGATCGTCGGATTGGGGGCCCGTAGGTCCAGTGCGATGGTGGAAAATCAGTGGCTGACGTATACCCATATGGCCGATGTAGAAAATCAGCGCCACCGAAACGATCTTGAACCAATAGAGCCTGGGCGCCTCTTCCGGAACAGGGAATAACACGCTGAGACTGATCAGAATCATGAACCAGGCCAGGCCGCGCAACCAGTTGAGGTTGACCTGCTCGACGGAGGTGAACTCATCGAGGATGCGCGTGCGGTGGGCTCGCAGCCTGATCAGGCACGCCATGCTATAACAAATCAGGGACAGCATAATGGGCACGTAGGAAAGGAAGATGACGCCCCATTGTGTCCGCCCACTGCCCTGGCTAAAGGCCATCATCTGCTGTTTCACCTCTGCAGGTTGTAAAAACAGGGGAATCAACAACAGCCAGGTGATCAGGAGCGGAATGAAATGCACCCATTGGGCTCGGCTGAACGACCAGTCTGGGTCCGTAAGCGCCCGGGTATAAAAATAAAGCAGTGGCCCCAGGCCCAGGTAGGTCGGGAAGCCCAGCATAAACAGGTAGGGTAGCGCCTCAATAATGGTACTGCGCGAGAAGAAGCCGTGAACGAGATTCAGTACCAGAATAAACAGCAGCAAGGCGAGGCAGCGATTGGCGCGCCGGGTCGCCTGCGGCAAGGTCAACAGTACGCTGATAACCAGCAGTGCTGCTGCGATACCTCCCGAGCGAAGAATAATCAAAAAATCGTCTGTCATGTGCCGTAGTCTGTTATAAATCCGAGCCCCGGTTCATCGGGATTCATTCGGATAATAGCAATAACCGCCAGATATTCAATAAGTTGGAATTATCTATCGGCTCGTAAATTATTTTGTCCGCACTCATAAGTACGGACGAACCGATCGAAATTTACTGCTATAACTACAACCATAAACCTGAGTTCGTTGGATAGAGATCGCACAATGGGACCTGACGCATGAAGACTCTGGCAAAAATATTTTCCCTGAGTGGTTACAAACTGCTTCTGCTGTTCCTGTTTGCTGCTTTGATTGGTGCCGGTGCCGGGCAGGTGGATTGGCGGCAGACCCTGGGCAGTAGTGGTGACCAGTACAGTAATTTATGGGCGGAATTCTGTGATGAGCTCAAAAAGGCTGGCTCGGCGGTCGAGTTCTATTCTCCCGATGACAATGAGCTCGATCGAGCAGAGGGCTACCGCTTTCTCTCGCGCACACTCAGGCTCAGCCTGTTGTCGGAACTCGAGCATTTTGACGCGGCGCACCCGGTACTCTGGCAATCGGAGACGCCCACCCGAAAATTCGGCGGCAACAACCCCGATGAGCTCTACTACGACTCCTATATCGATGGCAGTAAGACCTATCGGATCACTGGCCAGCGCGGCACCACGCCGCTGATTGAAGTCACTGTATACGAGGGGCGTTTACGCAGTGGAGAGTCTGGCAAGCACATCGCCCACTTGACAGAGCGGGACCTGATTGTTGGAGATGACGGATCGCTTGAAATCATCCTCAGTCCCGAGCCTCAGGAGGGCAACTGGATCAAGACGACAGCAGAAACCAACTTCCTGTTTATTCGCCAGTACCGTTTTGACTGGGAGGGCGATCAGCCCGCCGAATTAACTATTGAGCCGGTGAACCCGGGCGGCTCACCTGCGGAACTGAGCCTGGATCATGTGCGGGAACGCTTGTTAGCTGCTGCCCGGGCGGTTGACTACAACGCCTCCTATTGGCCCAGGCTCACTAAACTGGTATCACTGCGAGGCAGCAACAAGATTGCGGATCCCATCATGCCCGGCGCTGACGATCAGGAGCCGGAAACCAGGGACACGACGCTGCCCCAGGGACACATTCTGCAGCCGGGCTATTTTGACCTGGAGGACGACGAGGCTTTGTTGATCAGCTTTACACCGCCGTCCGGGGTGGAATATTGGGGTTTTTCACTGCTCAATCGATGGTTCGAGTCACTGGATTACCGCTACTACGATGTTCACAGCAATCAGCTGCGTGCACAGCGCTCGGAGCACGGCGAGATTACCCTGGTGGTGGCGAACCGGGACCCGGGTCTACCCAACTGGATAAATACAACCGGACACCGGCAGGGCATGATGTTGTTTCGCTGGACCAGACCTGCGCCTGGAACTGAACTGCCCGAAGTCAGGGTGGAGAAAGTGGCGCTGGACAGCCTCGCCGCACATTAAGGAGAAACCAGAATGCCTATGAGGAATTCCATGCTCCGTCGAATACTGGTTCCGACGCTGCTACTCCTGTTGGCGACCGGGGCCCGCGGTGATACCGATCGGCCAAATATCCTGATCATGGTCGCTGACGATCTCGGTTGGAATGACGTCGGCTTTCACGGCAGCGCGATCGAAACGCCCTCGTTGGATCGACTCGCCCGTGAGGGCGTTGAGCTGACCAGGCTGTACACCAACCCCATTTGTACACCCACCCGAGCGGCCCTGATGACCGGCCGCGATCCCGTGGAGATGGGCTTCGCACATTCTGTTATCCCGCCCTGGTCCAATGTGGGAATTCCATTGGACGAGCATTTTATGAGCGAGACTTTCCGGGACAATGGCTACCAGACCGGCATAATCGGCAAATGGCACCTGGGCCATCACAATCAGGCGCAGGCACCCAACGCGAGGGGATTTGATTACTTCTACGGCAACCTCACCAGCGGTCCCGATTACTTCAGTCACGAAAGTCGCGTGGGAGGGCTGGACTGGCAGCGCAATGGCAGCAGTGTGGTAGAAGAGGGGTACAGCACCGAGCTGATTACCACCGCAGCAAAACAGTTTCTTACCGAGCGCGACCGGCAACGCCCTTTTTTGCTCTATATCCCCTGGAATGCACCCCATACACCATTGCAGGCTCCAAAGCGCTTGATGGTAAAGTATCTTGGTGAGTTCAATCCGCAGCGTATTATCTTTGCCGCGATGACGGACGCCATGGATACGGGTGTGGGTGAAATATTGCAGACGCTGGAGGACGAGGGCATAGACGATAACACCATCGTGCTGTTTTTTAGCGACAATGGGGGCATGCCCGTCGTGGGCGGTCGCAACACCCCATTGCGCGGGGGAAAGGGGCAGACGTTTGAGGGTGGTATACGGGTGCCTGCGATTATTCGCTGGCCGGCGAAGCTGGCCGGGGCGCAGACCAATGATCAGGTAATGAATGTCTATGACCTGTTTCCAACCCTCGCGGCGGCGGCGAATATCGAACCGAACAACGACAAGGCACTGGATGGCGTGAACCTGCTCTCCTCCATCATCGAAGACAGGCAAGTAACACACAAACCAATGTTTTTCGCTGCTGATACCCTGACCCCGGATGCCATTCGCTACGGTGTTATCCGCTGGCCCTGGAAACTGGTGCGGGAGGAGTTGCGAACGGACACCGGGCTGCAAGTCCATGAAATGTTGTTTCAGCTGGAACAAGACCCGCAGGAACAACAGGACCTTGCACAGGAGCAGCTTGAAATTGCCATTGAGCTTAACGCGCTTCTGCTGGAGTGGAAGCAGCGAGCGCCTCAGCATGAGCTGCGATTCAACCACTTTCCGCATCCCGGTTGGGCGCCTCCAACAGACTGGAATGAAGCAATGATCGATGTGTCGAAAATTGACGCGTCGTTTTCCAAAGACAAACGGCAGTCGCAATCACTGCAGCTGATGCTACGAGAAAAGGCGCTGGATTGGTTCGATACCAGCGACACTTGAGTCAGGAGTACATAATGAAAACAAACAATATCCCCGGCAAGTTTTTGGCTTTGGCTATTGCCACGCCTTGTATCACCTTCCCGCAATTGAGCCTGGCCCAGGGTAATGTGATGGAGGAAGTGGTGGTTACCGCTCGCAAACGACAGGAGTCCCTGCAGGAAACCCCCGTGGCGGTAACCGCCCTGAGCAGTGAAGCGCTGCGCGATGCAAATATCCGCAATCTGGCTGATCTCACCACCACAGTGCCGGGGCTGGATGCGAAAGTAGGCAGTAAGTCCGGTGAGTTTGCCATCCGCGGTGTCGGTGCCAGGGACAACAAGAATGTCCGCACGGACCCGGCTGTCGGTGTGTATGTCGATGGTATTTTTATCCCTCGCAATGACAGCCAGTTGATGGAGACTATCGACCTGGAGAGTGTCCAGGTGTTGCGCGGCCCCCAGGGCACCCTGTTTGGCAAGAATACTGCGGGAGGTGCGCTGTTGTTGACCACGACAAAACCTGGCAATGAATTTGCTGGCGAGGTGACCGGAGAAGCCGGTAACCTCGGCCGGCAAAACCTGCGGGGCACCCTTAATATTCCATTGCTGGACGATGTTCTGCTAGGGCGTTTTACGGTTGATAGCCGTACTCGTGACGGGTATATGGAAGATGCGGAAACCCGGTATGAATATGGCGATGAGGACAAGCTGGCGCTGGCGGCGCAATTACGCTGGCTGCCCAGCGAGGAACTGACGATAGATTTGCTGTTATTCCACAGTAAACAGGACGAAATGGCAGCGCCACAGAGTTGTATTCTCGCAAATCCCGGGACTATTCTTCAGGGCTTCACCGCCCCCGGCGATTCCCGTTCGCTGCCTGAGGCCTGCAAGCTGTCGGAGCAACTGCGCGACAGGCAAAAAGTGCTAAACGACCGCGAAGGCGTTCGCTGGGAGATGGAATCCACCATGGCCGGGCTCACCATCGACTGGGAACTGGGTGATCTGACACTGCGCAGCGTCACTGGCCTGTTACATCAGCAAGACATCAACAACTGGCGCGACCAGGACGCCTCGCCAATATTCTCCATCCAGAATCTGGAGCTGGTGAATGATCAACTGGAGGCCAATGGCTTCGAGGCAGATCAGGAGCGCGATTTCCTGTCCCAGGAATTTCAACTGACAGGCAGCGCGTTTGAAGAAAGGCTGGACTACACCGTGGGCCTGTTCGGCTCCGTGGAATCGCTGGATAACAATCCCGACGGCACCATGATCTCTTCAGCGGGTTTTCTGGGAATTGCGGATGGTGACGATGTTAACGTGCTCCCGGTAACCCGCACGGGCTGGCGTGGGAGTTCCATTTCCAGCTATGACAACAAGACCTGGGCCGTATTTTCCCAGCTCAGCTGGCACTTTGACGAACAGTGGCAGCTGACCCTTGGCGGAAGGTATAGCGTCGAGGATAAAGAAGTGGATGTGCGCAACTATATCAGCACAGAACAATCTCCCGGCCGTGTAAGCCGGGAGGAATTTGATGATCTGGTGGGTACCCTACACACGGTTATTCGCACGCCGGGACAGGAGCGTGAGCAGGCGGATGACGACTGGAATGAGTTTACCCCCATGGTTAGCCTCAGTTACCTGGCACCGGATGCCTGGTTGGACGATTCAGGTCTGGATAGCCTGATGGTATATGTGACCTATAGCGGTGGCTTCAAAGCGGGGGGGTTTACAAACTTTGGTAACGAACTCACCACGTTCGACCCCGAGACGGTGGATAACTACGAATTGGGTGTGAAGCTCGACGCCATGGATAATCGCCTGCGCCTGAATGTCGCCCTGTATTCGATGGATTACACGGATATGCAACTGACTGTGACCCGCCAGATCAATGACACCCAGGTTGGGTCGCTCACAGCCAATGCCGGCGAGGCCACATTGCAGGGTGTCGAAGTTGAACTCAGCATCGTGCCGACAGAGCACTGGCTGTTTCAATTCAGCGGCAACTACCTGGACGCCAGCTACGACGAATTTAATGACCTGGTGCGGGATCCGGACAGCGGTGACTACATACTTGTGGACCGGTCTGACGAACCCTTTGGTTATACTCCGGAAACCTCTTTTAATGTCGTTGCACAGTACGCCTGGAGCAGTGGCTGGGGCGATTTTGCGGCCCGGCTCAGTGGATATTACCGCGATGAAGTGTATATTGGTCTGACGGCGGACGCCGATCTGTCCCCTCTCTCGACGCTGGATTCTTACGACCTGTGGAATGCGCGCCTGAGTTGGCAGTTACCAACAGCTGCGGATGTCCATCTCGCCGTATACGTGGATAACTTTACTGACGAAGAATACTTCGGCACCGGCAATATTGAATTGAGTGCACAGGGAACCTTGACTGCGGTGCCTGGGCTACAACGGACGTACGGACTACAAGCCAGTTATCGTTTCTGAATTGCCCGATGATTACGCAGCCTGTAAATCAGATTACTGGACCACCTTTCACGAGCCGGAGATTCGTTGTGCGTATTTTACTATTTGCCCTGTTAATACTATGTCATCCTCTGTTGTGCGCCCAGGTTAACGATGAAACCGCTGAAACCAAGGCGTGGCGCGAATTCACCAGTCAAGTTGAAGCAGCCGGCGTGGAAATTCTAAACACCTACCCCCAACCGGAGGCCCTCGATAGAGCCGAAGGCTTACGTTACCTATTACAGCAACTGGGAAGCTCCCTGCAACAGCGGCTTATCGACCAACCCGGCCAGATTTCACTATTACGCGTAGGTGCGACAACCATCAACAAGTGGGGTCTGGATGGCGCGGATGCAAAGTATCTGGTCGCAACTATCAGCGGTAGTGGCAGTTACCGTCTGTACGGCCAGTTGGGCAGCGCCAGGCTTTTTGCCATGCAGCTTACCCGTATGAGCGGCACTTTCGCCGCGTACGGAGCACTGACCGGTGACCAGCTTAAAGCCGATAAGGCGGGCAATTTTGAAGTTTTGATCTCCCCGCACAAACCAGACGACTGGCAGGGGGTTTGGCTGGAGCTGAACCCTGACACTGACAATCTCCTGATACGCGAGTATTTTGGCGACTGGGCGAACGAGCGCCCCGGTAGCTATTACCTGGAGCAACTTAATAGTGGCGCAGCAGATCCGCCGATCACCACGGCGCAAATGGCCACTTTGCTAAAGGATACCGCCAGTACATTTTTATCCCGGGCGCCCCAGTGGCAGGGGCGGGTTGAGCAGGCGCGCAAGTACCTGGAAAACAAGGTTCACATGAAAAAATCCGGTGAGCAGGGGCTGGCGGCCAATGTCTATGGTAGCGGGTGGTTTAACGTTGGCCGGGGTGAGGCACTTATTATCGAGATGGAGGCGCCCGATGCCTTGCTGTGGAGCGTACAACTGGGCAATGTATGGTGGGAATCAATCGATTACATCAACCATACCGCCAGCTACAACGACTACCAGGCGGTTGTCAGTAGCGACGGCAAGTACCGCTTCGTGTTATCCCATGAGGACCCTGGCGTGCCCAACTGGCTGGACCCTGCAGGCCACACTGAAGGCGCCCTAATGTTCCGTATGCAAGAAACCAGGGAGATCGTGAACCCCCAATTGAAGCTGATACCGGTAGACAAGCTCGCGCAACACTTACCGGTGGATACAACTGCCGTTAGCCGCGAACAGAGGCAGCATGAGATTTCTATCCGCCGCCAACATGCCGCGATTCGTTGGGCACCATAAGCAATGTTTTTAACACAAAAACCAGTCACACGATGGTGGATGAAAGCAGGCCGTTATCACATGGGAGAAGCACATTGAAACTAAGCACCAATCTGGTTGTGGATTCACTGCAAGATGTGGCGAAACCAGCAAGCCTTATTGAAGACCTCGGCTTCGAGTCTCTTTACATTTCAGAGCGTAAACACGATCCATTCATGCAACTGGCGGTGGCAGCTACCGCTACCGACCGTATTAAGCTAGGCCCTGAAATTGCATTGGCATTCCCCCGCAACCCTATGGTGCTGGCCTATACATCCTGGGATCTACAACAGGCCACTAATGGCCGCTTTGTGCTCGGACTGGGCACACAAGTAAAGGATTATGTTTCACACTGCACCTCCTTCGCACGATTCGGATCAACTTTGGAAAACCGCCGTCGCTGCACCAGCTTACGCCCCATGATTTTGACCGGCGGGTCATCGCCGGGGTGCTCATACAAACACTCACGTTTGTCGTTGTAGACGTGGGCCTGAACCAGACCATGATTACGCCATCGCTTGACGGTGCCGGTTGAGACCTTGAGCAGCGAGGCCACCTCATCCAGGCTGAGCATGCCAGTATCACGCAGGCGATCGTAGCGTGTCTTGAGGCCATAGTCACGGCGCAGGCGTTGGACTATCAGTGCATGGAACGGCTTGCCCTCGCCAGATACATGGCCGCGCTCGTTCAGCAGACGCGCAATTTGGGCATCGGTATAATCATCTAGCAGGGCATCGATTTCGACAATAACCTGAGGCGAGGTCTGCCTAAGCTGCCATGCTGGCTGTGCCAGGGGTAAGGTCAAACTGCGCGTCGCTCCACCGCGGAAGCGAATGCCAACGGCGACCTCTTCGCCTTTGGTCAATGTGACATCCTCAATGAGCAGTCGCACCATGCGCTTGCGCTCGCGTTGGGGCGTGTGTGGGTCATTCCACAGCCGCGCAAAGTCGGCAGCCAGCGCGAGGATCTGCTGATGCTGTTCGTCACTGAGTGACTGGCGATCCTGCTGTTGACGCTGTTCCAACTCCTCCTGTGCTTCGTGAAGTCCACGCAATTTCTCATTCCACTCCGCCTCCAGGACATCGGCTACAAGACGGTTACCGGGATCGACCTCCATGAAGCGACGTCGCGCCAGGTCGGCCTCCTGGCGAGCCCGCTCCACGTGCACGTGCCGCAAGGCGCCGACTTCCTGGACCCGAACCTCAAGTTCGGCTTGAACCTTCAAGGCGACCTCCAGGGTGACAGGGGATACTGTCTGAACCAGCAGCTCGCCGATGGCCCGATCGATACCGGCGCCGGGGATTGTTTGACACTTGGTCGTAGCCGTGGCGATCCCTTCACTCTGGCAAACGTACGTGGGGTATTGGGTGCCCTGATGCGTGTGATAGCGCACCGTCATACGATGACCACAGACACCGCACACAACCATGCCCTGCAGTAATGCCGGGCCCTCGCGCGGCGGACTCTTGCGCCGCTCGGCACCATGGGCCTGGGCATTATCACGCAGTCGTTTCAGGTTAGCCTCGAACTGCTCCCAGGCAACATACCCAGGATGTGCATCAGGCAGTAGCACTGTCCACTCTTCGCGTGGCAATTTCTCGGTCGTGGTCGTACCGTCGACCCGCTTGCGCGTGTGTGTTCGGCCAAAGCAGAAGGCACCGGCGTAACGGGGATTATGCAGCACCCTCAGTACGTGCGAGTGGTACAGCGGTACCCAGAGTAGCTCTCCTTTGTGTGCTCCAGAGCGCGGACGGCGGGGAAAGCGCAGCCCCTGTTCGTGGAAGTGTCTGACTGTGGCCGATGCCGAGCCGGTGCGCGCGAATGTCTCAAACAGATGGGTCATGCTCTGCCTGACCTGCCGGTCGGGATCCAACACCACGTGGTCTGCCGGGTCATACACCAAACCGACCGGGAGGGGCATCTTCAGCGCGCCCCGGCGTGCCTGGTTCAGAATACCGCCGCGCAGCCGGGCGCGCAGCACGTGGAGTTCTGCCTCGCTCATGGTGCCTTTGAGGCCGAGCAGGAGCCGGTCGTTGAAGTCACTCGGGTTATAGGTGCCGTCCTCATCAAGGATTAATGTGTTCGTCAGTGCACAGATTTCCAGCAGCCGGTGCCAGTCTGTGGAGTTGCGTGCCAGCCGTGACACTTCCAGGCCGAGCACGATCCCGGCGCGGCCCATGCCGACGTCGCCGACGAGCGTCTGAAAGCCCTCCCGGTCGGTGCCGGCGGCGCCGGACTTCCCGAGATCGGAGTCGATCACAACAACGCGCTCAATGGGCCAGCCCATCGCCACGGCGCGCTCTCGCAAGGCATACTGTCGTCGCGTGCTTTCTGTGTTTTCGAATACCTGGCGCACTGTCGACTGACGAACGTACAGATACGCATCCCTTCGCAGGTGGTCAGCGGTCACCTTCTGGTGGGTATTTGCTCTCATACGTGGACCCCCTGTAGATGGCCGAGCGCCATGGCGACGAGGACGTTGATCACATCAGCGTTGGCCTCATCAGGCAGCACGGGTGGACTGGACGGCTCGGCAAGCGGTATTGGCGTCGGAGCAGGCAGTTTTGACCACTGTGCCACCCAGGCGGCCAGACCTTGCAGTCGCAATATCCCCAACCCGAGTCGGTCTGCCAACAGTTGTCGTTGCAGTGCATGCCCGCGTAGTGTTTCGTAGCGAGTGGCATGCTCCGGCGTGTTTTGCCATAGCACCGCAGTTATGGCCGGTGTTTTTTTTCCTGTCGCGCCAGAGCACGTTCGATGCTGCGCGGGTGAACTGAGACACCAAAGCGCTCCCTGACTTGTTCGGCCAATGCCGAGCTGTTCGTATCGGATGCCTGGTCCTGCATCTCGCGCAAGGCCTCGACGATTTCCTCGGACAACTTGTGGGCGCGACGCGGCCCCGGCTTTTTGGGCAGCAGGGCGGGTAGGCCGCCGGCTTCGTACGCCGCTTGGGCCTGGTAGAAGGATGGACGCGACAAGCCAAAGTTGGCTGCCGCCCGGCTGATGGTGTGATCGCCCTCTCGGACACGGCGCAACATCTCGTACTTGACCTGCAGTAGATCGCGCGGGTCGAAGAACTCGTTGGTAGTAAACAGGTCGTCGGAGACTTTCTCCGGGCTGGGATGCAGGCATCCGCGTTGGCGCAGAGCACTGGCTTTGGGGTCGGTATTGCGTCTTGTCATGATGAGCGCCTCCAATACATGTAAATATAATTATGCCTTTATAATTGAAGTCGTCAAGACAAATATGCACCTCAATTAACCATTTAACGTAATATAGAAAGTTATTATGCGTATTATTGTAATAGATATTAATCGCGTGCGGCATATTTATATTTACATCTACGACATAAATTGCTTTACAGTCTATCGGCGAACCACTTCCGTCGTTCAGTGTCTTCATCGCTTGATGCCTTGAATCAATAGCACGAGTTCAAGCAGGTCATCGACACGGAACATCGCCCGTCCTGAGGCGATAACAATCCAGGGATCGTCGGCAACTGCACTGGTCCAGCGCGCAGGGAGCGAGCGCACCTCCCCTTCTTCATCCAGGTAGAAGACTCGCTCTTCCCCCCAGCACTTGCGATACTCGAGTAGCTCGAATCCACACTCGAACAGCGGGTGGAACGGATGAGTTACGTGAAAACATCGCGACTCACCGTCTGCATTGGGTGTATTTGACAGCTGAGTCCAAAGG
>Ga0164313_10005075_pt1 | contig 11673 bp, 5 predicted proteins | sample GuaBasSedimGuay4_FD_113735 | JGI IMG/M metagenome (GOLD analysis project Ga0164313, IMG submission 113735) | Subseafloor sediment microbial communities from Guaymas Basin, Gulf of California, Mexico - Guay4, Core 4569-4, 0-3 cm | ecosystem: Environmental > Aquatic > Marine > Hydrothermal vents >...
ACGCGAAGAAGAGGAGTATCAATATAAATTAAAGACAGATCGTCAAAAAGAAAAAGACGAATATGAATCGAAAAAAGCAAAACTCGAAAAAGAACTCAAAGAGAAAAAAGCTGCTTTCGAACATGAAATGTCTGATCGTGAATCTAATGTGAAAAGTGCCGAACAGGAGCTTACCGTATTGAGAAAAAGCAACGAAGAATTTCCTGTAAAACTTGACAAAGCACTTGCCGACAAGGAGAAGGAAGTTGTGCAACGAATAAAAATACAATATGACTTTGAGAGCAAACTCATTGCCAAGCAAAATGAGGGAGAATTAAAATTAAAAGAACAAACAGTTGTTTCGCTAAAAGAAAAAATAGGAGAGATGCAACAGGTTATAAAACAACTTACTGAAAAAGCCAATGTTGCAGAAGTTAATGTAAAAGACATTGCCATGAAAGCAATTGAAAGCTCTTCAAAAATTCAAGTATTTCCGACTAAAATGAAAGAAGAAGATTAATTTTAAAGAAAGGAGTCAGTCTGTTTTATAATAGCAAACAGATTGATTCCTTTATGTTTGATTCACACGAGGTTGGAATTATCCCTTGCAGGTTGCTGATCAGAGCGACTTGGCAATGTGTATGGATGCAAGCGTTGGCTATTTTATTATTCATTCAAGTGTTCTTTTGAGTATTTCTCCTTTTTCTGTAAGTATATATCGTTGTTTCGGATGATTAGGACTATCTGGATGTTTCATTCTAATAACCTCTTGCTCCAATGCAGGCTCTAAATAATTTTCTCTAAAATTCCCTTCGTGTTTTAAACTAAGAGCTTGTTGGATTTCTTTTCTACTTAATTCTACGTTTAGCACTTTTATTAAATTTTTAACTTCTACGGAAGTACTACGGAGCTCCTGCGGTACTTCTTCGGTACTTGGTCGGTTCTTGGTCGGTACTTGGTCGGTGCTTGGCCGATAAAGTATAGTTTTAAACGAATCATCTTGTATAAATTCAGGTTCTTTGAGTCCTTCTTCTTTAGCTATACGTACAATATCTGCCGTTCCTGTACCTAACCTTTCAATGTACCCTTTTAGGTACATTGGTTCAGCTAATAGTGGGTTAGCAGGAACTGAAGTATGAATTTCCTTTAGTTTTTCTGTTGTCCAACCCATTGGCAAGCTACCTGGATTAAAAACTGCTAAACGGTCTTTAAAAAGCATTACTTGTACACTACCATTACTTGTGTAATCTCTATGAACGATTGCATTTACAATTGCTTCTGCTACGATTTCTTTCGGCAACTCATATTTGCTGGGAATAGACGTTTCTTCGGAACGTGTACCAATTGTAAAATCTAATTTTGATAGCACAAAATCTACTGTTTGGTCAACTAACTCAAAAACATCTCCTTTAAAAACTTTGTACGATGGGATTGGCTTTACCACTTCTGTACCATAAAAATAGGTGCAACGAACTTCCGAATTGATAAAAAATCGTTGTGGTGATTTGCCAAATAATAAAATGGCAGCATTGCTTACCTTACCATTATTAACCAAATTAAGATGCGTAAGTACATCTTCTATTCGAGCAGATTCTTGTAAAGGAAAACCTCTTTTGGCACGAGCTGTTCTTACAAACTCAACAATTTTGTTGGGGTCTAAATCTTCTAAACTCGCAGTTGGATTGATTGCGGCATCAAAAGGGCCTGTTTGTATTTTGCCTTTTTCAATTAAATAATTTACTAAAGCTGAATAAATATTTGTTTTAAGTTCCTCCACATTTGAAAAACGCCTACGCACTAAATCGGATTGTGCTTTACTCGTAAATACATTTTGTTTGGGCTCTCTTTCTTCTGATGTGTGATTGGAAAGAAACACCAACCTTGTTTTATGATGCAGGGTAGCATGGTCAAATTCCCTTTCCGTTACAGAAACACCTTTATCCTCAAAACCATATTCTGTACCTAATAAACCTAAATAAATAGCACTTCGTTCTACTTCTTTTAAGTACACTGTTTTAGGTTGCTCATTAGTAGCAGGTAGTAACTCAAATAAGAAAGGTTCAAAAAACCGACCTAATAATGAATCGGATAAAATGTACTCGTTTAGTGCTTCTCTTTCTGATGCAAATTCTTTTTGAACGCTGCTTATAAATATTTTGATTTTTGCCATATTATTAATTCTTCCAATATCAATTATTCCTTCTACTCGAACTTAAGCTATTCCTCATTATTATCTCTATCAAAAATATCAAGGTATTCTATTAGATAAGTTTCATCTAAATCAGATGGAGGCGTAAACAATGTAATGTCTTCAAAGGCCTCTTCAAATGGGTTTTCAATATTCCCTTTACCAACTCGTTTCCCCCTTAATGTAGCAATGAATGAGTTTCTTAATACTTGAGAATTACTCATGTCGTATTTTATTTTTCCTTGTTTTCTTAAATCGTGATAAATTCTTTTTAAATCAATTTTGAATTCGTGCTTACAGTTGAAATACATTAACCAAGACAATTCAAAAGCTGTTTCATGAATCACAGACTTTTTTATTTCTGTAATTAGCTGTTCTTTCAAATACTCTTGAAACCAAACCTCTTTTCCAAAAAGCAAGATATGCTCAAAAATTGCCAACACTTTCCCAACAGATTTAGGCGATTCATTTTTGAGCATAAAAAGTAAACTCACCGTTTTCTTTAATTTGGTGTTACGTGATTTTGATCCATTGTCATGTTGTTTCCCAAAATCTAAAAGAAGCCTGTCTGCAATAGGATTTACTACATTATCACCTTCTGTATTTACAGTTCTTTTACTGAGAATCAATTCGCTCAAAAACTTTTCTATTAAACTAGTTCCTGAGTGCTCTCGGTGTATTTCTAAAGTTTTTAGTAGAACATTCTCAAAAGACTTGAAATGAATTTTACCTTCAGGTGTTAGGTTCTTTGGATTGCGAAACGAATAGGGTTCGTATTTTACTGCATGAGGACGATATAAACCATCCGGCAACTTTATAATCTTTGTTTTTCCTTCGTGTACCACAAAATTGAACTCCTTTAATTTTTCAATTAAGATGCGTACAATTTTTTTAGCTACGGTTTCAGAGCTGCATAAAATGCGATAATCATCTTTAAAACGTGTAGCTATATAATTACCCTTTATCTCATCATCACTTTCTAGTTGTAATGAAATCTTTAAGTCACGTTCACTTAAAATAAATTCTGCCATTAAATCACTTAATGCAGAACCAATAGGCAAACCCACTGTTTTTCTATCATTGGCATATTGAAATAATTTATCAAAACGATTGCCTAAAAGTGAGCCGTCAGTGTTATTGCCACAGGTTTTTCTCCCGTCTGATTTATCTCTACCTTCCCAAGCCCAACATAGCGTATGTGTATAAATGGACGGATAAAAGTTGGTGATATCTAATTTTAAGACATACTCGAAACGATGCGCTTCTGCAACCAAATCTTTTTCTGACAATTCTAAAAACTCATAAATCATTCTGCCAGAGCGCAGTGGTTTCTTTCCGTTTTTGTTATTATTGGGAGGAATAGGAAAAGAGTAACTGTAAATTTTATTTTCCTCATTAAAAAGATGTGCTAGAATAGCATCCCAATTTTGATGCAATTCCCAAACTATATCGTGGTAATGGTACGGATGAAGAATAGCAAATTCTCGCTCTGTTAAATCTGTTTTTGGGAAGCTGATTTTACGAAGTTCTTTGACCTGTACTTGTTTATGGTTTTTATAACGCTCAGTATTTAATTTTAAACCTTTAATTGAAAAGCAAGGGGGCAAAACATATTGCTCCGGGTAGTAACCAAACTCCAACAACCACTTTGCAATTTGGTCTTTATGCACTGCTTGTATTTTGCGGTAGGTTTCTTCTCTATGTTCTTTAGGCAAACTCATTAACTCTCTAAAATTGGTTTTAAAATCTCAGGACTTCTCACAGCAAAGATCTTAATACGATTACGCACCTCATTATCTGGGTGGCTCCATGTTTTATGTAATTGCTCAATTACTTCTTCTTTTTTTGTATTACTTAGTTTTTCAAAATCTCTGCCTTGCATTACTATTGCAATATCCTTTTCTACAAATTGTAAAACGTCTATTTTTTTTTCTTTCATGTGGTCAGGGAAGTAGAGGTTGAAAACAAGGGCATCTATGACTTTAAATATTTTTGTTTTGTTTTCCGAATTACGTAGTAAAATATTTACTAAAAGTTCAATCGTTTTTGATAATTCTTTCCCAGATCTTATTTTTAATCGTGATACATTCTCTTTTTTGACTTCTGCTAGTGCTTCACCTACTTCAGGATTAAGGCTTTGGTAATAGAAATTCATTAATTGAGAATTTAGAATTCCCAAAATAAATTTTAAACTCATTTTACCAATTGAAGTAATTACATGTAAATTATTCATGCAAATAAATTGGTTTATGTCCAAATAGGCAATGAGAGAATCTCCGGTTTGTCTAAGCACTATCTTTTCATTGGCATTGAAATTTGCAGACTCTCTAGGTTCTGCTAACCACTTACCGTACTTAATCCATCTATTTCCAGGCCATAAAAGTTTATATTGATTAATATCACTACCTCGCAGCAAAGGCATATAACTATTATCAACTTTAATTTCTGAATCATAAATTCTTTTTTTAACTGTATTTGCATCTTGTTTTGGATTTCTTTTACCCTTTTGATATGGTTTCATCCCGACAACTATTTTGCAAAAATTGTCCAAATTATCAGACTTACTTTCGATAAGTGATACTACAGCTTCTTGTAATGGAGTTAAAAATATGTTTATTGGTAGTTCACATTTACTTTGCCATTTATCCTGATTGTGATTGGTTGAAATAACATCTTCTTTCGTAATATGATTATTTACTAAGATTTCATTATTATTTATTAGACCTTTTTTTATTACAATTACTTCTGTATCAACTACTGCATCAAAGATGGCTGAATGATAATGTGATATACTCATAATAGTATTCTGAGAGAAAAGAAATTTTCGAATACTTTTAAATTTTAAATTTGTTATCCAAGTGTTTGGAATTATATAGGACATAAAAGAATCATTCTTAAGAAGTTCAATTCCTTTCTCAATAAAAAGCAAATAACTTTCAGGTTGATAATCTTGATGTTTATATAGTTTTTTAAGTTGTTGTTTTTCGTCTGTTTCGAACTTAGCACCATAAGGTGGATTCCCAATTACGACATCAAAACCTTCCTTCATATCAAACATCCATTCTGGGTCAAAGAAGGGAGAAGAAGCATTTTGGTCGTAAGGGTCCCAACCTGCCAGTTTTTCGGCAGTATCATTTGCCCAACCACTTTTTATTAATTCTTCTGCAATGGCATTTCGCAGTTCTTCATCTTTTTGGCGGTATTTTAGTTTGGTGTCTTTGGTTTTAGCAGAAAAGAGTTTGTGACGAATTTTTATGAGTTCTTTTTCTAAGGCTTTTACTTCTTTGGTGTCATATAGGCTTAATTGGTCACTTGGCTTATCAATCCCAATTAAGGTGTTGGCAGCTACAAATTTGGTTTCCAAGTTAGGTAATGGTCTTATACCAAAGTTCTCTTTATTCAAGTTAATTTTTTGGTCAACTACCAAAGAGATAAAGAAACGGAGTTTAGATATTTGGGTGGCAATAGATTGTATGTCCACTCCATAAATACAGTTTTCTATGAGGAATAACTTTCTTGCGTAATCGGGGTTGTTCAATGCCTCATCAAATGTATCGTTAATATCAAGCAGTAGATGTTCTCGTTCTTTTTTATCTTGGATAGTAAAAACACCTTCTGTTTCTTTTTGTGCTTTTTCCAGTTGTAGGTCTTGCCAGTGCTCATTATTTGGATCAACTTTACCTAATACGTGTACCATTTTCTGTAATGCTCCCATAGGGAAAGCCCCAGAACCACAAGCAGGGTCAATAATGGTACATTTGTCTAATGCTTTTATGATTTGCTTTTGTAAATCTGTATTTTTTATAAATGGGTTTACGGTGTCAAATGAAAAAAGCTGGTGTAAGTCTGTGTCCAATTGTTTGTCTTCAATACCCCAATCTGAAATGGCGTTTTTAAGGTAAGCTATTAAACTTTCATCTACCATATAGTTTACAATCTCTCTTGGCGTATAAAAAGAACCTGTCTGTTTTCGTGCAGTTGTTTTTGTTTCGGGGTTGTAACTTGCCAATAAGTTTTCAAATACTTTACCTAAGAGTTCAGGATCAAGAGCTACGTCTTCTTCAATTGGCGTATTTTCAGTAATGGTAAATTTGTAGGATTTTAAAATGTTAATCAGTCCTTTTACAGCTGCTTCTTTTGCTGCTTTATTTTTAGCACCATATTCGGTACTTAAATCAACCTTTTCTTCTATTCCAAAAAACAAATAATCGGGTACTACCAATTTTTCACCTTTGGTCATTTGGTCAGAAAAACCGTCTATGTATAAATTTTGAGTTTTATCATCTAAACATTCAAACAAACCGCCATTTAAAAACGGAACGGTTTGATTCATCATTTCCAAAAACTTATCAGGGTTTTTAAAATGGTTTTTATAGCGCATCATCCAGTCAACGCCTCTGTGCTTACCGTAGGTTTCTAAACCTCTAAAGCCTCTTGTTCTGTTGTCCAACCCATCCGCATCAATTGGGCAGTTTAAAGAAGCAAAAAACAAGTTTTGTAGTATGGCTTTGTAATACACACTGTCTTGATTGGCATCACTAAACAAGGAGTTTTCATCATGGTAAGGAGATATATCTTTTAAAATTTCGTCTTGTAAAGAATCAAGGTCAAACAAGGATTCAGGAATGAGTTTCTTTTCTTTAATAAACCAAGTGAAAAGCAAACGTGTAAGCATTCGTATTACATTCTTGGCATTGTGCTCTTGAATAAGGTCGTCCAGTTTTTGTTGTTCAATGATTCCAAACTTTTCTTGAACATCATTCATTGTTGGCATATTCGGAAATGTAACGTGTTTTACCGCCCAGAAATACCAATTAGAAAGCTCTTGGTAGAATTTCTTATTTAGTACGTTTACGTTAAAGACTTCTTGCCAATAGGTATAAAGTTTTGCATAAGAATCTACGTGGTTTTTACCCGAAGCAGGAATCTTTAGTTGATTTATAATATCTTCATGCCCTCTATGTGGCTTTTCGATATTAATATCTCTCAGCAAGGAAACCTTACCTGATTTTTCGCCTTCTCGCCAAGCTTGTTTGTACTTTAAACGCTCAGTATTGGCAAAAGCAATATAATCTGCATCATCATCTTTATATTTAAAAACCAACACAACAGGTGTGTAGTAAAATTCTCTATTAAAGGCTCTCGAAATTTCAGCCAATTGCGAACGGGTAGGGAGTAAATTATTTTCTCTTTGGTGTAGCGTGATTCCAAAAATAAGCACTCCATCATAGTCAGATTTTATTTTATCAACCGCCAAACTTTCGTTTTGCTCAAAAGCAGCATCATCCACCATTCCCACAAAATACACATCATCAACTAATACAAATGTTGCGTTGTCTTTATAAGTGTCCTTTAGAATTTCTTGCGCAGATGTAGGTTCATCAGCAACGTAGTTCATAGGAACTTTTAGTTCTTTGAACAAAGCTCTAACAGCCTGTAGAAAATCAATATCTTTAAAATAAGTTAGTTTCATATCTTATATTGTTACCAAAAACCAAGTGATTAAATCGAAATTATCTAGCTGATATTTTTCGTTAACTTTTTTGTTTTCTTTTATTCTATTTATTGCATCTTTATTACCTCTTCTTAATTTTGAAAGCACATCTTTGGCTTCATTACCCATCACTTTTTTTGTAGAGCCATCTTCTTGTTTTTCAATACTTACAGCTTGATTATTTAGCCAAGATTGCATTGAGCTAACCAAATCTTTTATGGTGCTTTCATCTCCTTTATCAATAGCATCAGGAACAAATCTGTTTTTATCTTTATGATGCGTTAAAGCATCTAATACCTCTTTTTGATTGAGTAGTACTAATTCACCTTTTTTATCAATATAGATTAAATCAAATGCTTTATAATCATGTTCTTTGGTATTGGCTGGTTTAGCAGGATAACCCAGTAAAGTAATAATTCCATTATCACTACATATTTCGGTATCTGCTTTAAAACCAGTGTAAACACCTTTGGGCATTAATTGATATTTAGCTTTGTCCTTATTAAATTCTTCTAGCAAATCTTGACGGTAGCGTTCTAATGATAAATCATCAAATCCTAAGCCTTGATCGCTAACTTCAATATCGTCCCAGGTGGTTTGCATCTGCGCCATCATTCTGGCATTCATTTTTTGGTCCAATGATTCATCATGGTTTTCTTCATGAATCATTTTTTTGAAAGTGTCTGAAAATTGATGGTCAACTTCAGCCCCCGCTAATTTCATTGCTGCCATTCGCTGCTCTATTCTTCCTTGTAGGTTTAAATAGCTATTAATATTATTTGAAGGCCAGAAATTGACACCAAATATTTTACTGTTGGGAGAACCTAAACGGTCAATACGTCCCATTCTTTGAATAATTCGAACAGGGTTCCAATGAATGTCATAATTGATAACCATATCTGCATCTTGTAAGTTTTGCCCTTCACTTAAAGCATCTGTTGCAATTAAAATGTCTATTGGGTTTTGTAATTTCTCATACGTTTTTTGGTCATTATCATTCAACCATGTAATCCATTCGTTATAGGTTTCAACACCTTCTTTTTTAGATTCAAAAACCCATTCTTTTTCCTTAAATAATTTGGTGTAAGGAGCAAAGCGTTCAAGTATAGGCTCAAACTTTTTAGTTTCTTCATTCGAATCAGACGTTTGTGAGCCTGTACCTGAAACTAAAGCCAATTTATCAAACCCTCTTGCTTTTAGTTGATTGAATAAATATTGTGCCGTATCTCGATAAACAGTAAAAATGACAACTTTTTGGTTGTTGTTATTGTTACCAGATTTTCGTTTTGTATTTATCTGATTTATTAATTCTTCAAGTTTGTTATCAGATGATAAATGATTATTAGGCTTAACAATTTCCTTTTCTATTTTCGTTTCAAATTTTTGAAGATTAGCAAAGAGATTGTCTAAAGCGTCAAGGTCTTTTTTTAAGTCCTTTTTGTATTTGTTTATATTGCCAGCAGCATCAATATCAGCAAGGCTTACTTTTCTTTTCTTTCCTAAAGTAAATTCTTCATAGTCAGTTTCATATTCATCACCTTCAAATAAATCTACTTCATTTTCAGCAACTGATGATTTCTTTTTATCAACTTGGTAGGCCTTAATCTTATCTAAAGCATTTTGATGATGGTCTCTAATTTTCCCTACCGTTGAAAAAAGAGATAGCCATGAAGATTCAAGTCGTTTCACCATTAAGATGTAGAGCATCTTAACCAAAAAACGATCTCGCTGTCTTTCATCATGAAGTATATCACGCTCTTCTTCATCCTCTTCTTCTAAATAAAAAGAAGGTTGATATCCCGAAAGCATTGGTGGGAAGTGGTCAAATAATTCTTCAAAAGATTCGAAATTTCCTAGTTGACTAGGAGTTACAAATAAATTGGTTGGTTTCTCTTTTGCAGGGAAAATAAATTCTTTTTGTTGACCCTCAATCATTTTTCTAGTTCTAGCTACAATAAGTGAATCAGTTAGCGTAAAAAACTCCGCAGGTAGTTTTTTTATAAACTCTCCAATTTTAGGCTCTGTATCTTCTCTCCATTCATTAAAAGCTTTTTGAGCTGTTCTAAACGAACCATCAATATTCCTAACATTTAAACTTTCAGAATATCCATGTACATCTCCTTGAACCATCAATTTGAATTGGTTTCGGATATCATTTAATGAATTATTTATTGGCGTAGCTGAAAGTAAGAGAACTTTTACATTATCATTTTTTTGTAAAATATTCTCTAATAAAAACTTATAACGATTCGATTTATCATTTCTCAGGTTATGACTTTCGTCAATTACAAAAAGTTTCTTTTTATGATTTCTGAAATATTTATCCGAACGATCTTTATATTTTTCTAGCCGTTCATCTATCATGTCAGTATGAAACCTTACGAAAAACTCGAGCCCATCTTTTTCAAACTTTGATTCGTGGTTTTTTTTGTACCTATGCCAATTGTGCTCCAATTTTTTCGGACAAAGCAATATTATTTCATGATCTGGTTGAAAGAATTTCATTACTGCCAAGGCAGTCCATGTTTTACCCAGACCAACTGCATCAGCCAGAATAGCACCATTGTGTTTTTGAAGCATCTTTATGAGGCTTAAAACGCCCTTCTTTTGAAATTCATAAAGGGTATTGTAAACAACACTATTTTCCAACCTACCAACTTGTCTATTGAATTCAGGGTCATTTTCATCCTCTAAAATTTGATTCCCAAAAAGCTCAAATAGTACTTTGTAGTAAATTTCTCTAGGAGTGTATTTGATGAAAATCTTTTCAATTTCATTAATTAGGTATTGTTTGAAATCAATTTTTTCTTTTGAGCCATCTGTTTTTAATATTGTCTTTTTTGAATGAGCTTGTGGTTTGTTCCAGAGTGTTTCAAACCAATCAACCAGTTCTTTAAATTGATTGTTGTTGCCTGTTTCTGCAATATTTAATTCAATGTTGTTAGTGTGTTTTAAACCAACTCCTGCTTCTGTTAAATTTGAACTTCCCGAAATAAAGTATTTGTTTCTATCATCATTTTCAGATGGTTTAAAAAGGAAGCTTTTTGCGTGACAAAAGTTAGGTTCAAGTGTTTTAGCAATTACTTTGTCTTGTTTTAAAAACGATACGGCTTCTTGCGATAATCTATTTAGTTTTAAAGCAGCTTCAATAGTTATGTTTTCATTTAATAAATCAAGAGGTCGATTTTCTTCAATATCAAAATTTACAATATCACCAAGAACCAATCTAAAATCAGATATCTTGTCATTAACTTCTTTTGATAAATATGCTAATGCACCAATAGTGAAATAACCGGTAACAATATCAAATTTTCCTTCTTCCGTATATTTTGAAATCCACTCATGGACTTTTAGGTTTTCATTTTCGTTATCTAATATCATTTCTTGTCCTCTTGAGTTTTGATTAATGATTTAGGGTCAACATCTAAAATTTTCGCAATTTCAAAAAGAATCTCAAGTCTTGGTTGTTGCCTATTAAGTACATAACCATTCACAATATTGTAGCTTTTGTCTAGCTTTTCAGCTAGCCATTTTTGCTTAATTCCCTTTTCGTCCAGTACTTCTTTTATTCTGTTCATTTCTGTTAGAATTGAATTTGCAAGGTAGTAATAAAGATTTAATACTTCGTTTTTTAGGGTATAAATACTCTGGTAATTATTAAGTGAGGGAGGGGAAGATTAAGCTCTTTTGGTTTTTTAGGGTTGGCTCGTGTGTCGGCAAAAACCAAATGTGCTTAATGTGTGGTGGGTCTTTTTTTGTATGCCGCACAACTAGTTATATCCACATTAATATAGTCTTAAACCCAAAATCTTCCCATGATAATATTAGCTTTTGGTAATTTATACAAAGACCTTTCTTTACAATTGATGATAAAAATAATTAAATTAGTTAGGTTATGTTGCAGAATAATGTAGTTTTTTATATATTTGTATCAAATCATTATTCATATGGAATTACAAGAGATATTAAGCAGTTTAGAATCGTGGGAAAAGAAAGAGCTCTTATCACTTCT
>Ga0164313_10005076_pt1 | contig 11673 bp, 8 predicted proteins | sample GuaBasSedimGuay4_FD_113735 | JGI IMG/M metagenome (GOLD analysis project Ga0164313, IMG submission 113735) | Subseafloor sediment microbial communities from Guaymas Basin, Gulf of California, Mexico - Guay4, Core 4569-4, 0-3 cm | ecosystem: Environmental > Aquatic > Marine > Hydrothermal vents >...
GAATTGATTAATTGGAGAATTGATTTATCGGTAAATTGGTTAATAGGAAAATTGGTGAATTAATATATTGGAGAATTGGTTAATTGGTCAATTAATTTGGTGGTGATTTCAATGTTAATAATAAAGAAAATATTATCAAAAAAATAATATTTCCCGGGAATCTATTTTCTCAGTCATTGCGAAGCGGCCGAAGCAATCTCAATAACAGTGGCTTCTCCTTAATCGAACTAATGGTAGCAGTTGTAATTTTAGCAATAGCCATATTAGGAATATTCCACGCTTACAGTGTGGGCTTTATGGGAATGGCTGACGCACGAGACAGAACCGAAGCTGTTAATTATATTCAAAAAGCTTTGGAGGACTATAAAAATACTCCTTTTAAAAAAATTAAAGATGAATCAATGAAATCAATCCAGGATACTAAATTTTCTATAGGTTCTGTTGTAGTTGATATTAGTGAACCCGATGAAGAAACACGTTTAAAAAAAATTATTACTCAAGTAAGATGGCCCGATCGAAATGGACAAATTAAGATAGAAGAATCTTCAACCTTAATTTATAGCACTCAAAAAACAGGAGTTACACTATCAGCCAGTGATATTATACTTTATGCAAGTCCTTATTTTAGGATTTTACCTGAAACATATACAACTTTAACTGCTGAAATTCTCGACGAAAATGGAAATATCGTTACTGATTGGAGTGGCTTTATTAATTTTACCATCACTGAACCGAGTGAACCTCCTTTAGGTTATTTAAGCACTAATTCAAAAGCTGCTTCCGGTGGAGCTGCTTCAGTGACTTACAATTCCTATGCTGAATCTATTGGTACTGAAACAATTCAAGCATCTGCAGATCTGGACGGGGATACTACTGACGATGTTTTTGATTCAATCGAAATTATAATATCCGAAGGAGCGGAGGGTATTGTCCTGGTTCCCGTAAGTGAATCTTCTTTGATAGGTAGCTCAGTAGATGTTAATCTATATGTAGTCGATGCTTCATTTGATTATGAACTCGATAGCGGAAGCCATATTAAACCATATGATGGACAGATAACACTAAATATTTCAGGGCCGGGTACCCTTTCTACAACCACAATTAGTGCACCTGAAGGCACCGCTAACTTTACAGTAAATTCGAATGGAACGCCGGGAACAGTCGAAATAACAGCCTCTTCTCCCGATTTAGACTTAGGTTATGCAGAAGTTACTTTTACCGGAGGAGCACAATCAATTCGATTAACATCAGAAGCAGAAGATACCCCTATATATGAGGAAGAAAGTGCTACTATTACCATTACCATACTTGATGTAAATGATGAACCTACTCCTTTAAACGGAACAGTAACTTTAAGCGGTGGACCATTTACTGAAGGAGAACAAAATACTGAAATTACTTTTAGCGGAGTAGAATCAGTAAATATTTCCCGTATATTTACTGAAACTGCAACTATAACCGCTACGGGAGTAACAGATGGGGGTATTGTATTAAATTCAGATACAATTACTATAAATGTTTTAACATCACTACAACCAGCATATATCAGGCTTTCTGCTATCCCCAGTAGTGTAAAAGCCGGAGGGACAGCTGATGATTATTCTAAAATAACAGCAACAGTATATGATGCTGAAAATAATGTTGTTACCAATTATAGCGGAACTATTACATTTTATACATCTTTACCGGGGAGTTTTCTTGATGATGACAATGATAATGTGACTGATGATCTAGTTAGTGATTCAATTACCCTAACTCCAAGCGATGAGGGTTCTTGTTTTTTATATTTATATTCAACTTCTGCCGGCAATACAACAATTACAGCTGAACCTTCTGATTTTGCAAGTTACCTTGATCCAGTTGGAGGGGTTAGTGTAGAATTTTATTCTGAAGCAAGTGGATTAAGAGTTTCTGCCAGCAAGAGCACGGTTGTGGCAAATGGAATAGATTTTACGGATATTACAGTGGAAATCATTGATAATTCAATACCAGCATTTGTTGTTTATGATTATAGCGGGGATATATCATTAACTACTGATAAAGGTTATTTTGAAGGAGAAGCTGGACCAGGGACAATAACTTTAAGCTTTGCTAAAGAGGGAAGTAAATCTATAAAATTATATTCGAATAGTGGTGTTTCTGAAGTTGCAACTATTACCGCTGAAGCTAATGAAACAGATGCTGGATTTATAGCAACTGCTTCCACAACCGTAACATATACTGAACCTCAAGAAAAAAATATCACTTATGTTGAAAATTCGGTAGAAAGCTATAATCATTACACTCTTATAAAATTCGATATACAAGTAACAGGAGAAGACGTTGATTTAAGCAGTATGTTAATATCATGGTTAGCCGATACTGATTTAGATAAAATTGAAATTATGAGTCCAAAAAGCAGCGAAAATTATAATCCAATTAAAGACACTAATGGTGTTAGTAGTCCATATGATTATCTAAATATCAATACCACACTTTACTATGCAGATCCCGGATTATCAACAATTCGTTTAACATTTAGCGGTAATAATAAAATGAAAAATCAAAATATTAATATTACATTCTACGAAGATGAAACTCATTATTATCCAATACAAGTTTATGTTCCTCAATAATTCAATATGATTTTAAGGATTAATAAATAAAAATGATTAAATTAATTTCAAATAAAAAAGGTTTTAGTCTAATTGAAATGATGGTGGTGGTAGTTATTTTAGGATTGATTGTTTTAGGGTTAGTAACATTCTTTACCGGTGGAGCTCGCTCCTGGATTTCTGGTCAGAGTCAACTCGAAGCGCAGAGAAATGCCCGTCAAGCGATGGACATTATGGTAAGAGAAATCAGGGAGGGTGAATCAGTAAGTGGAACAACTACTTCTATAACAGTTGAAATTCCTGCTTTAGGAATAGAAACTGCTGATAGTATAACCTATTCTTGGGCAGGTACGTCCGGTAACCCTATATATAGGGAAGGTAATCCTTTGATTAATAATGTTAAAACATTAAATTTTACTTATCCGGATGAATCGAAAGTGAATATTTTTTTAGAAGTTGATGTTGATGGTGATAGCAACCCTGATATTACTTTGGATACGGATGTAAATTTAAGAAATTATGGATTGTAAAATTAGTAGATAATCGAGACGCCTCTCCTACGAGTTGATAAGTAAAATAATTGGTGAATTGGGCAATGGGTAAATTGGGAAATTAGATAATTGGTGAATTGGTTAATTTAAAGAGGTGATAAATATGAGAAATAATAAAAATAATAGAATAAAAAAATTATTAATAAATCAAAAAGGAATGGCTTTATTGACAACCCTTATCTTTGTAACAGTACTGGTTTCTCTTGTTGTAGCACTTCTTGCTATGACTTCAAATGACTCTAAGCTATCTACTCTTCATCGTGAATCGAATAATGCCTTCTATTTAGCAGATGCAGGAATTGAAAAAGCTTTTTATAATCTGAATGTTGATGATAACTATGATATGGTAGGGGAATCAGCCTGGCGTCCGGGTGATACCGATCCGATATTTAGTGAAGGTACTACTGAAGAATATTTTGAAGTAACAATAACTAACATTGGCGATACTGGTGCTACTCCACCGGAAGAAGAAACTGATAGAATTAAAATTATATCAACAGGAGTTGTTAATAAAGGCAAATATTCTTCGGGTAAAAGGAAAATTGAGGTTATTGCCGAAATAGATTATTTACTTGAAGCTATGTATAAATATGCTATTCTTTCAGATAGAGTAATTATATTTCAAGGAAGTCCGGGACCTACTATTGAAGGAGACGTGCATTCTAATGACGCTATGGAAGTTAATGGACAGTTCGCTGATAATTATGAAGGAATTGCAACAAGTTCAGGTGATGTAAACGAAGTTGATGATGCTAATATTAATTTCCCTGAACAATCTATCCCTACTGTTAGTTATACCGATTTATTTGACGGAGTTGGTACTTATGGAGGAACATTACACACAGGTACTGTTAATTTAGGTAATGGCGATGTAGAAGAATGGACGGGAATTCATTACATTCAAGGGGATTTGATTGCTAAAAATGGTTCAACTATAAATGTTACAAATGGTGCAATTATTGTTGAAGGTAATGTTGATATAAGAAACGACGCTACTTTTAATCATGTAATTGACGAAGAAAATGATACATATAGTTGGTTAGATTCCGGATTTTCACATTTGGGGGTAATTGCACAGGGAGATATTTTGCTTCACGCTAAATCAGCAGTAGTAAATGGTATAGTTCAATCTATATTACCAGATGGTACTTCTACCGGAACTATAGACTTAAGAAACGAAGCTACTATTTATGGTAGTGCTATTGCTCAAACAGTTCAGCTGCACAATAAATGTAATATATTTTATGATCCATCCGCAAATAGTGATATTACCACTCAAGGTGAGGGATTTTATAAAAAAATCTCCTGGCAAGAAGTATACTAAATATTTTTGATTATTTTTTCTTAAAAGAAGGATTTTGGAAAATTATGGAGAATATATATAAAAACAGTGATAAGTGATGAGTAATGGGATAAAGAGTTAGATATTGAACAGTAATAAGTGGTAAGTAATGAGTGATAAAGATAAGATGTGGGATAGAAATGCAGGAAGGAATAATTATTAGAAATAAAAATAGAAAAGAAAAGTATCGAGTCAAGAAATGAAAAGAAGAGAAATTAATATAATAAGTTCACGATGATGTGATATAGTAATATGAGATTGCCGCGAAAAAGATAGATTCCCGCTTCCGCGGGAATGACATAGTGGGTGCGGGAAGGACATAAAAAAAGGCGGGAATGACCCTGTATAAATTTTAAATGTAATTTAACAGGGCGAACAGGAAAAGATAGATTCCCGCTTTCGCGGGAATGACAGAAAAAAGGCGGGAATGACAGAAAGAAAATAAGGAGTAGGAATGTTTGCAATAGATTTTGGTGCACGCTCAATTAAAGTAGCGAAATTGCATAAGGCAAGTGGTGGTTATGAACTTGATAATTATGGAGTTGCCCTTAGCCCTGAAGGCGCTATCGCCAATGGAGAAATTTTTAACCCTATAGCCGTGGCAGATGCTTTAGCCAAAATAATAAAGGAAAGCGGTATAAGGGATAGAAAAGCAATTATAGCCATAACCGGACAAAAAGTTATAATAAGAGAGATTGTTCTTCCCATAATGGAAGATAAGGAATTAATGGGAGGAGTAATGTGGGAAGCCCCTAAATATGTTCCCTATGATTTAAATGAATCTATTATTGATGCTGAAAAAGTAGAAGAATTTATAGAAAAAGATGGGAATAAAATGATGAGAGTTCTTTTGGTTGCAGCTCCTAATACCATCATCCAGCCCTATATGGAAGTACTAAAAAAAGCAAGAATAATACCAAAAATAGTAGATGTAGTTTCTTCTGCAAATATTCGAATCTTTGAAAATAATCTTACTGATAAAAAAGGAGAAGAAAAAGAAGGTACCATTATTGATATAATATTATCTATTGGAGCAAGTGGTACTATTCTTACTTTGGTTGAGAAAAATAATTTGAAATTTACCCGAAACATTTTAATCGGAGGGAATGATATTACCAAAGCAATTGCTAAATCTTTGAATATATCTTTTGATGAAGCAGAAAAGCTTAAAAGAGAGACCAAGATAGCATTAGGTCCGGAAGCAGAGAAAGAAAAGAGAATTGAAAGCGAAAAGATAATAATAAAAATATTAAATCAAATAACTAAAGAAGTGCGAAAGTCGCTGAGTTATTATAAAACCCAAAGTCAAAAAGTAAAATATAATAAGATTGTATTATCCGGTGGATGCGCAAATATAGATAATATTAAAGATTTACTGAATGAGCAATTTGAAATACCGGTGATAATTGGGAATCCCTTTGAAGGGATAAAAATAGACGAAAGAGCATTTGATATTGAAAGAATAAAAAAATTAAAAAATTTCTTAGCTACAGTATTTGGATTAGCAATGAGAGAAAGGTAAATAGAAAAATGGCAAATATTAATCTTCTGCCGATTGAATATAGAGAGAAAGAAAAATTTAACATTAGAAGGTTTTTAATTGTTTTATTCGTTGTGCTTTTAGCATTTGGTACAGCTTATTTTTATTATTATTTGGAATTACAAATAGATTATAAAGAACAAACACTTAAAACCATGAAGACTGAATTGGCTTCTATTGAAAAAATAATAAAAGAAGTAAAAGATTTGGAAAAAGATAAGAAAATGGTTGAAGGCCGAATCCAGGTCATTGAAGGTTTAATCAAAAATCAGTCTCATTTATCCCGAATATTGGGTGAATATAGTGCCTCGCTTATGGACGAAGTCTGGATAGATAATCTTTCTTTAAGCGCTAATCAGACTTTTAATTTTAGCGCCAATACTTATAATAATTATTTGATTGCTAAATATATGGTAACCTTGAAGGACGACCCTACTTTTGATAATATTGAGCTTGCTTATGTACGGAAAAGTAAAATCAAAGAAGAAGATGAAGATATTGAGATTGTAAATTTTAAACTGTCGGGAATATTTATTCCAGAGAGATTGCAATAACGATAAAAATATGAGGTTTTTTAGATGAAATTATCTAAAGGTATGACTGCATTTATAATATTTATAGCCCTGGTTGTTTTTGCTTATGTTAACTATGCTTATGTCTATCAACCAAGAATGCAGAGGATTGAGCAGTTAGATAGAGATATTGAGATTACAGACAATAAAATTATTGAAGGGAAGAGAATTGCTGCAAGACTTGGCCCTTTGCGTGAAGAATATAATAATTTATTAAAGGAATTAGAATTTTTAGAAGTAATGCTGCCCAAGGAAAAAGAAATACCCGATTTGTTAGTAATGCTTCAGGACACCTTAACTGAATTTAATGTTGATTTTACTACTTTTACACCACAAAATATTTCCTGGCAGAAAGATAGAATTTATGGGAATATGCCCATAGCCATGAGTTTAACTGCAAGCTATTTTGATTTGATAGCCTATTTAGATAGAATAGAAAATCTTCCTCGAATAATTGATGTTAAATCATTAAGATTAAGTAAAGCAGGGAAAGAAGCCGATAAATTAAATATCTCCATAAATATGTTTTCCTATGTCTTAAGAAAAGAGGGTTCTAATTAGAGTATGAGAAAAATATCTATCGGAAGTTTATTTAAAAAATCAGAAACTGATACCGGAAAAAATAAGAAAAAGCTAATGATTATTATATTGATTTTAATAATCGCTGCGATAGTTTATTTGGGATATCCGATTATATTTCCAAATACTTCAGTAAAATCACCTATTACGACTACATCAACAGTAACAACACCGAGTCCAGTTGCAACAGCTGTAAAAACCGAAGCCATTCCCGAAGTAAAAGAAAAGACTGAATTTGAAATTGAAATGGAGGAGAGAAGGGAAGGGTATGAAAAGAAAATATTTGTATATAAACCCTATGAACCGCCAAGCAATAGAAATCCTTTTCAGAAGGTAAGTAATATTACTTTTGTAGCGGAAACGGGAAAAGAAGAAGGAGAAGAAGCGAGTGTCTTGCACTTTCCCAACCCGGAATTGCCTCCCGGAACAAAGTTAACAGGAATAATCGAATCGAAAAATAATAGGGTGGCTATTATTTTAATGAATGAGGAAACTTATATTGCTAATTTATATGATATAATATCAGAAAGATATATTATTAAAGAAATTAAGAAAGATGAAGTAATTATTGATTTTAACGGATACTTGTTTTCACTAAAAATAGGAGGTGAAGAAGTCTCAAATGGATTATAAAAATTCGCAATCAAATTTGAAAGATACTTCTGTCAAAGAGATGAGATTTTTCTCTTTACAGGGAAGAAAGGCAAATTTATTATTTTTTATTTTAATCTTATTTTTATTAACTTCCCTTATGGTTAATGCGGATGCGTCAGTTGTAAATATAACTACTATACAACACGAAAAAGTTCCTGATTATACCAATATTACCCTTGGAGCAGACGGAGCTATATCAGGTTTTACCACTTCTTACTTGGAAGATCTTGATAAGATAGTAATTGAAATAAGTAATGCAACTTTTAATATAAACATGATATACAGTGTCGAAAAAGTGAATAGAGATATTGCATTATTGAGTAGAAGTTCAGTTAAAAAAATAGAATGCACTCAAGTTACGGACAAAGCACCCGATGTAGTAAAAATTATAATTAGTTTATCTAAAAAAGTAAATTATGACATAAGATTATCTGATGACAAAACTTTACTTTATATCGACATTGAGGATTCCTCTGCATCTGAAGAATCAGAAAAACAAACTACAGTTAGTTCATTGGATGAAACTACCGTAGAAGATAAACAAAACAATCAAGAATCAACAACTTATCCAACTGATACGGAAACAGTAGAACCGATGGAAATATCATCTGCTGAAGGTATAAACAATATATGGTATGAAAAACTTCCTAATTATACCCACCTTACTATTAAGTCAAGCAGTATTATATCGGATTATAACGTCTTTTACTTAGAAAATCCCGAGAGGATAGTAATAGATATTCATGATGCAATATATAATATCAAAGAATTAGTCTCAAATATTCTACTTCTAAACATGGGTTCAGTGAAGCAAGTAAGGTGTGGGCAATTTGAAAGTAAACCACTCCCCATAACCCGGTTTGTTATTGATTTATTCCAGAAGGCTAATTATGAAATAAAATTATCTTCTGATAAAAAATTATTATATGTTGACGTTTATGACTATCTTGAATTTAAGGAACCGGGAGGAGAAGTCTCGACATCTACATTAGAAGAAAAGGAATGGGAAGTAGAAAAAATTGAAAAAGAAGAAGAAGCAAAGATTTCTATATTAGATACTTATACTGAACCTATAAATTTAAGCATATTTGATGAAGATGTAGTTAACGTAATTAGAGCTTTATCCGAAATTAGTGGAATAGATATAATGATTGATGATTCAGTAACCGGTACAATCACTCTAAATTTTTCTCACAAAACTTTTAGAGAGGCAATCGAATTAATTTTAGTGAATAAGGGATTAGATTATACTGAAGTAAGTAATACTCTGATAATTGCGGCCAAAGATGTAATAGATGGATACAAGAAACCCATTACCAGAATATTTGCATTAAAAAATGCTTCCGCAGAAGCGACGAAAGGAATATTAGATAGTTATAAGACTGAGGGAGCAAATATTAATATTGTTGCCGATGCAAGAATGAATACTTTAATTGTTAAGGGGACAGAAGAAGAAATTGAAAAAATAGAAGATCTGATAGTTACAATAGATGAAGAACTATTAACCAGGACCTTTAAGATAGATAATGCAATTTACGAAGACGAAATTGAAGCAATAAAAAATATGCTATCTGTAATCGTTCCGGAAGAAGGTAGAATAAGTATTGATAACCGGCTAAATGAGATTATAGTAAAAGGGTCTAAAGAAGAATTGGATAATGTGGAAACAATGATAGCCGGAATGGATAAACGCGCTCCTCAGATAATGATTGAAGCTAAAGTTGTAGAAATTACCTTAGAGGGAGAAAAAGAATTAGGAATTAAATGGACGAGTGGAGGAGTAGAAGGCCAAATTAGCATCGGAGAACTCACTATGGGAGGTTCTTTTGAAAGGTTTGGATTGATTGAAGCTACTCTAAAAGCTCTGCAAAGTGATGGAAAAACTAATATTTTATCCAATCCTAAAGTGCTGACTTTAGATGGCAAAGAAGCTCGAATAGAAACCGGGCAACAAATACCTATCAGAAAAATTACTTCCGAAGGTGTGGAAACCATTGAATATAAAAAAGTGGGATTAACCCTAACTATTACTCCTCGAGTAAGCAGTGACGGGCTTGTAACGATGGATGTTTATCCGACGGTAAATTCATTGGGAACAGAATTAGTACAAGGTTACCCAGTAATAAATTCACGAGAAGAAAATGTAATAATCCGGGCTAATTTAGATGAAACTGTGGTAATTGGCGGCTTGATTACTTCAAAAGATATAAAAAGCATTACCAAAATACCACTTTTAGGAGATATACCTATATTTGGAAAGTTATTTCAATTTTCCCATACTAAAAAAGAAAAGACCGAAATAATTATCCTGATTACTGCTCATTTATTAGATTATTAATTAATATGTAATTTCGGCCGTTTTCTGTCATTCAGGCCTGTTTTCTGTCATTCCCGCGAAAGCGGGAATCTATCAATTTTATTACTCTCCCTTGAGGGGAGAGGTCAGGGTGAGGGTGAAATGTTTTCTGTCATTCCCGCCCTTTTCTGTCATTCCCGCGAAAGCGGGAATCCAGTATTTTAAATTTACAACTGAGAACCATATACTTGCAATCTCAACTTGCTTACTATATGCTATCGACTTGTTTTGATTTATTGTTTTATCTTTACTATATACTAACGACTATCGACTATTTAATCGGTAGATTAAAGGAAAAAGGGAGGACAAGACTTTGCAAAATAAACCTAAAAAGAATTTATATGGAATAATATTTTTAGTAATAATGTTAAGTTTTATAATATTTTTAACGGGGTGTGATTGGTTCTCCAATGGGCTTTTTAATATATTTGACCCTAAGGCACAAATTATAACCGAATACAATCCCGAAGAGGGCGGTGAACCAGCAGAGGGCTGCTGTAATGCAGGAGCATCATGTATTAATGGAGTAGAATTTTTTGTAACCGGCTTTGCCTATGATTATCATGGGGTTGATTCTGTTGATGGGAAGATTGCAATTTCAGAATTATCAAGAGTGTGGGAAGCGAGTTTTTATGTTGAGCCCTCAACTACTCCCGGAATATCCGGACCTAAAACCATAATTGAAAATATCCCTCTTTTCTTCCAGGACGTTGTAGATTATTTGTATTTACATCCTTTTATTACTGAAATTACCTGTGACCTGAGTTTAGTCGGTGTAGATGGTGCAGGGCACAGTCTTTCTTTTCAAGTTGCATCTGAACTTCCCGTCTTTCAACCCGGTATAGATCTGTATCCACCATCTGCAGTAATTAGTGTTTTGCCTGATGTAACGGGAACTGCACCCTTTGCTGTTGTATTTGATGCTTCTGATTCGGATGATGTGGGAAGTGGAATAGCTGATATTAATTGGGATTTCGGTGATGAAAGTACAGGAACAGATATTACTGAAAATCATACTTACGCTACTCCAGGATCGTATAGTGTTACATTAACGGTAACAGATTTTTATGGAAATAAAGGCTATGATACTGTGGTTATTACCGTAAATGAGGCTGAAGCACCAACTGCAATAATTAATGTTACTCCAGGGAATACTGGTATTGCTCCCTTTAAAGTGTACTTTGACGCTTATGAATCTTATGCTGATCCTGCATGCGGATTTGGATGCGAGATTGTAAGTTATGAATGGGATTTCGGTGATGGTGACACAGGAACAGGAGTTACACTAAACCATACTTATTCTAATGTTGGTACTTATACGGTTGTATTAACTGTAACTGATTCTAATGATAAGAAAGGTTATGCTAATGTGGAAGTTACTGTTACGAAAGAACCAACTGCAGTAATTACTACTGTACCTGCTGCAGTAAATGGAATTGTAAGTGGTAATTTCCCATTTAAAGTATATTTTGATGCTTACCAATC
>Ga0164313_10005077_pt1 | contig 11672 bp, 12 predicted proteins | sample GuaBasSedimGuay4_FD_113735 | JGI IMG/M metagenome (GOLD analysis project Ga0164313, IMG submission 113735) | Subseafloor sediment microbial communities from Guaymas Basin, Gulf of California, Mexico - Guay4, Core 4569-4, 0-3 cm | ecosystem: Environmental > Aquatic > Marine > Hydrothermal vents...
AAAATAGACAAACAATAAAAACCATACAAAGAGGACTTGGAATGTCTGATAAAGATTTATTCCATGGAGATGAGTCTTTGTTTATGAGATCAGCAAAAGCAGGGTTCGGAGAAGAGGAGTCAGAAAGATCAATACAATCTCTTCTTTCTTCAGAAGGAACTACAGCTCTAGGAAAAGAAGGGTCAATTGAAGCTTCTAAAATGGCAAGAGGTTTGAATTTAACAAACTCAGGACAACTGTTAGGTAAAATATCAGGAAGAACAGGGGCAGGAATAGAAGAGTCAAAAGACGAACTTATTAGAATGTATTCCGAAGCGACAAAAATAGGACTAGATGCATCGAATTTTGCAAAAGAAACCAGAACGTTCTTGACAACAGCAGCAGACATGGCTTTAAAAAGCGGAGGAAGTGGAGAAGCTATATCTGGCCTATTAGGTAGCGGATTAGATGTTTTAACTAACAGGAACATAAAAGCTTCCCAAAATTCACTAGACAGACTAAACAAGCGAACTAGTAATATGAGTGGAATGACAGGACAACTTCAAATAGCCTCTCTCTCAAGTCAAAAAACCACAGATGTAATGGGGAAAGCTTTTAATATGGACGAAATTGGAATGATAGGGGGAATGAAGCTACAAGATATAAACAAAGACAACAACTATATAAAAACACTTTTAACCAGCAGAAGAGGCAAAGAAGCTGGCTCTGACGAATTAAAAGATGCTATTGAGTATTTAAGAAAACTTAAAATAAAAAACACAGCTTTAACCAAAAGAAGGCTTGAGGCAGAAAGGGCACTTGGAGAAGAAAGAAAAAAAGACAAAGACAAACAAGATCCAAAAAAAATAAACGATCTAATGTCAAAGGTAAAAGAATTAACCTATTCAGAAGAAGGAGCTTCTTATGGAGACCAATCTATAGCGGAAAAAGAAGCTGGTATCAGAAGAAGGAGCGCTATACTAACAGTGGATCATAAAACAGACAAAAAAGGAAAAACAAAAGCACAAATAGAAAAAGATATAGAAACACTGAACGCAGACACAATGGTCAACAAAGAAGACAGGTCAGCAGGACAAGATTTTGCAGCTACTCTTGGTATAGTGACTGAAAAATATGAAACAATAGGAAAGTCTTTTGACGAGAACACAATTGCAACAAGAAATTTAACCATAGCAATGCTAGAGAACATAATAGCACAAAAAGGTGGATATAGTTCTGAGTCTGTGGAAGCAGCTTTGGAAGTTGAGAGAGCACAAAAAGCTGTAAACGAAGAAAAAGCAGCAAGAGAGTCAAATAAAACATATGGTGCACCTAGCTCATCTGGAGAAAAATAATGGCACATATAGAAGAAATAGAACAAAATACTCCAGATTCCAACCAATCAGATCCGGGATACGTTTTAACTTTTACAAGATGGAGCAATAGAGATACTTTTAATTACAAAAAAACCCCCACGCTGGAAGTGAGAAGACCTCTTGTTGTTGTAAACGACGCCACAAGTGTAGTTGTTCAGTGTTCTAAAGACAATCATTCTCCGTCAATGTCGTGTGTTCTAAAAGCAGGCGATTTGAACTATTTAACCGCAATAGCGCCAGGTGATTTTGTTATAGTAAATTTGGTAAACTGGAAAACAAAAGCCATGGAAATAAGAGCTAGGGCTATAAAATCTCAACCAATAAACAGACACGATGACGGTTTTAAAGGTATTTTTAAAATAAAAGATGTAAGAATGTCACTTAAAGTAACACCAGACGGCAAAAAACATTACTCTTTTACTGTAACTGCATTCGGTTTTGATGAGTTCAACGCTTTGTTGTACTTTAATCCAGCCCTAGTAGGAAAGGCTGCGAAGGCATCCCCTTTGTTTTTTTTAAGGTCATTCGGAGAAGATTTTAACAACATACTTACAAAACTAGAAACCAATAACGTACAATTTCTTTTAAAAAGGATAATAAAATCAGCTATAGGAGAGGGTACAAAAAAAATAGTAAAAGATGGTCAAAAAAGCTCACCAGAAAAGATACCCAAATATGAACTACCCCCACAGCTAGGGGAGTTGCTTAAAAGAAAGGGATCAAAACTGTACGCTTCTGATATAAATAATTACTATTTAGGAATATGGGATTCCAGCTCTCAATCTAAAATTATGAGTAATGGTTTTAATTCTTTTTTTAAAAAAGACGAAGGAGACAATTTTTTTAAAACAACAAAAGAACTAGCAGGGTCAAGGCAAATTGCTGTGCAAGATTTTCAAAATGTACAAGTGTGGAGTTTATTAAAAAATTTCTCAAACACAGTAATAAATGAAATGTATACCACATATAGAATTGCAGCGGACGGGCACGTTTACCCTAGTGTGATTTTTAGACAAAAACCGTTTAGTACAGAACACTTTAAGCCCACTAATAAAAAATACAAAGAAGTAGCCTCTCACACAAAGTTTTTAGAGCTACCCAGGTGGAGAATTTCGTCAGACATGATAACAGGTATTGACTTAGGAAGAAGTGATTCTGCCAGAATAAACTATGTCCAAGTGTTTACAAGGGCGCTTTCTGTTGACAAAAACTTAAATCAGGCAGCTCAAATAGCACTGGGTAATTCTGTTTATGATGAAAAAGACATAATAAGAAGTGGAATGAAACCTTACATAGTTTCTTGTAACTTTGACTACCCAGGTGCAGTTTCACCATATCAAGGGCAAAAATGGGCAGACTTAGTAGGAGATTGGGTTCTAGAAGGTCACTTAAAAATGAATGGCACCATACAATCAATAGGGATAGAAAAACCTATAACCGTAGGTGATAATTTACAGTTAAACAATACAGTTTTCCATATAGAAACAGTTAAACATGTAATGACAATGGCTTCAGATGGGAAAAACACCTTTAGAACCTCTGTAACTTTATCAATGGGAGTAGATGTTAGGACTCACGAAAAAGAAACACCAGTTTACACTGAAATGGATTACACTGATAGTTTTTCAAACAGGAAGGATGATTTTAAATCAAAAGACCCGATATTACCAGGGTTTTCGGACACTCAAGATTTACCAGGCAGAACCGTAGGTGAAGAAAAAACAGAACAAGAAAACACAGAAGTTTCTTTTACTGACCCAACAGCTAAACCAAAAAAGAAAAAATAGGAGACAACAATGAGCGGATTTGTACCACCATCAGGGTTACTAGGGGTAATACCAGAAGAAAAAATGAGTGCCTTTAACAAAAACTATGCCAGCACTCCTTTAAGGTTAGGGGTTATTGTTAAAATTCATGAGGTTTCAGATGATGCAAATTTGTCTAAAGTTTTTGTTGAATACGATGTTTTAACTGATCAGCAAAACGGCGAGATGGGGCAGTCTTTTGTAAGGTACTCAAATTGCATGTCTTCTGACTCTTTCGGAGGAGTTGCTGACTTTGTAGATAAAAAACTTAGAATTTCAGATAATGGAAGTTTTTCAGACACTTATCAGTTCGGTAAACAAAATGGAACATTAGTTTTACTTCTTTGTGCAGACGGTTTTACAGACAAAGGAGTTATAATAGGTGGATTCCAAAACTCAGCTAGAAAAACAACACTGCCAGAAGACGGAAGTTTACATCTAGAGGGTGAATATAACGGGCTAAATTGGAAGATAGACAAAAGCGGTTCATTAACTGTAACATTTAGATCTGCAACAGACAATGACGGAAAACCATCAGACGAAACTGCTGGAGGTTCTTTTTTCTCAATAGATGATACTGGGTCCATTGACTTTAACACAAGTGATGGAACAAACATAAAAATAGACAAACCAGCCAAAGACATACATGTAACTGCTGGAAATAATATAAATATAAAAGGAACCACCGACATATTAATAGAAGGTGGAGGCAAGTTTACTGCAAAATCTACAGCTGATTTTCTAATGGAAGCAGGAGGGTCTGCTGTTTTTTCTTCTAAATCTAAAATAAACATAGAGGGAAAAGGGAAGGTTTCTGTAAAAGGATCTGACATAAACGTTGAAAGTAAAGCTGGTCTTACTATAAAAGGAAAAAGCATAGACATTGACGGAACAATCATAAACCTAGGAAAAGGAGGAACACCTGCTCTTCTTTTGTCAACAAAATTTATTGGACCTGGGAACATGGGTGTACCTGTAATAAGTAACGCCGTCGGTCCATTTTCAACATCTGTCTTTATAAAGTAAAACTTATGATACTGTATAAGTAAGGGAAGGAATAAACCTTCTTTTACAGGCAGTGTTATGTGTATCAAAAATTCTTAAAACTAAAACAAAGCAAACCATGGGTATTCTATCTACTGATAATTCCATTCGCTGTTGTTTTTATTCTTGAAATGTACAGTAAATATCTAGTTAACAGCGGCAAGAAAATAGTAAAAGATACTGCAATTAAAGATGAAAAACTAAAAGCAGTACAAGAAAATGCGGAAAAAGAGTCTAAAAAGATAGAAGAAAATATAAACAAAATAGACAAAAAGATAAACGAAACAGAAGTAAAAGAGGACTGGTATTTAGATGATTAATGATATTTTTAGAGCCTTAACCCAACTGTACCCGTATGTATCTTTGATTGCAATTTTATTAGTTGTGGTGTATGATAGAAAACAAATGTCAATAGACTTAGGGGGAATGGCTAAGTTTATAGGACTGTTAACGTTGATTATGACAATAAAACTATCACTGTGGGACGGTTCAACTGGGGCTATAAATACGTTTGGGGTAACATTAAGTCATCTTAAGTGGGTGTTTTTAGAGGACTCTTTCTATATAATGATCCCTTTTTATATAAACAAGAAAATAGACTCACCACTAATCAGATTCTCTGTATGGACGTTTTTTTCAGGAATGTTTATGTCAGGACACTTGTATCAAGGTCTGTTTTTTGCAACAATAACGTTATTTTATCCATATTTTATTTCACTAAAATACTCAAAGAAAACAACATTTGCAACAGTAATGGCATGTCATTTTATGTTTGATTCTTTTCAAATAATAATGGTAAAACTTCACAATCTTATGAGCTACGTATAAGGAGACACAATGGAAGAAGATATTTTAAAACTAAAAATAGAACTAACAACAATTATAATGGGTTATGAAAACGAACTGCTAAAATGCAAAAGAGAAGAGATTTCAGAGTTCTCAAAAGGGTGTATGGAAAGATATTATAATTTACTAAAAGAAATGAAGGATTGAAATGGAAGATTACGAAGATGTTATAGAGTTACAAAGGGTTAGGGTAGACAAGGAAACTAACGAAAAAACTGTTATTCCTTACAACATAGCTTACAGACATATAAACTGTTTATATCAAAACAAATTCGGCGTGTTTTTAGTTGACACCCAAGGAAGAATGGCTAACATGCCATACACTTTAAATGAACTAGAAGGGCTGGTAAAAAGATGAACCCTAAATTTAAATACGGAGACAAGGTTGTAGTTGGAACAAACGATGGAATCATAGACTCAGTAAGAAAGGTGGGTGACAATTTTATATGCACTGTAAAGTTTTCAGACCAAAGACTGATTCCTCCAACTATGGAGTACGAACAAAGACATGTGTCATTTATAGAAAGTAACGATGAGGTTTGTCCTTTTTGTCACACTAGATGGAAAACAACAAAATACCTCAACAATGTGTGGAAAGATTGTGTTCCTTGTAACAAAAAGTCAGAAGAACTGATAGACCAATATAACACTACAAAAGAAAAAGACAACACAAACAAAAAGGAAGAAGATGACTTCGGCTTCTTTTATGGCATGTAATGTTTAAAGTAAAATGCGGACCCACTTCTTTTTTTGACGTAGACTCTACTTTGGTGGAATGGAACATTCCTTCTTATATAGACGCAAAAGACCCACAACTGGTAGAGATTGAGTGCAGGGGTAAATTTAACCTAGCAATGCCAAACAGACATAATATAGATCTTCTTGTTAAAATGGCTTCAAGAGGTCACAGTATTGTAGTCTGGTCAGCAGGAGGAAGCGATTGGTGTGAATCAGTTGTGTTAGGTCTAGGGTTAGAAGACTACGTTGACGTTGTTACAGGAAAGCCATCATACTATATAGACGACAAACCTAATCCAAAAGACTGGATGGGAGCACACGGTTTCTTTAATCTAGACGGAAAAAGAATCAACCATAAGGAAAAATAACATGAAAAAAACAATAATAGGAATATGCGGAGTAAAAACAAGTGGAAAATCTACTGCGGCAGACATTATAAAAGATATACTAAATGGAAACATATCAGAATCAGCGCTAGCCGGTAAACTTAAAGATGTGTCCGCAAAAGTGTTCGGATTAACTAGAGATGATTTTGACAACCAGGATATAAAAGAAGTTCCATTTTCTGACGGACCTAAAACTTTAACTTTAGAGAAAATAGAAGAAATACTACTTTCTTTTAATACTACTCTTACAGAAGAACTAACAGATAAATACATAGAATCTGGCATAATTGACATGTACTTGGGAACCCCAAGAGTGATAGCTCAGATAGTTGGCACAGAGGTTTTAAGAGCTACAGGTAATGTTAACATTCATTGCGAAAACATGCCGTTAAACGAAAATGGGATAACCGTAGTGTCCGATCTAAGATTCCCTAACGAGTTTGATTATTTTAATAATGAAGATTTTAACTTTTTACCTATTTACATTCAAAGAGACGAAGCAGAATCTTTTGTTACAGAAGACTCTCATCAGTCTGAAAAATGTGTGTTTGAGTTTTCAGAAAAATGCAACAAAATACCTAATAACGGTAGCTTAGAGCAGTTAAACTTCCAAATAATAGAGTTTTTGGAAGACTCAGGGCTTTTTACAAAAGAGAGCAAAGAGGCGTAATCTTTACATAAAGGAACAAAATGGCGGGATTAACTAAAAGTGACAGGATTAAAATATCAGCAGACCTGGTAGGTGTTGAAGATACAATTAAACAGGCTGAAAGTGGTTCCGTTGCTGTTGACGATGCAATTGTTGTTGCAGAAGAAAAAGATCTAACAAACAGAAAATTAGCCGATAGCAGGACTTTTTATATAAATCCATATCAAACAGAGGCAGAATATTTAGACGGAACAGAAAGAACCCAACTGACAGAAAGTCTTATAGAGGACAGTGCTCGCAAGGTTGTTGGTAACACATTTTTCCCAGTAGACCCTAACACACCTTTACCGTCATTGTCAGATGGTGTTTGGAGAGGTTTTGCTCCGTTTGCCAGAACTCACGCAGTTGGAAAAACAAACCTAGAAGCCGACCAATCTACAGGTAATAGAAACGAACAAGATATAGTATCTGACATTAACTCAAAGATATCTGAAATAGAATCAGAGCCAATACCTAACAATGCTACAGGACAAAAATGCTTAGAAGGAGGCAGCTGTGCAGGAGGACTTGGAGGAGAAACATCTGAAGCAGAATGTTTGTTAAACGGAGGTGTTTGGACACCAGGCGGTTCTGATTTCTACGAAGAAGACACAGTTGTGACAGGTCTTTTAAGTGACTTGGTTACACTAATACAAGAGTGGAATTCAATGCTTGTTTTGGAGTCTTCAACAATACCTTCTGATACAAATTCTACCAGAAACCCTTTAAATCAAGCAGCATTATCTGACATATCTTCTGCTCAATCAGTAATATCATCCTGGCAGTCCGTACAAGACTTTGACACAACAACAACTCTGCCATTAGATTGTTCTACATTTGACTCCATGACAGAGGGAGACTTTGAACAAGCAAAACTACAACCCACAACAATATCTGCAATAAAAACAGAACTAACTCAAAGGTCTTCTTTTATAACAACCAGACTGTCTCAGTTGACTGGAGACGGATATTTAGGGCACATTACACAAGATGTACCAGAAGATACTTTATCAAGTAAAGCAGGATTGTATGGTGAAAGAATACTATTTTTAAACATGAGGTTAGATCTACTAACAGGGTCACTCACAGAAGTAATCGGTCTAGAGCTTTCTAAAAAAGTACAAGATAAATCTAAAGATGGAGCTAAAAACGTAGAAGAAGCAATGGGACTTGTAATGACAGCTACAAAACTGGCAGCACCAGGATTAGATACTTTTTATTTAAATCTAATAAGTGCCCAAGACTATACGGTAGGAGACAGGGTTTACACTGTTGCCGATGATCAAGAGGAATTATCTGGGTCTATTGTTGAGATTGACGGTAACAGAGTAAAATTAACATTTAAGACTCCCAAAAAATACACTTTAGATAACAATACAAGATTTTACAAAGTTCTCTAATAATCCATCATTTCTTTTATCCACATATTGTAATGTTTAGATTGACATTTGTATCCTGAAACACTAGAGTTCATAACTGTACTAGGACAGCCGTCTTTAAGGTAGCCAGGTTTGTTAATTATACCAAGAAAATACCCTATTTCGTCAAAAAAGTCAGCAGCACTATTTATTTTGGTCACTCTATTGGTGTGAAGTCTAAACCTAATACAATGCTCTAGTTCGTGAAAAACTACAAGTTTTTTTGATAAAAACCCTGACCAAGATCTATTCCACCACTCTCTGTCTATTTCTATCTCGTAACCTCCACCAATCAACCAATAACATCTCCCTAGAACCCCAGGAGTTAGTTTGGCAAAATTAAAAGAAAGCCGTTTGAATTTGTGTTCGTATTTTTCTTCTCCTATTATACTTCTGTATTCAGCAATATATGGATCAAATGTAGAGTCTATGCCTTTGTTTTTATGTACAAACCTAGGCATCATAGAGCATGACGAGAAAAGCAATAGCATAATTAAAGTATTTTTCATTTTTTATCACCTTGTATTAATCTTAGGTTATTTCTTTTTGCTAAGTGCTTGTTATTTTTACGTTTTTTAGCAAACGGTAAGTAAAAACAAATACTTACAAGAAGCATTAATGGGAAAAAGAAAGATATAAATATATAAAAATTATTCACCTTAACGTAACCTACTGTTTTTGTTTGTATACTTATATTTTATAGTACCAACAATACAATATCACGGAACAGAATCTTTACAGTATAGGAGAAGTAATGGGTGATTCTAAATTCAGTTTAAAAGATATAGGCGGCAGTCTAATAAAAAAACCATCTTTTAATCTAACAGGAGAAAAAAAAGACGACGGATATTTCAGTCTTGACGAATTACCGTGGGACACCCGCTCTTCTAGTTCTGAAAATATAGGAGTAGATCCTTTTTTTCCAGCAATACAAATAACACCTAAAAACGCCGAAATAATGTTTCCATACAGACTTATTGTTTTCGATGTTAAAAAAGGAACAATACCTGGAAGAAAATCAAAAGTAGTTCCTAGTTCTAATGTTCAAAAATTCACATCGTCAACAGGAGGTGTTTATTTTACTTCCGGAAAAATATCTGAATGGGTTTTTACTTTACCTATAACGCCACAACAACTGTCCGTAACAGACGAATTTGCAATAACTACTACAGCAACAGCTAGAGGTATTGTAGAAGAACACAATGGCGTTAAGTTTAAAATGATTACTGCTTCAGGAACAACAGGAGTGTGGCCTAGTAGAAAGTCATTTGAAGACAAAAACAGTGGAATAGGCAATACATTGTTCGGAGGAACAGTGGAAGCTCTTGGAGGGGTTGTAAGGGCTTTTGATAACTTAAAAAACGGAAAAACAAAACCTAGCTCATCCAGCGTAATAGACGAAGGAAACCAGGGACGAGAGAGTGGATATTTCCAGTCTTTAATGTTGCAGCAATTTTTGGAACGATACGCAATGGCAAAAAAAGACCCAGCAAACAAAGGCTGGAGGCTTGTTTTTGATTGCCCTAAAACAAACGAATCGTTCGTAGTAACCCCTATAAGATTCACTTCTACAAAGAGCCAAAAAAACCCTACTGAGAGCTTTTTTACTATACAGTTAAAAGCATGGAAAAGAATAGACCTAACATCAGCTGTAAAACATGCTAAATCAAACATAAATACTTTAGACCCAAACTTTTTTCAGACAATAAACGAAAAACTGGACTCTGCAAGAAGTCTAATGAGCGCTTCTTTGAATGTGATAAAAGCAGTTAGAGCTGATTTTAGAAAACCATTCGACACATTAAGAAAAGTCACACTTCTTGTTAAAGATTTAGCAGGATTACCCCTAGCTTTGGCAGATCTACCCAGCCAGATAGCGTCTGACATAACGTCTGCTACAAGAAAAATGTCATCTGACCTAAACAGTGCTTTTAATCCTTACATTGAAATTTTAACCCAAGCCATAGGTTCTAGAGGTCAAGGTGCTGAGAAAAAAGTAAAAAAAATATACGCAGATATAGCCAGCGAAACCGAAAAAGCAGAAGGAGACCCAAACGATCTGTCTGCACTGAAAACAAAAGAAAACCCTAACGATGATCTCGCTAAAAACTTTGATTACGCAACCACTGTTCCAGTAGACGCTTTAGAGCTTTCTCCTGAGCAAAAAGAAGCAATACAGTTTGCGTCTGATTTAAACTCACTTATATCTATAGAAGAGTTAAAAGAAATGGCAGAAGAGATTAAAAGCTTAAAATCAGACCTAGCAAACCTTTTTGGAGCCTGGACTGATTTTTACTCTGATATAAACAATTTACCTGCTCCAAAAGACAGAGCAACAGATATGACCTTGGAAGAGTATAGACTGATAATATCGCTAGAAGATGTTATTCTGTATATGAATATATTCACTTCAACAAGACAGTTAGACGACTCAAGAACAGAAAACCCACTAGAGTATGTAGGAGGACTAGCCTTAGAGTCTGGAATACCGTTTAACTCAGGATCGACAGGTAAATATCTAGCACCAGTACCATTTGGTTTAACAATGCAAGAGATATCAGAAAGATACTTAGGAAACCCAGACAGATATAATGAGATAATAACACTCAACAGTCTAAGATCTCCATATATTGATGAAGATGGTTTCTTCTACCTATTTCTTACAAATGGTGACGGCAGGCAGTTTAATATATCTTCAAAAGAAAATCTATTTATAGGTCAAAAAATACAACTATCTAGCAATATTGTGCCTATGTTTACCAGAAAAATAACAGCTATAGAAAAAATAACAGACATAAACTACTTAATATCAGTAGATGGTATTAGCGATTTAAACACATTGAAGGTTTCTGACAATGCTACCATAAAAGCCTATCTTCCAGGAACAGTTAACAGTCAAAACCAATTATATATACCTTCAGATCAACCTGTGACCGAAGGAGAGAGAACTTTTGACGTCCCTAATTTAAAAGAAGATACATTGACAGGTCTTTCCAAAATAGACTGGCTTTTAGACGACAGTGGAGATGTAGTTTTAAACTCATTTGGAGAAGCAGCACTAGCTAATGGAACAAATAACTTAGTTCAAGCTTTGAAAATGAAAGTAAACACTGCAAAAGGGCAAATATTGTCAGATAAAGATTTCGGACTTGGAATTGCACCTGGGACGATAGTTAACGATCTTACAATATCTGGTATAATTAACGACCTAACAGTCATGGTAACAGATGACAGCAGGTTCTCTGGGGTAGATAAAATAGAAATAGAACTAGATCCACCCAGTCTTTCTATAAAAATAGAAGCGGTGTTGGCAAACGGAACAGGAGTGTTCCCTATTAACTTTACTGTAACTGTTTAAAATCAACTACTTACAACCATATCGTTGACATCTA
>Ga0164313_10005078_pt1 | contig 11672 bp, 6 predicted proteins | sample GuaBasSedimGuay4_FD_113735 | JGI IMG/M metagenome (GOLD analysis project Ga0164313, IMG submission 113735) | Subseafloor sediment microbial communities from Guaymas Basin, Gulf of California, Mexico - Guay4, Core 4569-4, 0-3 cm | ecosystem: Environmental > Aquatic > Marine > Hydrothermal vents >...
AACGAATGCAACCACCATGGATGAATAGGAATCATATACCCCTTGTAGTTGTTTTTTGAATTCCACATTAGTCTTGATGGATTCTGTCTCCATTACAGAAGTTTCATGCTGAGAATGATCTTCTCCCTCTGCAGATGACATAGAACCATGATCATGACCAATCGAAACCTTTCCGCCTCCTGGATTCATCATACTTGGTTTGCCTTCCAGTTGAGCAGCAGCATCAATCTTAAAGACCCCGTTTACAGCAATTACTTCTCCTTCCATTAATCCTTCGGAAACAACATAAAAGTTACCTGCCTCAGGTCCTAATATAATTTCCCTGTACAGAAATGAAGGTGAGTCTCTATCGGGCAGGCTAACATAAACAACCGCTCGTTTCCCCGTCCACAGAATGGAAGATTTGGGTATGAGAAGATGATCCGCGGATTCCGCAATTTTTGAATGCAGCAGACCTTTTGCAAACATCTCGGTTTTCAGCTTTAATCCTTTATTGGGCAGTTCAATACGTACCCTGGCGACCCTGGTTGTGGAATTTATAAATGGATCTATATGGGTGACTTTTCCCTCGTAGGTTTTACCGGGAAGGGATTGTATGGTTAGTTCCACATGATCTCCGGTCTTGATCCACGGCAGGTCACTTTCATATGCATCGAACATCACCCAAACCCGGGAAAGATCAGTAACCTGGTATAGAGCAGATCCTTCCTTTACATAATCACCAAGAGCCACATGGCGCATCATCACAGTACCAGATATGGGAGAAAGAATATCAAAGTATAACAGGGGCTCTCCCTTTTCTTCTATATCATTGATTTGATCCTCTGACAGATCCCACAGTTTCAGTTTAGCCCTGGATGCCGTATAAAAAGAGGGTCTACTCTCCCTGAAGGCGATAGCTTCCAGTAGTTCCCTTTGAGCAGTCACCAGGTCAGGAGAATAGAGCGTTGCCAACTTCTCTCCCTTTTGAACATTTTGCCCGGTGAAATTCACAAATAACTTTTCAATTCTTCCGCCAAATCTCGCAGTTAACTCCGCGATATTTCTTTCATCAGCCTGGACTTTTCCCTGCAGATAAACTGACTTCTGTGGAGTCCCCTTAGAAACAACCATGGTTTGAATATTGGCCAGTTCTGCAGCTGATTCTGACAAAACTATTTCGTCCGGATCAATATCATCACCAGTTGATTTTGCTGTTGCCAAAGGAATCAGATCCATAGCGCAAATAGGGCACTGACCGGGTTTATCCTGTTTAATTTGAGGATGCATTGAGCAAGTCCATGTCGTTGGGTCCTCAGATGAATGATCATGGCCCTCGTGGCCTTCAATTATTACTTCTGAAATTCTTTCCGACCTGGAGGGGTGAAAAATCAGCCACCCAAGTAATAGTCCAACGACGAGCGCTCCCAGTACTAATCTGTAATTCTCTTTTATCTCTTTTATAATTTTTTTCATGATTACTTTCCCATTAAAGAGTTGATAAATGAAATAGCGGCTTGCTTATCAGACCTGGCCTTTTCCAGTTCAAGTCCATAGGCGAGTAATTTTCGTTCCATCCTAAGAATTTCTTCAAAATTCTTATTCCCGGTTGCATACTCTGTTTCCAGTAATTTTAATGACTGCTCCGCCAGTTCCTGCTGATTAATATAGAGCTCTATCCTTCTGTCTGAGTCCATATAATCCTTCCAGGATTTCTCCAGTAAAATTTCAAGAAAGTTGATCTTGTCAATCTTCTCAGATTCCTTCGCCTCCTGTAGATAAACAACCTCGTTTACCATAGCTCTGTACTTATTTCTATATAAAGGAATCGTGATTCCAATGTTGGGGAATACAAAGGCGTCGGTCCCCGCAAGGTTATCTTCTCCTTGTCCCACCATGGTATAACCAAATCCGATGGAAAAATCGGGTTTCCCTGTTTTTTCTGCTAACTCCTTTCTAAAAGTCAAACCATCCTGCTGAAGACTTATAGCTAACAGCTGATGGTTATTGCTATTAATTGTATCCCATACCTGATCTTTCCTTAAACCTATACCGCGGGTCCATAGAATTTCCGGAGTGGAGATTTCGAGTTCACTATCAGCATTTAAAAGATTGACAAACATCACCTCTAAAAGATGCTGGTTGTCCTTCAGCAAAGCAAGGCCGTTTTCCATGTCACCTATTTCCATTTCAATCCTGTACCCATCCACAGCAGACACTTTACCTGTCTCCACCTTGATGTTTGCCAGTTTTTTAAATGAACCGAGGATCCCAAGATTTTCCGCTGTAATCTCGATAGCTCTCCGATTAAAATAAATGTTGTAGTAATTTGACCTTACTTCGTTGAAAAGCCTGGATTTAGACTCGAGGAAAGCCTCATACTTTTCCTTTGCAGCCTGGTTGGCTACATTCTCTTTCGCTTGCAAAGTACCAAACCATGGAAACATTTGAGAGGCTGAGAACCTGAATTGCTGAGGACCCACTCTTGTCTCAACGGGACTAATGAAATAGGCAAATGCTGCCTGAGGATCAGGTAATGCATTTACCTGCGGGGCAACTTCTAAAGCAGCCATGTATTCTTTAAATTTAACCTGAAGGCCCGGATTGTTCTCTGCAGCAATCACCAGATAGTTATCCAGTTCTTGCTGAGCTGAAGCCACCAATGGAATCAACAGGCAAAATCCAATTATATAGATGTATTTCTTCATGATTCTACGCATTCTGAGTTTTTAATTGCCTCTTTATCCGCCCTTCCTGCCACATGCTGTACAGGACAGGAACCATAAACATGGTCAACACTTCGATGGTCATTCCTCCAAACAGGGGAATTGCCATAGGCACCATGATATCTGAACCCTTTCCGGTAGAGGTAAGTACAGGTAGAAGTGCTATAATTGTGGTTGCAGTGGTCATCATTGCCGGACGCACCCTTCGTGATCCTGCTTCCAGGATAATTCCCCGAAGTTCATTCACTGACTGAGGTTTTTTCTTTTCCATTAACTGTTTGATATAGGTACTGATGAGTACGCCATCATCAGTCGCAATACCAAAAAGTGCAATAAATCCAACCCAGACCGCAACACTCAAGTTTATGGTGTGAACCTGAAATAGTCCCCTGAGACTTATACCCCCCAGGCTACCATTTAAAAACCAGGGCTGACCATATAGCCACAGCATAATAAAGCCCCCTGAGATAGCAACAATAATTCCGGTGAAAATCAAAGATGTAGATGTAACTGATCTGAACTGAAAATAAAGGATAAGGAAGATTAGGAGTAAAGGCAAATGCACAACAGTGGACCGTATCCTGGTAGCACGAACTTGATTTTCATAGTTACCTGTAAATACATAACTCACTCCTGCAGTTAATTCGAATTCACCTGAATCCAGAAGTCCGTTCAAATATTCCTGGGCATTTTCAACTACATCCACTTCTGCGTACCCCTCTTTTTTATCAAAGATTACATAAGACACCAGGAATGTATTCTCACTCTTGATCATCTGGGGTCCTCTTACATAATTCATTGTTACCAATTCTCCAAGAGGAATTTGAGCACCCGAAGGTGTAGGAATCAATAGCTTTTTGAGATCTTCAGGGTTGTCCCTGAATTCTCTTGCATAACGCAGCCGAACAGGAAACCTTTCCCGGCCTTCAACAGTGGTGGTAAGCTTCATTCCCCCAATTGCACCACTCAGCACATTTTGCAGATCGTGCACGTTAAGCCCATACCTGGCAATTGCATCCCGATCAATCTCCATTTCCAGGTAAGGTTTTCCAACCACACGGTCAGCAAATACAGACCTGGGTGAAACTCCATCTACTTGCTTAAGATGTTTTTCGATCTCCATCCCAACCTTTTCAATACTTTCCAGATCGGGCCCATACACCTTAATACCCATAGGTGCACGCATACCTGTTTGAAGCATTACCAGTCTTGTAGCTATGGGTTGCAGTTTGGGTGCAGAAGTCAATCCGGGAACTGAAGCCTGCTTGATAATTTCATCCCAAATATCATTGGGCGACTCGATTTCATTCCGCCACTGACGGAAATACTTCCCTTTGTTATCTTCGATGAGTCTATCCTGGCCGAGAATTCTGAAATCTTCCTCCTCAGGATTGTAAGTTGTTCCGTCTCTAAGCTCAAATGCACCTTTCTTATTTACTTTGAAACGCATCCGGTGACCTTTCTCATCCAATATGTATTCGGACCGGTAATTGATTACATTCTCATACATGGATGTTGGAGCAGGATCCAGTGCTGAATTCACCCGGCCCCATTTCCCGACTACATTTTCAACTTCAGGAATGGAATTCACACGTTTATCAAGTATCCTGATAACATCCAGGTTCTCCTGTATACCCGAATGAGGCATTGTAGTGGGCATAAGCAGGAATGAACCCTCATCCAGTGATGGCATAAACTCCTTCCCCATACCAGGCATTGTTGTATCCAAACGCTGATAAACTGCGGTTTTTTTCATAAACTCAGGCATAAATCCGAAAAAAGATCCAAATCCCTGCCAGGCAGTTAATCCGAACATCACAATCAGAATAGGTGTAGCAAGGAATTTCCACTTATTATTCAGAGCCCATCTGAGGATCCTGGGATAGAATTTAACCACGGAGGAAAGGGCTCCTAAAACGACAGCAACAATTCCGATCACAAACAGGAAATTAGCAAACTGTGTGTTTTGAGCGCCCAGAGGCATCCATACCCTGGTAAGGAAAAACACAATTGTAAGACCTGTGATAATTATATTTATGATATTTACCCATGCCTTTCTTGATTCTGTCCACCTGTCGGCAAGGAATCCATTCAATCCATATGCAGTAAGGATAAGGGCAATATAATTACCTGTTACAATGGTAAGGACCAGACCGGTCAAGGCCAAAACAAGACTTAAACCCTTCTTGTATTTATTTTTATCCAGTCGAATCGAAAACACCATGTGGGCCAGGGTGGGTATGATAACCAATCCGATGACCAATGCTGCGAGCATTGTGAAGGTTTTGGTAAATGCAAGTGGTTTGAATAATTTTCCTTCGGCTGCCTCCATGGCAAATACCGGAAGGAAACTTACAATGGTTGTTGTTAAGGCTGTAATAACGGCACCTGCCACCTCAATAGTGGCTTCATAGATTACATTTAACAGTTTCTTGCCTCGCGCACGAATATTCTCTGGCATTTCGAGATACCGGACTATGTTCTCCGTGAATACCACTCCCACATCTACCATGACCCCAATTGAGATGGCTATACCCGATAGAGCCACAATGTTGGCATCTACTCCAAACTGCCTCATGGTGATAAAGGCAATCAACACACCCAGGGGCAGAAGACTGGAGATTAAAAAGGATGCCCTCAGATTCAGGACCATCACGATAACAACCAGAATACTGATAAGAAGTTCCAGGGAAATTGCTTCCTCAAGCGTTCCCAGTGTCTCCTTGATCAAGCCGGTACGGTCATAAAATGGTACAATTGTAACTTGAGACCGGGTTCCGTCCTCAAGGATTTTTGAGGGTAATCCAGGTGCGATCTCCTCAATCTTCTCTTTCACATTATCAATGGTATGCATTGGATTTGCCCCATAGCGGGCAACCACAACACCTCCGACTGCTTCTGAACCACCTTTATCCAATCCGCCACGACGCGTAGCTGGTCCATAATTGATTTTAGCTACATCTTTTAGCCTGATGGGAACATTATCCCTGACAGCAACAACGCTTTTTTCAAGGTCCTCTAAATTTGTGATGTATCCTCGGGCACGAACCAGGTACTCGACCCGGTTAAACTCAATGGTCCTGGCTCCTATATCCATGTTGCTGTTTTTCACAGCTGCCATGATTTGAGCAATATTAACACCATGTGCCTTCATGGCACTGGGATCAATATCTACCTGGTATTCCTTAACAAATCCCCCAATGGAGGCAACTTCGGCCACACCTTTAGCAGAAGTTAGTGAGTACCTCACATAGAAGTCCTGGATGGTTCTTAATTCGTGAGGATCCCATCCTCCGGCGGGATTACCATCTTTGTCTCTCCCTTCAAGCGTATACCAGTATATTTGTCCAAGAGCAGTTGCATCAGGACCCAGGGCTGGCGTAACATCTTCAGGCAAGGTCCCTGAAGGCAGGGAGTTGAGCTTTTCCAGTATCCTGGTCCGGCTCCAGTAAAATTCAATATCCTCATCAAATATGATATAGATACTGGATACGCCGAAAATTGAATTGCTCCGGATGGTTTTCACTCCAGGTATGCCCAGAAGAGATGTTGTTAAGGGATAGGATATCTGATCCTCAATATCCTGTGGAGATCGACCCGGCCACTCGGTATATACGATTTGCTGGTTCTCTCCTATGTCGGGTATGGCATCCACCGGTACCGGGTCACGTGGAATAATTCCTGTTTCCCAATCAAAGGGAGCAGACACAATTCCCCACACAATAAAAACGAGTAATGCAAGGGAAGTAACCAGCTTATTTTCAAGAAAGAACCTTATAAATTTATTTAGCATTTTTTATCTGATTTTGCCTGGGAGGCCAATGAAAATTCGGATTGATTTTTACATCACCCGGTCATATCAAAACTGTTTGAAATGAACCAGGTAATCCCCGAAAAAAAAAGGCTATATCAAATAAGACTGTATCTGAGAAAGAATCACCTCTTGATAAGGTGGTGGTTTTTTATACCAGGGCACCTCATTTTTAGTTGATTCATCGATGCTCTGAATGGAATGAAGTACTGCCGAGGTAAGAAATAAGGTAGTATTGTGAGCGTTTTCAAATTTGCATGTGCTGGATGACACCTCAAAGTCATCTCCAGGCTCCACTACAATAGATTCGTCCTGACACCCGGGACAGCTATCCTGAGATTGAATTGCATCATCCTTCTCAGAATCACAACAGCTATGGGCAGGGGCAAGAAAGGCCAGGTCAATTAATTGATCATGACAATAATGCATATTGATCGTGAATCCGGTAGACGAAATCAGGATAAAGACTGCAACAACGATATGTAAAACCTTTCTAGTCATTTTTGGAGAAACTCCATTGGTGCAAATAAAACAAATAAAATGCACTTATTGTTTACATTATTTTGGAAATGTGTTATACCATTTTTGTTTGTTAATGGCATGATTTTCCGTGCTTTTGCAGCTTATATAATTATTAGAAAGATTTGTAAGGTTTTTGGTGCAATTCTATACCTTATCAAGGGGATTTCTTTTACTTATTTTAATCCTCTTAAAATGAGAAGGGGTCAATCCGGTTATTTTTTTGAACTGATTGGAAAGGTGCTGGACACTACTGTAACCTAGCTGATATGATATCTCATTTAGGGTTAGCTCATCATAGACCAGCAACTCTTTAACCTTTTCAATCTTCTGATTAATCAGGTATTTTTCAATGGTGATTCCTTCAACAGAAGAGAACAGGTTACTCAGGTAGGAATAGTCATGTCCCAGCTCATTCCCAAGGAATTCGGACAGGTTCTCATGATCAGGCTTTTCACGATCATGGTGTATATACTCTATAATAAGCGTTTTGATTCTGTTGATGATCTGACTTTTCCGATCATCAATTAATTCAAAGCCATTATCTGTAAGCATCTGCCTAATCGTGACCACATCATCGTCACTGAGATTCTCTCTCAAGTGTACCTCTCCAAGCTCGATGGATGCAATTGTAAATTTCAGACTACTAAACTCCTCTTTTACAACCTTAATACACCGGTTGCATACCATATTCTTTATATGCAGTATGCTTGAAGCCATCAGTCATGAAAATTGCCAGCCTTCTGGCTTAGATCAGCCATGCTTCTTTTTGAAAATATCCCACCAGACCCATTTTCATCCTTATGACATTGATAACAAACATAATTCAGGGATAATCCCAATCCATCTTTGTTAACTAATCCGTCAGAGGAAAACATATCGTAGGTGGCATCTGTATTTATGTTGAAAATATGAGCACTGGCATCTCCCGTATATTGGTTTTTCTCAATAGCGACTTTCAACGATTTTGGCATATGACACACCGTACATTCAAGCTTCATGGCCAAATGATTGTCTGCATTTTTATCTGAATGACAGGAGCTGCATGGCTTTACACCTTCTACCGTGGCAGCTTCGTTAACCACCGAGGCATGTGGATTATGGCAACCCACACAAGCTATCCCCCCTTCATTGTGACCGCTGGAATACCATTCTTCGTATTGTTGGCCGAATGCAATAAAATTACCTTCTGAGACAATCGAATTATCCTCATTTATTTGATGACACTTTGCACATAACTCTGAAGAATTGTCCTTAATAATAGAAGATTCCGATTGATCAGCCATGTGAAGAGATCCTGGACCGTGGCATGCTTCGCATCTGACTCCTTCCTCATAGTATTTCTCAGGAAAGGTATTTATAACGCTCGATGCAAAAACATCTGTTACTTCGCCCCACCCTGTGGTATGACATTCTCCACAAACAAATTCCTGTGTGCCGTTCTCAACTTCCGGCTTATAGTGGATCCTGGACTGGTCAGCCATATTGAATTGAGAACCCATGTTTTGAGTGATAACATAACCTTCCTTGGATACGAATGTTGCACTCCATTCGAAGCCACCGATAAGCAATGATATATCGCTCCAGCTGTATTCATCCGGTGGAATAATATCTTCAGATCCCATAAGAATTTTGGGAGGGCCGTTGTCAATAACCGTCAGGGCATTATACATGGCCGATTCTTTCGTAATATCATAAATCTCCGAATGACAGGTCTTACATACAGCAGACCCAACATATGTAGCGATTTTTTCCTCTGGACCACCAATGGTTTCTTTGGTGCAGGCCGAAAATGCAGCCGATATACCTATCATCATCCCAATGTAAAATAGAGTCTTCATAAGTATAGATTTAAGTAATATGCTTGCACAATTTACACTATTTTGTTTATTTCGTGCAAACCCAGGCTGGTCATGCAGTACTAAATGTACCTGTGGCGGTTATGGTATCAAAGTATGAACACGGTGTGCAGGAGCTGCTATGGATACAACAATTGCTCCAATCTGGTCGCTCCAGAATAACACGTACAGTATCAGTCCCCTTATATGGAAGTACGATTTCCTTAGCATATCCAAGAACTTCATCAGTAGTCACATCTGTTTCAATTATTCTTTCACTGGAATACTCTATGGCCAGACTATCATTCATAAAACCCCCGGTGAGATAAATGTATAACGAGTCCCGGGAGTAGGAATTATCATAATCGGCATTATTCAATTACCAATTTCTCTATATAGGTTTGTTTATCAGTATGAACTTTCAACAGATGCAACCCTGAATTGATCTGGCTCATATCCAATTGATGGTTAGAATTAACTCCTCCATCAATATTTTTCTCCATCAATACTTTTCCGGAAACATCATATAGGATGAGATGTATGTTTCCAACATTACGCTCCTCAAATTCAATATTAATGAACTCCTGTACTGGATTTGGATAAACTCTAATGGAGGTTTTGACTAATTCATCAACGGCTGAAGGTCCGGCAATTTCTCCCCAAATTTGTAATTCAGCCATCTGCATCAAGCTCTGCGGATCGAAATTTATCGCGGTAATATTCAACCGGTACCTGCTATACCTTTCTTTATTTTCGAAGGTCCAGCTTTTCAACTTCATGCGTTCTTCCCATGGCGGACTATCAACTACACTGTGTATCGCAACCCAGTTTTCAATGGCAGCATCCCATCCCTGAAACTCCCAGGTTCTGGGATCACGAGAAGGAATATCATTGGCAGAGGTAATCGAATATGCGGTTACAATTGAGAGTTGATCGGTAATAATATCAATCCAGGATTCCTCAGCCCTCACCAGGTATTTTGTGGTAATGTCATTATCGATCAGATTTGATATTCCTTCACCATCAGGAGATCCTGCCCCTGCTGTTGCTCCTTCCCAGGGAAAATCATCATTCGATCCGATGATGCTTGCACCTTCGAGATCGGTGATGTCGGTTCCGGCAGGTAAAGCTTCTTCACATCCTTCGTACACAACAGCAGGAAGAATAAGATCGTTTTCCCTTACCCTAAGTGTTCTGTATCCAGCCGAATCGCTGCATTCGGACGGAACAACTTCATCATTATAGTCGTTGTCTGGATCAGGACCAGTTTGATATCCGAAAAAATAGGTCAGTTCGGTTCCTTCCAGAACGGGGACCGTTACGGTAAAAATACCATTGCCAACAGTATCGGTCATTACGTACCATGTTTCCCAATCGCCAAACGATAACCAAACATCACCGCCCTGGTAAATATCCTCGATCGCATTCATATCAACTCGAAATGTGATATCTCTCTTTTCAGGCGCATCATACCCAAGCGCCTGAGCAACATTAGACCAGGCAGATGATCCAATTTCATTAACTGCGGCTAACCGGTAGTGATAGTTTTCCTGTTCAAGGCTTGAATCCTTGTACGCAACAACATTTTTTTCAAGCTGGGCCAGAACTTCATATATTTTTCCCCCGTCCGATGATCTTTCAAGCAGGTAATAATCTTCATCCATAGCAATATCATACCACTCCAGGTTTACAAATTTGGCACTGTCGGCATAGGAATATTCGGTTGCTCTTAATCTTCCCGGGGCATCAGGACTAACACCATAGCTCAGGCGTTCTGATAATTGAGCCTCGTACAGAGATTCTATCTTTAAATCTTGTCCGGTTCCTTCGATCCAGCCTGCCGGGTGGGGATTAAAGGGGCCTATATTTGTAACATTAGCGTCACAACCGATTGCGAAATTCTGACCGATTGGTGGTTTTTGAACGACAATATTATTGCCAGGTGCAGAGACGTTCCATGCCACCTGGTATGTGCCGGTCCATCCGTGCCCGGTACCATAGCTCCCCCGGTTGTAGAGAGACAATACCCTATCAGTATTTGAAGCACTAAAAGAGATCTTATCCCACAGGATTCCTGATCCCCATCTGCGATGAGATTCAGAGCTCGTATGATCGCCGGTGGATGAGCATTGTGTGAATACTGCGCCTGCTACTGTGGCAGCCCCGTTGGAGACAAAAGTATGCCGCCCCTCAGAACCATGGCAGCCTTTGAACAAAACGTTATTACAGACATCTCCCACATAAAAGTTATACCTTCTTCCGCCTGTGATTTTGGAATGTGGTTCAAGAGCCTTGCTGTTTATCACTGTTACCCGGGTAGATTGGACCAGCCAGATTCCTGCCTCGGCAAAATGTTTGGTAGTAACATCTTTCACCCAGGAATCTTCCACACCAACAAATTTAGCACAGGCCTCGGGATGATCTTCATCAAACTCACCCGCTGTTTCTATATCAATGGTAAGGTTCTCGATACCACACTCAGTAATAATACTGCTTCTTGTATAAATCCAGAGATAGGCTTGTGACAGGGAGCGATCAATGCTATGAGTAAGAGGAACATCTACCTGGATTTTGTTTCCCTCAATTTTTGTGATAAATCGATTGAATACCATATCAATTTCACCCGGGTTCCATGGAACGTCACCATGGGTTTCGCCATAATTAACCGCAGCCAGCCAACTATCTGTACTGGGGTGTTTAATAATAACATTGTCACCTACAGAATACAATGATCCGTTTTCAACTTCAAAGGTGCGGCTTCCCACCGGCAAATACTCACTGGTTATGTCAGATGTCGAT
>Ga0164313_10005079_pt1 | contig 11670 bp, 6 predicted proteins | sample GuaBasSedimGuay4_FD_113735 | JGI IMG/M metagenome (GOLD analysis project Ga0164313, IMG submission 113735) | Subseafloor sediment microbial communities from Guaymas Basin, Gulf of California, Mexico - Guay4, Core 4569-4, 0-3 cm | ecosystem: Environmental > Aquatic > Marine > Hydrothermal vents >...
CAAGGAAGGCCAGCTCGAGAACCGTAGGGTCCAGTTCAAGGTCCTGGAGCGCGCGACATCACCGTCGACACCGCCGCCATTTCCGGCACCGCTCGCACCGCCCGCACCGCCCGCACCATCGGCACCGTCGGCATTATCGGCACCACCAGCGCCGCCCGCACCGCCAGGCGACGACCCCTATGGCGACGCAGCCCCGGCGCCGACGCCCACACCGACGCCCACCGACGACCCCTATTGACCGCCCGGCGCTGGCCGCTGAGCCTGGCTCGACCGAGTCCGGCTCAGCCGAAGCGCTTACCGTGCCCCTGGCGGAGCAACTCGGTCAGCACCTCGGCTGGCGTCTTGCCGGTAGCCAGGCACAGCTCATTGAGCCGTTGCGAGTCTGCTTCAGCGAGCGGTAGCTCGAGCAGCCTGACCTCACCGGACAGCTCAGCGTGATGGCCTCGAATCTCCACGCTGCCAGAGCTGCTAGAGGTGGGCAGCCATTGAGGCGTGTGATCGCTCGAGGGCACTAGCGGCACCGGCGCGGTGGTGTGAGGCCTGGACAGAGGAGCCTCTGAAACGTCCCGACGCACCCGCACCACGGTCTTCTCTTCTCGGTCGTTGCCTTGCTCGACCTGATGCTCGATTTGGCGCTCCGCGGCAGTCCAGAGCTGCTCCCAGGTAAGCTCTTGGCCCGGTTGGGCCAGCGCTACGATCACCCGCACCTGCTCAGAGGGGTCCTCGAGGGACAGCTGGCCACGCCAGGTGACCGTCTGGACCAGACGATTGGTGTCGATCCACAAGGTGTCGCCCTTCAAGGCGACCTGCTGGGCCCCCTTGGACCGCTCGACGAAAACGCAAGGACGCAAGCCTGGAAGGCGAGTGTCGAGGGCTGGCTCGTCAGGATGCAGATGCTCCAGCCGGATCCGCTCGTCCGCCCTGATCTCGTCGAGTTGCTGATCCGGCGGGGCGACGTTGAAATAGGCCCAGCTCCAATCGGCGGGGATCGGTTTGGCACTCCAATCGCGCCCCTCCCAAGGAGCGTCGCGCCCGCCCAGTAGTTGGCGTCGACTAGGCCAGCTCGCCGGGATCGGGCCGAGACCGACCGGCGTCGGCTGGGCGCCGTGACCTCCCACAGGCTCACCGGGCACCTGCACATTGGGCAAAGGTCGCCGGCCTTCGGTATCCAGCGGACCGGACAGGCTGCGCCCCACAGGGTTCACCGTAGCCTTCCCACCAGCGGCTCGTTCGTAGCCAATGGGCATCTTGCTGAAGAAACGGTCGGCTTTCAGCTGGCCGGACGGGGTGAGATAGCGATCGGCGTGAACCTCGACGCGCTTGTCCACCGAGCCGACTTTCACTCGAGCGATCACCGAGTGAGCCAATTCGCCGGGAAGCGAGAAGGCTTTGCCCACCACGGTGACGTCGGCCCGGCGCTTGTAAGGCGCCAGGTCGGACGCTGAATAGAGCCCCAGCTTGGGGTTGTTCTCCGAGTGCAAATCCCGTTCGTTGACCTCGTCTTGAGCCTCGGCAAGCAGCGCAATGCCAGGCTTGAGCTCGTAGGTCGCCTTGCACACGACGGTGAGCACCGCCGGCCCCGTCTCGGGCCGCCACAAGAGCGTCGCCGTCTTGGTCGGCGAGAGCTCGACAATCTTCACTTGTTCACGAGGCACCGACACTATCCGGGGAGCATAGAACGGAATCGCCATTGTACGCCAAAGGGAGCAAAAGGAAGCAACAGTGAGTAATTTGCACACATAGTACGCAAACAGGCTCCCATCTCTTCCCAGGAAAGATCTGGCTCTCCCTGGCCGCTGGGCTAGTCGACGACATAGCCGAGCAGCGGGCGGAGCCATCGCTCGGCATCGGCAACGGTCATGCCCTTACGGACGGCATAGGCTTCCACCTGATCGAGGCCGATGCGGCCGACGGGGAAGTAGCGAGCCTTGGGGTGAGCGAAGTAGAGGCCGCTGACGCTAGCCGCTGGCGTCATCATGAAGCTCTCGGTGAGCTTCATCCCGACGTCGGCGGCGCCGAGCAAGTCGAAGAGCTTGCCCTTCTCGGTGTGATCCGGGCAGGCCGGGTAGCCGAAAGCGGGTCGAACCCCACGATATTTTTCGGCAATCAGATCATCCACCGTCAGCTTGTCACGCTCCCCAAACCCCCACTCGTGCCGCACCCGCTCGTGGAGCAACTCGGCGAAGGCCTCGGCGAGCCGATCGGCCAGCGCCCGAACCATAATTCCGCGATAGTCATCGTTGGCCGCGTCGAACCGAGCGACCAGGTCGGCTGCGCCGAGTCCGGCAGTGACCGCGAAGGCACCAATGTGATCCGACAGACCGGCACCCAGCGGGGCGATGAAGTCGGCCAATGAACGGCAGGGCGTCTGGCCAGCGATGCGCCGCTGCTGCCTGAACATGTTGAAGCGGCAGACCTCGCGGTCCCGCGCCTCGTCGGCATAGACGACGATATCGTCGCCGTCGCTGGCCGCAGGCCAGAACCCATAGGCGGCCTTGGCGTGGAGCAGCTCGCCTTCGATGATCTCGTCCAGCAGCTCGCCTGCGTTATCGTAGAGATCACGGGCCGCGTCACCGTACTCGGGGCTGTCGAGGATGTGGGGAAATCGTCCCTTGAGCTCCCAGGCGTTGAAGAAGAACGTCCAGTTGATGTACTCGCGGATCTCGGACAGCGAGAACTCTTCGAGGAGCCGCCGGCCGACGAAGCTCGGCTGAGCGATGTCTTCGGCCTTGAAGTCGATCTTGACCCCTTGCTCGCAGGCCTGCTCGTAGCGAAGCAGAGGTTGCTTGCGTTGCAAGGTGTGGACCTCACGCCGCCGCTCTTGTTCCACTCGATTGTCCGCGTCGAGCTGCTTGCGTCGCAGCGGGTCGAGCAGCGCACTGACGGTCCCAACAGCTCGCGACGCATCGCGAACGTGGAGCACCGAACCGTGGTAGTTCGGCGCGATCTTGAAGGCCGTGTGGAGTGGGCTGGTGGTGGCGCCACCAATGAGCAGCGGCATCTCCATGCCCAGCCGTTCCATCTCTTCGGCCACATGCACCATCTCTTCGAGGCTCGGAGTGATCAACCCGCTCAACCCCACCATGTCGGCCTCTTGCTCCTGCGCCGTCTGGAGAATCCGCTGGCTGGGCACCATGACGCCGAGATCGATGATGTCGTAGTTGTTGCACCCCAACACTACGGCGACGATGTTCTTGCCGATGTCGTGAACGTCGCCCTTGACCGTGGCCATCACCATGCGGCCACGCTTGCGCGGCTTTCCGGCAGCGTCCTTATCCGCCGCCATGAAGGGCGTCAGGTGAGCCACGCCGCGCTTCATCACCCGGGCGCTCTTGACCACCTGGGGCAGAAACATCTTCCCGGCACCAAACAGGTCTCCCACCTTGTCCATGGCGGTCATCATGGGCCCCTCGATGACCTCGATGGGCCGTCCGTACTTGCGCCGAGCCTCTTCGACGTCCTGCTCGATGAAGTCGACGACCCCTTGGACCAGCGCGTGACCGATGCGCTCTTCGACCGTGCCCGCCCGCCAGTCGAGGTTGACCTCTCGCTTCTTGCCGGTGCCTTTGACCTGACCGGCGAGATCGACCAGCCGCTCGGTGGCGTCAGGCCGGCGATTGAAGATGACATCTTCCACGTGGCTCAGCAGGTCTGCGTCGATCTGCTCGTAGACCGCCAGCTGACCGGCGTTGACGATGCCCATGTCCATGCCAGCCTCGATGGCATGAAACAGAAACGCGGCGTGCATCGCCTCACGCACAACGTTGTTGCCTCGAAAGGAAAACGACAGGTTGCTCACGCCGCCGCTCACCAGCGCCCCGGGCAGCTTTTCTTTGATGAGCCGGGTGGCCTCGATGTAGCTCAGACCGAATTCGGCGTGTTCCTCGATGCCGGTGGCCACCGCCAAGACGTTGGGATCGAGAATGATGTCCTGGGGATCGAAGCCCGCTTGTTCGGTCAACAAGCGGTAAGCCCGCTCGCAGATGGCCAGCTTGCGCGCAGTCGTCTCGGCTTGACCTGCTTCGTCGAAGGCCATCACCACGACTCCGGCGCCATAACGTCGGATCAGCTTGGCCCGGAAGAGCAGCTCCTCTTCCCCTTCTTTGAGGCTGACCGAGTTGACGATCGCCTTGCCTTGGACGCACTTGAGCCCCGCCTCGATGACCGACCACTTGGAGCTGTCAATCATGATAGGCACTCGCGCCACGTCCGGCTCGCTGGCGACCAAATTTAGGAACGTGGTCATCACCGCCTCGGCATCGAGCAGGGCTTCATCCACGTTGACGTCGATGATGTTGGCGCCGCCGGTCACCTGCTGCTGCGCGACCTGGAGAGCCGCCGGGTAGTCCTCCTCTTTGACGAGTCGAGCGAAGCGCCGCGAGCCCATCACGTTGGTCCGTTCACCCACCATGATGAAGGTGCTGTCAGACCCGATGGTCAAAGGCTCGAGACCACTGAAGTGACTCCGGTTGTCGCCACCACTCGGCACCTCACGGGGCGACACCTCGGCCACCGCGTCAGCGATGGCGGTGATGTGCTCGGGCCCAGTGCCACAGCAGCCGCCCAGCAGGTTGCACAGCCCGCTCCGGGCAAACTCGCCGAGCAGCCCTGCGATTTGAGCCGGCGTCTGTTCGTACTCACCGAGCTCATTGGGCAGCCCGGCGTTGGGGTGGCAACTGGTCAGCGTCGGCGCGAGGGCGGCAAGCTCGACCATGAAGGGGCGCATCTGCCCAGCCCCGAGGGCACAGTTGATGCCGACACTGAACGGCTCGGCGTGGGCGACGGACCGCCAGAACGCCTCGACGGTTTGGCCTGACAAGGTGCGGCCGCTCTTGTCGGTAATGGTCACGCTGATCATCAGCGGCGGGCGCTCGACGCCGCGAGCCACGATCTCTTCGTCAATGGCCACCAAGGCAGCCTTGGCATTGAGGGTGTCGAAGATCGTCTCAACGAGCAGGATGTCCGCACCGCCGTCGAGCAGCCCTCGCACTTGCTCGCGATAGGCATCGCGCACCTGATCGAAGGTCACCGCACGAAAAGCCGGATCGTTGATGTCCGGGGAAAGGCTGAGGGTGCGGTTCGTCGGCCCAATGGAGCCGGCCACGAAACGGGGCTTGTCGGGAGTTGCGGCGCTGTATTCTCTGGCCAGCTCTTTGGCGATGCGGGCGGCAGCGACATTGAGGTCGTAGACGAGCCCCTCGCATCCAAAATCGGCCTGGGCGATGGCGGTGGCGCTGAACGTATTGGTCTCGACGATGTCGGCACCAGCCGCGAAGTACTGGCGATGGATGTCGGCGACGACCTCGGGCTGGGTGAGGCTCAGCACGTCGATGTTGCCGGTGAGCGGCAGCGGGTGGTCACGCAGCTGCTCGCCCCGGTACTGGTCCTCCGTCAACCCGCACCGTTGGGCCATCGTCCCCATGGCGCCGTCGAGCACCAGGATGCGCTGGCCGGCCAGCTTCTCGAGCCGCTGCAGTGTCTTGGATCCTGTCATGAGTCTGCCGTCTCAGATGGTCGCCTCAGGGTAGCGCAGGACAACTGCGAAGCCTCGGCTGGTAGCGCTCTTTGAGCAACGGGGAGCCTTCCCGATGGTAATCGAGCTGGGCGAGAAGCTGTTGGCTGAGCGTATCGGCCAGCCGTCGGACAAGCTCGGGATGCTCGTCCAGGAGGTTGTGCTCTTCGTTCGGATCCCGGGACAGATCGAAGAGAAACTGGAGGCTCGCGGTGCGATCCAGCACCAGCTTGTAGGGCCAGCAAACCAAACCATCGACAAAGCGGAGTCCCTGGATGTTCATGAACATGGCGTGCTTGCCCACCCCCGCAGGATCAGGCGTGCGAAAGCTACGGCCCTGAAACGCCGGGTGGGGTGGCAAGCCGAGATAGTCGAGCACCGTCGGCAGTATGTCGAGGTGGTTGACCGGCTCGTCCCGTTCGTCGGGCTCGATTTGGGCGGGCCAGTTGAACACCAAGGGGACCCGGGTCTCGAACTCGTAGAGCGTCTTGCCGTGAGTGACCATGCCCTTGTCGAAGAAGGCCTCGCCGTGGTCGGTGGTGACGATGATGAGGGTATCGTCGAGCTCGCCGGCCAGCTCCAGGTAACGAAGGATGCGTCCGATCTGCTCGTCCATGTAGTGCAACGAGTTGTCGAAACGATTGATCACGATATCCCGCTCGCTCTCGGGGTAGCGCAGATAAGTGAAGGTGGCGGGCGTCGGCTCCGAAGGTTGCCAGTGCCGCTCAGCCTCGGGCGGGATCAGGTAGGGGAAGTGGGACGCCTGGAAATTGACGTAGAGCGCCCAGGGGCGATCCGATGATGTGTGGCTCAACCAATCGAGGATGACCTCGGTGGTTTGGTCGTCCGGCACGATCTGCTCAGTGCCCGTGTCGAGGTGAGGCCCTTGATGATCCGCCGAATACCAGTAGAAGGTCGGCGTGCCGGTGTCCTGAAAGCGGCGCATTCCCTGCCAGTCCTCGTCCTGGCTGGAGATGGTCGCAGTCTGGTAGCCCAGCTGGTGAAACACGTCGTGCAGCAAGACGCGCGGGTAGTCGATGCGAGCGTACTGGTCCAACCCACTGCGTCGCCGGGGAAACAAGGACGACAGGATGGCCGGCTGGGCGTAATTCGAATGAGTGGCGGTCGTCCAGGCGCGGGTCATGTTCAGACCGCCGCGAACCAGGCGGTCGAGGTTGGGCGTGGTGAGTCGGTGGTACCCAAGGCTGGAGATGTGGCTCGGAGCGACCGACTCGGTCACCAGCAGAAGCACATTAGGCCGAGGCCCGGTGGCGGCCTGGGCAGCCTGCAACCAGGCCGGCCCGGCCGAGAGCGGCGCACCGGGCGTAGCCAGCGGCGCGCCAATGCCGTCAGGCCGACTCAGGGTACGCTCGAGCTCGAAATCGGTGCGCTCCTCTAGCGAGCTGACCAGCGCCACCAGCGGGCCGGCGGCGAACATGCGCTGAGAGAAGCGCGACTCTCCCCGGTAGACGTAGATGAGCGTCAGTACCGTGGCGAGCACGGCTCCCAGAGCGACGAGCTTGGGCGCCGGGACTTTGCGCGACGAGGCCCGCGCGGCTGACGCCAGCAGCCAGGTGATCCCGCCACCGAGCACGACCAGGGCCGCGATGATGCCCGCAGCCATGCCGCTGTACTTGCCACCGGCAGCGTGCAAGAAGTGATCGCTCGAGTTGAGCGAGAAGGCCACCGCCCCGGTGGTGAGATAGGTGCCTGAGAGCACCCGCAAGGCGACGCCCAAGACCTCAGCCAGGGCCACCGCGCACATCACGGCCCCGCTCAATGTAAGGGCCACGATGCGCCCAGGTTTCCACTGCAACAAGGGTTGGCCGAGGAATGCGAGCACCAGGCCCAAGACCACCCAGCCAGCGGTCGAATAGACCACGGCGCCAAGCCTGAGCGGCAGCGTGGCATCGTGCTCACCGTGGGCGAGCAGGAAGACCACCGCTTGCCCCACCAAGCCCAAACCGAGACCCAGCCCCAGGGCCACGCGCAGGTGCCGACCACACCACCCCGAAGCGCCGAGCAGATCGCGCTCGGCGGTGTCGCGCTTCGAGCTCGGCGAACGAAGGCTCTGCGCCGTAGGGGTGATGCGGTGATCGTGGTTCAACGGGGGTTGGCTAGCATTCAGACGAGCACACGATCAATTGTAGGCAACTTGCGTCTCTTGGGCGAAGGAGTGGTCAGCTGGTCAGAAAGTACTGGACGAAACGCCAGGCAAACCAGAAGGCGACCACCATCAGCACCACGCCGATACCGCGGACCACGCGAGCCAACACTTTGGGGGAGAACCGCTCGCGGTAGCGCCGGATGAGCCACAACAGGGTGAGGAACCAGCCAGCGATGCCGAGGCAGGCGCCCAGAGCAAAGGGCAGGGCCTGGCTACTCGTCAGATCGATGAAGTCAAAGGCGTGGACGGTGGTGACCACCGCCGCCCACGTGGCGATGAGCGTCGGGTTGATGGCGCAGATCCAAGCCCCCAAGGCAAAGTTGCCCAGCGCCGAGTCACGAGGCGGGATGTCACTTTCCTGCGGGGCCGACTGGGGACGAGCGAAGACGATGCCAAGCACCAGCAGGACTACCGCGGCGACTCCACGAGAGATGGGCACGATGACTGGGTACTGGGTCAGAAAGGTGCTGAACCCCAGGAACGCCAAGAAGGCATAGGCCGCTTCGACCACTCCTCCGCCAAGAGCAATATAAGCCCCTGCACGGAAGCGCCCCTGCATGCCCCGAGTCACCACCAGCGCGGCGATCGGTCCGGCCACCGGCACCGACCCGAACCAGCCAGACAGGAAACCGAGCAGGATGGCGATCAGCATCTGTGATGGGCGACGTGGCTATTGGCGAGCGGTTGGGGAAGGCCCGAGCGGCCCCGGATTGGCAGCCTCGGCCCTACCAGCTCCCGAGGGTGCCGAAAATGTAGGATTGACCAAGCGGTTGCCCTCGAACCCCCTCGACATTGGGCGCTTCCGTCGACGGATAGACCTGATGGGCCTAGAGTTTCCGTTGTGATCCGGTCGATCCGTGCGTTGCTGCTGTTCTGGACGATCTTCGCGTCCTACGGCTGGCAGTGGCTGCTGACCAAACTGCTCGGCGAAAAGGCCATGGCTGACCGTTGGCAGCGGGTGCACGAGACCAACGCTCGACGGCTGACCTTTGGTTTCATGCGCCTGCGGGGCGTGTTCATCAAGCTCGGCCAGGTGCTCAGTGTGCTGGGGGGCTTTCTGCCACCGGTCTACGGCCGCACGCTCGAGCGACTCCAGGACCAGGTACCGCCCCATCCGTTCCGCCAAGTACAGCGGCGCCTGCGGGAGGCCTTTGGCCCTGATCCGCTGGCGCGCTTCGAGAGCTTCGACCGTGAGCCCATCGCGGCAGCCTCGCTCGCCCAAGTGCACCGCGCCACGTCCAAGGACGGCCGCGAGCTGGCCGTCAAAGTGCTCTATCCAGGGGTCGACACGCTGATCCGCCGAGACATGGCGGTGCTGCGTTCCATCGCCCCGGTGGCCAAGCGCGTCTTTGGGCTGATTCACATGCCCCGGGTGCTCGGTCAGCTGAACGACATGCTCTCCCGGGAGACGGACTACGCCAACGAGCGCAAGAACATCGAGCGGATCCGTGGCCTCTTCACCAGCCGCGACGACGTGACGATACCCGAAGTCGTCGACGAGCTCACCGCCGCTGGCGTGTTGACCATGAGCTACGAGGCGGGCCACAAGATCTCGGATGTCGAAGCCCTCGAGAAGGCAGGCATCGACCGCACCGAGGTGGCCCAGCAGCTCGTCGAATGCTACTTCGCCATGTTGTTCGAGGACCGGGTCTTTCACGCCGATCCTCACCCGGGCAATTTCTTGGTCCGCCCAGGCCCGGAGCTGGTGATCTTGGATTTCGGCGCCGTTGAGGACCTCACCGAGGATCTGGCCGAAGGGATGAAGATGGTCGTGCTCGGTGCCTTGATGCACAACGACGACCAGATCTTGCTCGGTGCCGAGCGGATGGGCTTCCTCGCCGAGGACGGCGACCGCGAGATGCTGGCCCGGGTCGGGCGCGAGTATCTCGGGGTGCTGGGAGAGGTGAAGATCGACGACTTCACCCAGGTCGATCACGAGACGGTGCGCAAGCTGTCGGGCTTCGACCAGACCCGCGGCAAGCTGCGCGAGCTGATGCGGAACTTCTACTATCCAGACGGCTTCTTCTACGTCGAGCGAACCCTCATCCTCCTGTTTGGCTTGGTGGCTCAGCTGGCACCCAAGGCGGGGCTGCCAGGCCTGGTTGGGCCCTATGCGGCCAAGACGATGGCGGCCGAGCTGATGCCCCTGATGATGGGTCACCAGACCGATGACGGTGAGCCGAGCTGACGGGGCCCGACCCAAGACCGCGGCCATTGCGCCGACTCGTGACAGCCGTCATGCTCAGGTGGCATGTCCCTCTCACCGCGCCTCAGACTGGTCGCCGCCGAACCGCCTGAGCTGATCGTCTACGACGAGCCTGGGCCATGCTCCTATTTGACAGACCAGATTTGGCGGCTGCCCTTGCGCTTGCCGCTGCGCATGCTGACCCGAGCCGAATACGGCCGGCGACTGGCCACCGGTGATCGTCGCCAGGGCCGTTTGCTCTACCGCACCGCTTGCCCAGCTTGTCGGGCCTGCGAGCCGATTCGTCTCGACGTCGAGCGCTTCGCGCCCGGCAGAACCCAGCGCCGGGTCGAGCGGCGGGGCGACGAGACCTTCTTGGTCGAGCTGGGACCGCTCGAGGCAAGCGACGAACGCGTGACGCTCTACAACCTGCACAAACAGGCCCGCGACTTGTCCGTCGACGAAGAGACGACCGACGCCGATGCCTTCCAATCTTTCCTCGGCGATAGCTGTTGTGAGAGCTTCGAGATACGCTACTCGATAGCCGGAGAGCTCGGTGGCATCGCCATTGTCGACCGCACCGACGACGCGCTGAGCGCCGTCTATTTCTACTGGCACCCCAAGCTCGCGCCGCTCAGCCCAGGGACCTATTCAATCCTCAAGCAGGTCGATCTGTGCAAGCGCTGGGGCCTCCGCTACCTCTACCTAGGCCTGCACATCGCCGACTGCCGGCCCATGGTCTACAAGGCCCGGTTCTTGCCCCACGAGCGCCTCATTGCCGGACGGTGGCGGCACTTCGAGCGCAAGTAGGCACAGGGAAACGGAATCGACTCGAGCCCGCTTCCGTGGGCTTCCCCGATTTTGTGGACAGTTGAGATTACCGCGGGACGTACGCCCTCGCTCCAAGTTCTGTGTGGCCAGCAACCGGTGTTTGGTTCGCCCTTGGGGCCTCGAGCCGCCCCGAGGCGTGCGAACGACATGACGGGTGCTGTGGTCGGCGGTTTCATGCGGCTTCCTGGGCTTCGTAGTCAGCCGGACTGCGATAGCCCAGGTACGAGTGGCGTCGCTCGCGGTTGTAGAAGGCCTCGATGTAGTCGAAGACTGCAGTCCGGGCCTCGTCGCGCGTCTTGAACTCGCGGTGGTCGAGCAGCTCGAGCTCGAGCGAGCTGAAGAAGCTCTCGACTACGGCATTGTCCCAACAGTTTCCGGTGCGACTCATGCTGGAGATCATCCCGTGGCGTTCAAGCAGCTTCTGGTAGGGAGGCGTGGCGTACTGGAGACCTCGATCGGAGTGGTGGAGCAGGCCCTTGCCCGGTTGCCGGCGGCCTACTGCCATGGTGAGGGCGCTTCGAGTCAGCTGGCTGTCGATGCGGTTGCTCAGGGCCCAGCCAACCACTCGGCGGCTGTATAGGTCCAGGACGACCGCGAGGAAGAGCCAGCCCTGCTGCGTCGCAATGTAGGTGATGTCGCTGGCCCAAACCCGGTTCGGCTGATCCACGTCGAACTGGCGGTTGAGCAGGTTGGGGGCAACCGGGAACCGGTGGTCGGAGTCGGTCGTCTTGCGGAAAGGTCGCCGCCTCTTGGCCTGGATCCCGGCGACTTGCATGAGACGAGCAATGCGATTGTGTCCGACCTCGTAGCCCTCGTCCTTCAGCTCTGCGTGGATCCGGGGGCTGCCGTAAACCTGACGGTGCCGCTCGTAGATCCGTTCGATTTCAGTGAGCAGCAGCTTATTTTCCCGTGCGCGCTCGCTCTCGGGGCGCGATTGCCACGCGTAGAACCCGCTGTGAGACACACCGAAATGGC
>Ga0164313_10005080_pt1 | contig 11667 bp, 13 predicted proteins | sample GuaBasSedimGuay4_FD_113735 | JGI IMG/M metagenome (GOLD analysis project Ga0164313, IMG submission 113735) | Subseafloor sediment microbial communities from Guaymas Basin, Gulf of California, Mexico - Guay4, Core 4569-4, 0-3 cm | ecosystem: Environmental > Aquatic > Marine > Hydrothermal vents...
ACCAACGGCCGCGCCCTTGACGGCACTCAAAATGCTTTTTTTACAGGTTCCACGGCCGCGGACATCACTGTCAACACCGCCATATTGAATGATCCGGATAAAATCGCCGCTGCAGGACCCTCTGAAAGTGTTCCTGGCGGCAATGGCGCAGCGCTGGCCATTTCAGCATTGCAATCAGCTGCCCTCATGAACGGAGGGACAACGAATTTCGGGCAGTACTACACGTCCCTGGTCAGCGACATCGGCGGCGATCTGCAGACAGCCAACCTGAATGCAAGCCACCAGCATGACGTGTCCGCCGGCCTGGTGGCCTATCGCGAGTCAATTTCCGGTGTTTCCCTGGATGAGGAGATGGTCAGGCTCATCCAATACCAGCACGCGTTCGAAGCCGCGGCCCAGCTCATCAACGTGGCCGACGAAATGCTGGAAACCGTCATTCAAATGATCTAAACGATGCCGCTGCAGGCGTCGGGGGTGACCTTTTGCGCATTACTCATCAACAGGCAACAAATTCTGTACTCGGCAACCTGAGACAGCAGGCCGAGCAGATCCGGAACGCCCAGAGGGTGGCTTCAACCGGCAAGCTGATCAGCAGACCTTCCGATGATCCGCAGACCATGACCGCCATCCTAGACGCACGCCAGCTTCTCTCCTCACTGGAACAGTACCAGCGCAATATCGACCAGGCCGGACTGCACCTACAGGCTCTCGGGACAACCCTTGACACGGTGAGTGATTTTATAGAACGGGCCAGGGGCATCGCCTCCGGCACAGGCCAGGATCCCCTGCTACAAGCCGCCACTGCGGCTGATGTGGCCCTGATACGCGACCAGATCATCCAATTGGCCAACCAGCGTCTGGGGGATAATTATCTTTTTGCCGGCCACCAGGTGGATACAGCGCCTTTTCTGGACGACGGCGCCTATATCGGCGACGACGGTGCCTTTCGCGTACGCGTGGGCCAGGCTGTGGAAGTTACCCTCCAGGCGGATGGCGCTACTGTTTTTGTTGACACCGAGGATATATTTACCATCCTGGAAAACTTGCAGACAGCCCTTGAAACGGGTGACCTCGGCCAAATCAACACCCAGGCAGCCTCCCTGGATCGTTTTATGGAACACCTGCAAACCGTTCGAGCTGAAATCGGAGGGGCCCGGGATCAAATGGAAGCCAGCCGCAGCTATTTGTCCCGTTTTTCGCTGAACATCGAAAAGAATCTTGCAGACATGGAACTGGCGGACCCGGCGGCCGCAATCATGGAGTTGCAGACCTACAACACTGTTTATGAAGCCGCCCTCAGTGCTGCAGCCAACCTGCTGCAGCCCAGCTTACTCACCTTTCTACGGTAGCGCATGAATACCATTCGACTCATTATTATTGCTTTTATCTTTTGTTTTCTCCACATGGCCGCCACGGCGGTGGCCATGGACGGCGATCAGATCATCCGCTTGAAACAAGCAGGCGTCAGTGATGAAACCCTACAGCTGATGATCCGGGAAAAAAGCATTGAAACCGCTTCCCTGACCGTCGACGAAATCGTCGACATGAAAGCGGCCGGTATTGAAGAGGAGACCCTGCGTGCGCTCATCAAATCCCTCTCGTTCGCGGACACCGACCAAAGCGTGGTTTATGAAATTGGCCCGAAAGGCCTTCAGGTCGGGTCTGTGGAGGATCTGGTAACCCTCAAGGAAGCCGGATTCAACGAGGAAACCATTCGCGCCATTATTACGGTTGCCGCCACCGATAAAAATCAGCAGACCTATACAAATGCGCTGCGGGTTCTCGACAACATGGGAATCTGGGTCACCCCCCATCACCGCCTTCCCCGCAACCACCGCAAGCCCTCCTTCCCGTCACCCGACATGCGGCCGAAATAACAAACGGCCATTTCATATGGCGGCTGTTATTTGGTAAGCATTTTTGAGTCTGCGAGCTTTATTTCCAGTTCAGCCATATCGATTTGAGAAAGCCCCAGCAGATGGAATTGTTCCGTCTCAGTCAGTGGGATTGGTGGCTTCTCGCGTAATCCAATGTTTAGGTTGTTGCAGGCTTTATTGCCCAATTGAACCGCCATAAGAAAAATATCATCCTTGTCGAGCACTTCTGAATGATGATTTTGCGTAATTTCACAATATTTTAAAGGCAGGTTCCATTTTTTCAGTAGTTCATAACCATATACTGTATGCAGTGAACCATTGACAAGTTCAAGTATAAAAGCCTCCGAAAACTGAGTGGGTTGTTCGTATGTTAATTTAATTCTGTCCAGCATCGTCAGCATAAACAGTTTGCCCACATCGTGAAGCAAGCCAGCAAAAAAAACTTCTTGAGGCGGTCGATCGAAACCAATTTTCCTACAGATCCAGTTAGAAGCAATGGCACAGCCAACAGAATGTTGCCAGAGTTCACGCATCTGCTGATTGATAGCCTGATCCTTTGCTTTGTAACGTCCTTTCTGCGTGACCATCATGGTAATTTTAGAGACCTCCTGAGTGCCTAAGCGCACGATGGCGTTACGCACGGTCTTAATTGCGGATAGGCCTTGATAATAGGATGAATTGGCCATTCTAAGAATTTTAGTCGTGAGCGCCTGATCGCTCATGATGAGTTTTTCAATCAAGTCGGTATCGGGGTTTTTTTTAGTGGCTTCCTGTTGGATTTTCATGGCAGTTGCGCTAAAGGGGGGCAGCTGTATTTTTCCGGATTCCAAGGGCTTTTTGAGCTTTTTTAAAAGCGAGCTTTTATCCTGCATATCTATACTCCCAATAATCGTTTCAATAGTTTTTCAAAAAGCCCTATCACTGAGAATTTGGCCTTTTAAATACCTATCGGTTCGGGGCTGGCATGGCGCCCAGGATAATCTCGACACGCCGGTTTTTTCTGCGCCCCCCGGGGGTATCGTTGGTGTCAATGGGGCGGTACTGGCCGAACCCCATGGTGGAGATCCGTGAGGGCTCAATCAACCCCTGGGCCAGAAAGAAGTCGGCCACCGACGCGGCACGGGCCATGGAAAGCTGGAGGTTGGTTTTAAACTGGCTTCCCTTTTTAAGAGGAATATCGTCGGTGTGCCCGGCGATAATAATGGTTTCCTGGTTTGTATTGAACACATCGGCGATCTTGCCAAGCAGGGGTTTCATGGTTGCACGGATGTCTGCCTTGCCTGAATCAAAGGTGCTTTCACCCATCAGCCGGATGCGCACCTTGTGGACGTCATCGGAATCGAATTCGATCAAATCGGCATAGGGACCGAAGCTACCCCGGATCGCTTCCTGGACCTGCTCGAGAATATCGGTTTCCGTGGATAAGGTTATCGCTTCCTGATCAAAGTCCTTGGCGACGATTTTCTGTCCCTGGGGATTGTCAAATACTTGTTTTTCCCGCTGAACCCCGAAGGCGTTCTGTAACGACCCGGACAGCTCCTTGTATTTCTGGCGATCCATTTCAGAAAAGGAGAGCAGGAGAACGAAGAAGCAGAGCAGCAGGCTCATCAGGTCGCCAAAAGTGACGATCCACATGGGCGCCCCTTCCTCAACGACTTCTGCAACTGGTTCCTGGCCCGGCTTAGCCACCAGATGCCTCCTGAGCCAATTCCATGGTGCTGTTCTTTTCCCGTTCTTTGGGGGACAAATAGATCTTGAGTGATTCCTCCAGAACCATGGGAGCCACGCCCCGGCTGATGCCCACTGCCGACTCCAGGACAATGCTTTTATTGATGCGTTCCTGCTGGCTCCGCAAAAACAGTTTGTCGGCCAGCGGCAGGCAGACCAGGTTTGCAATCACGGCACCGTATAGGGTGGTCAACAGGGCCACCGCCATGGCGGGGCCGATAGCTCCCGGCTCTGACATGTTGGCCAGCATCTGCACCAGGCCTATCAGGGTTCCAATCATCCCGAAAGCCGGCGCGGCCGCCCCCATCCCCTTAAAAACATTCTGCCCGGTGGTGTGACGCTGAATCGTCAGGTTGATATCCTTGTAAAGCATATCCTCGATCAACCCCTCGTCAAAGCCGTCGGAAAGGTACTGTAAGGCCTTAGCGGAAAACTTGTCCGTGGCCTCTACTTTTTCAAGGGCAATCAATCCCTCTTTTTTGGCAATCCGGGTGTATTCAACCATCTGCTGAATGATGGTTTCCGGGCGCTCTATCTTGTAGATAAAGGCCTTCATGCCTACGGAAATTGAATTGATGACATCCTGGAGGGAAAACTTTATGAAACTGGCGGCCAGCGTTCCGCCCACAACAATCAACACACCGGGAATGTTGATGAATATGACCGCACTCCCGCCCATGACAATGGCTGATAAAACAAGCGCGGCTCCGCCAAATAATCCGATAATAGTTGCAATATCCATGGGGTCTTTCTACCTACCGTTTATACACGTAAAATTTGTTGGGGACGTATCCCTTTTGGTTGTATTGATTAAGCTTATCAATCATGGCCGCGGTCATACACGTTTGAACAGGCATGGCCATGGCACCGCCCTTCATACGCACGTTGCGCGCAAGCACCATTCCTTCAACCAGGCCTTCGAGACGCACCTCTTGATATTTTTTTCGGGCCTCGATTGCAATGTTATCCGTGTTGAGTCGGATCAGATAGTCGTAAAGCGCCGGATCGATCTGATAGCCGATGAACCGCTGGAGCTCTGTGGGGGCATCTTCCAGGGGGCATTTGCCCCGATGAACAAGGTTGTCGTATGTCGAAACAGCCGTTATGATTTTTACCGACAAAGGGACCTGGTCTCCTGTCAGCGCGTCGGGAAAGCCTTTGCCGTTGTACTGTTCATGGTGCATTCTTACCAGAGCGGCTACCGGGCGAAGCTTTTCATTTTCATTTAATATGCTCTCACCCTGAATCGGGTGGGATATAAAAAGAGTGCGTTCACCGGCTGTCATCTCTGTCCGGCTTTTGGTCAAGATGCTGGCCGGCACACACACCATGCCGATGTCATGGAGCAGTCCGGCCGCTTGAATGGTTGGATAGTCGACCGCCGGAACCCCGGGGTGCATCCGGGACAGCTTGACAGACGCTTCGGCCACGCGCCTGGAATGGTCTCCCAGATTATCATCGTATACATTAACCAGGTGGGACAGCGTGCGAACAGTTGGATAGTAATCCTTTTTCAATGTTTCCCGGTCGCGCTCGATCCGATGCTCCAATCGGACAACCCTGGCGCCGATAGCAAGACGGACAGTGAGATCGATCGGATTGACGGGTGTGCGAATATAGTCGTTGACTATCGACCCCAGGCTCCGGATCAGCTCGCCATTGGCTTCCTGGTCGCTGATCAGGATGGTGTATATATTGCTCTTGAAGCCACCTTGATAAATACGACGGCAAAGTTCAATACCATCCATCTCCTGCATTCTCCAAGCCGTTACGACAATATCGATGGGTTCGGCCTGAATCAGTTCCAGCGCATCAGCACCATTGTAGACCAGTTTAAGATCGTACTTGTTGCTGCTCAGCGTCTCCTCGTAGGCGCTAATGGCATCCGGTTCATTATCGACAATCAAAACATTCATAACATCATCCTGCTCGGAAGGATGTGGCCGTACAAAAACCATCCCCCTGAAAAGACTCCTTCACAAGGCTGTACACTATATGTCCTATCGGCTTTTCAATGGGAAACTTAAGCAGAAATTGTCTTGCTGGAGCGTTCGCCAATATAGCGTTCCGATTTGGATGAAGGACGGATCCCTTCCAGATGGTAAATCAAAACCTATGTCTGACAAAGGATATAATGGGGATGGTACATCAATGCAAGGATGGCGGAAGAAGGAAGCGTATCAGGCTAACGTATCGATGATCATGCCTTTTTCAGCATACACGGCCGACCACCAGTCATTGTGAATAAAGACTTGGCGATGCAGCTTGTTAAAAAGGTGCTGAATGTCGGGATGCAGATCCTGCCGTCTTAAAGTTCCGGCACCTGAATACGCTGGTTTTCGCTGATTCATGACCGGGTGGACAGAGGGGCGGATGCGCTGCATGATGGCCTGATAAAGCACCAGGTCCCGGCACCCTTCTAATCCCGGTGGATCATTCGTCTGTCTATATTTTATAGTGGTTGACAATCATTTCTCCCGTTCTTGGCAAATACCGGTCGCCATGCTGCCCACCCGGCGTACCCCCCTCTTTTGCACAAAATATGCCCACCCATCATATTTTTTAATTTTTTTTCAATTTCAACCACATATAGTGCTCTTGCCCGTATCGAGCCACATGGGCATAGGAACTATTTTTCGCCTGGGTATGTAATTACATGCCCAAATAACCACAACGGGTAGTCAAACCGACCAGGTTTTGTTATGGTGCGTGAAAATCGATATATTTACTTGCTAACCAAAGGAAGAGAAACGATGATGAATAGTAATTTTGAAGTGGGCGTGTACCGGCCCCCGAGTGAAGGGGGCAGCCATTCCCTGCTCATCCGCGTCACCCGCAACTGCCCCTGGAACCGCTGCGAGTTCTGCGCCATGTACAAAACGGAAAAATTTACGCTGCGATCGCCAACGGAAGTGAAACAGGACATCGACACCATTGCGCACATCTGCCGGGAACTGTCGGACCCGTCATCGGCCTCGACCGGGGTCACCCGGGATGCGGCCCTGCAACTGCTGGAACGCAATCCGCAACTGTACAGCCACCCCGGGTTCAACATGGTCTTCAACTGGCTGGCGTCGGGCGGGAAAACCGCCTTTCTGCAGGATGCCAACAGCCTGATCATGAAAACCGATCAACTGGTGGACATTCTGGAACATTTGCGCCAAACCTTTCCCTCCCTTAAAAGGGTAACCTCCTACGCTCGGTCCAAAACCCTGGCCCAGAAAAAGCCGGAGGAACTGCAGGCCATCAACAAGGCCGGCCTGGACCGGCTGCACGTGGGGCTCGAGACCGGCGACGAGGACCTGTTGAAACTGATCAACAAAGGCGTCACCGGCCAGGGCCACATCAAGGGCGGCCAAAAGGCCATGCAGGCCGGTTTCCAGTTGTACGAATACTGGATGCCGGGACTGGGCGGCAGGGAAATGGCCGGCAACCATGCCCGGCACACCGCCGCGGTCCTGAACGAAATCAACCCGCACTACATCCGCTCCCGTCCATTTTTTCCGGCACCCAACACGCCCCTAAGCGACCGCTACGACCGGGGTGAATTCACCCGGCAGTCGCCGCAGGAGCAGTTGTTGGAACTGAAAACCATGATGGAGAGTCTGGATTTTTCATCGAGGGTCTGTTTCGATCACGCGGGTAACTACTGGCAAGACCAACAGGGCAGACTGCTCTTCAGCCAGAGTTATGAAGGCTATAAATTCCCCGAAGAAAAAAACCGTGTCCTGGGCCTCATCGCAGAAGGACTGGAAGCCAACTGACGCAGCATATCTGTAATCACAAAGGCACAAAGGACACAAAGTTATCTTTTTTGAAAAAAATATCGATCCCGTCTACCTGTTGAAGTCGAATCGGAACATAATTATGGCAACTGGTATAGGAGGCTTTCTATGAAAATTGCATTCATCGGCATGGGTACCATGGGTACCGGCATGGCGCTCAACATTCTCAAGGCAGGTTATGCGCTGACAGTTCACAACCGTACCCGGGAAAGGGAAACCCCTGTGGTGGAGCAGGGCGCCAAGGCCGCCGTATCCCCCATGGAGGCTGCGGCAGATGCGGACCTGGTCATCACCTGTGTCAGCGACACCCCTGATGTGGAGGCGGTGATCCTGGGCGAAAAAGGCGCCATGCACGGCGCCCGGCCGGGAACCATCGTGGTGGACATGTCCACCATCAGCCCGGCAGTCACCCGCACGATTGCAGCGGCTCTGGCCAAAAAAGAGATCCACATGCTAGATGCTCCGGTTTCGGGCGGTTCCGAAGGCGCCCAACTGGGGACGCTGGCCATCATGGCCGGGGGTGACGAGGCCATATTCCAACGCGCCCTCCCGGTGCTCGAAACCATGGGGAAGACCATCACCCTTCTGGGACCCATAGGGGCCGGCCAGATCACCAAGGCCATCAACCAGACCATCCTCGCCGCCACCTATCTGGGCGTGGCCGAAGGCATGGTCCTGGGTATGAAGGCCGGGCTGGACGCCAAGCAAGTGGCCCAGGCCATCGGCGGAGGGGCCGCGGGATCATGGGTCCTGGACAACCGGTCCGGAAACATGGTCGACAACACCTACCCCCTCGGCTTCCGGGTGAGACTGCACCACAAGGATCTTAAAATCGCCCTGGAAGCTGGACGGGAACTGGGGGTCGCCCTGCCGTCAACGGCACTGGTGGACCAGATGGAAACCGGGCTCATCGGCCGGGGATTTGGTGACGAGGATGTGTCTGCCATTGCCAGGACCATCAGGGAATTGTCGGGAATCAAATAGGACCGAGAGGCAGGTCATAGCTCGTAGCTGATAGCTGATAGGTGATAGGTGATAGCAGGCTATGAGCTATGGCCTATGAGCTAATTTCTCACTATAGCACATAGAAATGGCTCTGAGGCAACTATATGGAGAATTGTCACATGCGCCTCCTGCTACCTTCTGGATCTTGCACAAATCTGCGGGATTCCATCCCCGCACTTGCAAATTCCCTCATTCATGTATAATTTTAATAGAAACCGACAGAACCATTCTGAAAATCATGCTGGAGAAACAGTTCGCCGACACTTAAAATAAAATCGTGTTCCACGCTTTTATGAAACGCGACTTCGTCGCTCCTATTTGTTCCTGTTTTAGCGTTGGTAATAATAGGGTTTCGAATACTAAGAGGCAGAGGGTGGAAACGGAATATGTATGACAACAGTTATGATGATAATTTATTCCTGAATGAATAACCGCTTAGCGAGGTGAATATGGAAACAGCCAAGGACATGCTAGGGGATAAGACCGGCGGGCTGGTCACCGTACCCGCGGGAACGACGGTCTACAACACATTGAAAAAAATGAACGAACGCCGCGTCGGGGCCATTCTCGTGACGCGCGATAAAGCAGTCGTGGGTATCTGGACGGAACGGGATCTCATGCGCAACGCCCTGACCGAGGGCTTTGACGCCAAAACCGGCCTGATCGACGACTACATGACCACCGACCTGGTTTCAGCCCCGCACACGGACACGGTGTACAACCTCATGGACAAATTTCTGGGCCGTCGTATTCGCCATCTTCTGATTGAAGAAAATGGCGAATACATTGGAATGATTTCCGGCGGCGATGTAATGAAGTGTGTCATTCATGATAAGGATGCCGAGCTGCGGCAGCTCAATTCCATGGTGAGCTGGGACTACTATGAAAACTGGAAATGGACACCTGAAAAATGAAAGTCACCAAATTTCATTCAAGTTGCCGGCCTGGGCGGACTCACCAGGGCCTCTCCTGAAATCAGCTTGGTGCCGTCCTGATTGATGCAGGTGGTGGCCAGCCTGACCCGCTTTTTGTCATCAATTTTCTCCAGAACCTCGACCTTGGCAGTCACCGTATCGTTGATGCGCACCGGGGCCAGAAATTCGAGCGTCTGGCCCATGTAGATGGTTCCCGGCCCGGGGAGCTGCATACCGATGACCGCTGAAATGAAACTGGCGGTCAGCATGCCGTGGGCGATCCGGTTCTTGAAAAAGGTGCCCTGGGCATACACTTCATTGATGTGGGCCGGGTTCAGGTCACCTGAAATGCCGGCATACATGTAAACATCCGCCTCGGAGATGGTTTTTGAAAATTCAGAACTGTCCCCGACCTCGAGCTCATCAAATGTTCTGCCGATCATAGGTATCCCTCTACCTTTTTGAAGGCTTCATCCACGGCCTTCTTATACTCTTCACGGCCCTTTTTAAAAGCTTCCACCCAATCCTTGACCGCTTTTTTCCCCTCTTCCGGCAGCCAATCCGCCTGGATTAAAAGGGTGTTGGCCAGGGTTTCGTTCTGATCCTGCACCATTACCATGGCATTGAAGGCATTGTTGAAAGCGCCTTTGTTAAACTCCACCATCTGCTTGAACGCCTGTTTCTGATCCATTTTGTTCCTCCTTTCACCTGAGCAGACCAAAAAAATGTTTCTCTCGCCCACTTCATTAGAGACTGCTGAATGTGATTTTTATTAGATTACAGCAATATACGCTCCCTGAAGCTCTGGGAGAGATATATTATTTTGCGGATTTTGCAACTGCACAAAGCCCCTCGGCCTGTTTGAAACCAAAAGCCACGCTCTCCTTGAACGCCTTGAGGCCTTTTTTCCGGTTGCCGCTCCACTGATTCATGGCTTTTTTGCCTTCCTCGGCCCCCCAGGGTGCCTGCTCCACCAACGACCCGGCTGTTTTTTCTCCATACTCCTGAAATTTTTCAAATAAATTTAAGCTACTGTTCAGAACCGTTTTGTTCCAGTCAAGTATTTGTTTGGCAAAATCTGTATTTTTCATGGTATACTCCTTTATCTTTTATGGAAACATGATTTTCTGTTTTCCGGTTGCCTGCCTGCCCGGAAAAGGGTTTCCCGAGCTGAATTACCCTCAAACATAGGCTCGAAATTCTGCTTGTCAACACAATGATTGTGCATTGCACAATTTTTTATGGACCAAGGTTGTAATTTAATTTTCAATACATATTATAAACTTATAAATATTTTCCATCCAACCCAATGACAGCATTTTGCAGTGCTTATACTATTGGGCCGAGTTGGAGGCAACACCATGGAGAAAAAATTGTATGGATGATAAAATCATATTGAAAAAATACAGCAACCGGCGACTGTACGACACGCGCAACAGCTGTTATGTGACCCTGGAGGATGTTACCGGGCTGATAAAATCCGGTAACCAGGTTGAAATAATCGACGCGGCCACCAAAGAGGACGTCACCGCCCTCATCCTGACCCAGGTCATCCTCGAGGAGGCCCGCAAGAAAAACATCCTCCTCCCGGTGCCGGTGCTGCACCTCATTATCCAGCACGGTGACGGGGTGCTCAGTGATTTTTTCGACAAGTATTTCCAGAAAACCATTCAAAACTACCTGGAATATAAAAAGGCCTTTGATGACCAATTCAGCAAGTGGCTGGAGGTGGGCACGGATATGGGCAAAGTGATGCCCAATATGATGGAAGGCCCGGCAACCATGCAGTCCTTTATGCAGATGTTCATGCCGCCTCAAGGTAATACATCGGAAAACGAAAAGCCGACGGAAACTGAAAAGAAACCAACGGATCAATGAAGACCCAATTCCGGAATGCGGATTGCGGAATGGGGGATTGAAGCAAAACGAGGTGATAGATGACCACAACAACCGACAACTCACCTGAAAAATATAATGATATTCTCAGCTGGACGAACGACGCCCTGGCCTATGGCACCGACTTCTGGCAGCGCAGCCTCATCTACATGGATATTTTACGAAAACGTGGCAACAACTATCTGGAGCACAACCGGCAGGGCATGCCGCCGGTGTTGAATTTTGACTATGACATCCTCCTTGACGGGCAGGACCTGCAGCCGTCAACCAATTACAAACTGGCCCGTATCCGTGACCGTCGCAAAACAGACGATTTGAATCAGCACCCGGGCACGGAAAACCGCCGGCTGCCGAAAAACGCCCTCAATGCATCGACTGTCAAACGGCCTGTGATAATTCTCGACCCGCGTGCCGGCGGCGGACCGGGCATCGGGGGGTTCAAGCAGGATTCCCAAATAGGCA
>Ga0164313_10005081_pt1 | contig 11666 bp, 10 predicted proteins | sample GuaBasSedimGuay4_FD_113735 | JGI IMG/M metagenome (GOLD analysis project Ga0164313, IMG submission 113735) | Subseafloor sediment microbial communities from Guaymas Basin, Gulf of California, Mexico - Guay4, Core 4569-4, 0-3 cm | ecosystem: Environmental > Aquatic > Marine > Hydrothermal vents...
CAGGTGGTTTCCCGGCGAGTGTGGTTGTGGGTGATGTCATAGAGAATATTGATGCATCAAATGGTGGTGGCGTTGGCCGTATTACAAATATAACAGGAAATGTAATTACAGCTACAAAGTTAAAAGGTGGTGGGCAAGATGAGGTAAGGACGGGTCAGAATTACAATATCCATTCTGGCCATACTATTATTGATGAAAGAAAATATACTTATCGTTTGCGCTTTAGTGGTTTCAGTGAAGCCAAAACCAGTGGGGGAGAAATCCGTACCAGGGTAGTGTGTAAGGGCTATACCGATGTTAGCGCTATAGAGGATTGTGATGGCAGTGCTGGTGATACAGATCTGGGCCTTAATTATGTTGTGCCGGGCGTGTCGTGGGTAACCATGACTGATGTTGATAGCAGCGATGTGCAGATTGGAGAAGCAACCCTGGTACCCATTGCCGGGGCCGACGGTTTCATCAAGGTGGCGGACATGGATTATTATTTACGCGAAGATGACGATGAGATACCCGCCTGGTTTATAGCAAACAACTGGCATCAATTAACCTATGTTGCCTATTCTGCCGGGGACAGTCCCGGTGGAGGTGTTGATTGCACCGTGGCAGGTGGTACTTGCCTGACATTAACCGGTGGTGGCGCACCTGCCAATAACAAACGTGCATTGGTAGTCAGTGCCGGCAGCCCCCTGGCTGCACAGGACAGATCTTCCAGCCTTATTGCTGACTATTTTGAAAATGAGAACAATGATGCAAATGATGATAATGCCGAAACAGGTGGAATAATAAGTACATTTAATGATCAAATACGTATTATTGATACATCACCCTGAAGCCATGATCTGGATCTATGACCTGAATTTATAAAATGAAAACAAAATATTTTTCACAAGGCTTTACTCTCATTGAAATGGCCATGGTGATATTCATCCTCGGCCTGATGATGACAAGTTTCCTGGAGCCATTAGCTACGCGTGTTGAGGAAGAGCAACGGAATAAAACACAAATACAGCTCGACGACATAGAAGAAGTTCTTTTCGGATATGTATTACGGAATAATCATCTGCCCTGTCCAGATTGTAGTGATGCTCTCACTGAGGATTGCGTGACAGTTAATACGAATGACCCAACCGATATAAATGATGGTGAAGAAGATATTTTAGCTGATACGTGTGCCACTGAAACAGGTAATTTCCCTTGGGCTACCTTAGGCGTAAAAAGAACTGATCAGTGGGATAATAACTTTACTTATCACGTCGATAAAACTTTTGCAGACAGAACTATTGCGACAAATGATGGAACAGGTTGTGAAACTGGGTCATCTACATTGGGTGTCTCTTTTTCGCTTTGTTCAGATGGTGATATAGAAATTTTTAGTTCGGATGATGCTATTGATTCTGGTGATCCCGCTGATGTTGCAACTGGCATACCAGCAATTGTTATCTCTCATGGGAAAAACTGGGCAAGTGCCGCCTCAGATGATGAAGTTCAGAACACGGATGGTGATAATGAATTTGTGGACAAGGATTACAGCCAGGCAGCCGGGGCTGAATATGATGATATGCTGATCTGGATATCGCCACACATTTTAAAAACCATGTCTGTCAAGGCCGGGATGTTACCTTAGGTCTCTTTATTATTGTCATCCCGACGATAGGAGGGATCTTTCACTCAGTCTCATTTAAAAGCAAGATCCCTCCTGTCGTCGGGATGACAAGAAGAAGCTGTGGATGGTGGTTAAGTCTGGAATATTACTCCAGGTCTAACTTGTTATTTGTCTGGATAATTGAAAGCTGACATTACCGTCACGATTATCTATAAGTTGCAAAGTGTAACCCAGGGATTCGGCCTGCCTGGCGGCCTGATACAGCCCTATACCATGTCCATTATCTGACGCCACATGTTCTTTTAATATCAACTTTCTGATTTTCCGTGCAACGGCGTGGCCCGTATCAGTGACAGTGAGCGCAATTGAAGTTGGTCCTATGTTCAGGCTAACGATGATCACAATATCAGAATCAACCTGTCTTTTATGAATGGCATTTTCAAGCAGATTTTCCAGGACGCTATCGAATAATTCTTCCGGGATTAAAGTATCCTTATCTATGGTTACCAGAAATTTAAGTTGTGAACTTTCTCTACGTGCCGATAGTCCTTTCCACCAGGTCATGGCCTGGATGTTTTTTGCTGACTCCTCCTCCGGTGCCTGCAATTTATCAAGTGCCAGCTGCAGCCGTTGACTGATATTGGGTAGTTGCTTCTTTAACAGGGTGAGAGATTTTTCCCTGGTTTCATCGGAATCTGCATCAAGCAGTGTCGTCATTGTTTGTAATGACTGCAACAAATTTTTTATGTCATGGGTAAGCCTGGCACCTGTTTCATAGATAGCACGCAAGTGGGCCTGTTGTTCCAGTTCCTGTTCCTGTTTTTTTGCGATATAAAATGTCTCGATTAACTGAACCAGCAATTTACAATGTAAAGACATAACACCTGCAGGTTGAACATGTGTAAACAAGGTTATGGGTTCAACGCTGATCGCCAGGTGAACTTCATACCTTGTTAATTCACCATAAATTCCATGGGTCGAACCTCCTGACCATGTAGCTCCTGCTATCCATGGCAGTGAAACCAGTTCCTTCATTGCCGTATCCAGGAAATCCGCCGGGGATTGTTGTAATTGTTTTTGCATGGAAAGCTTGGCAAGCCACTGTTCGAATGGTGTTCCAATATTTAATAAAGATTTGGCCCAGAGTTGGGAGAGACCGCTAAAGCCACTGTGGGTCGACAAAAGCCAGCTGATAGAAATCAAAAGAAAACCGACAACAATCAAAGTTTGAATCAGGGAAATAATGTAATCGCTGTTATTGTGGTACATCAATACCAGGCTACCGAGGGCAAGAATAATTACCATAAATGAAATTGTTGTGGCAAGCAGGATATCAACAGTTTCACCGGTCCTTTTAGAGAAAGTATTTGATGTCATGAATAATAATAAGGGCAGAAGTGGTAACCCAATCAGAAAAACATTTAATACGTTTATGTTTAGCGACAAGCTAAACATTTGTGGGACAATGGAAATAAGTAATTCAAAGATCAGGAATACCATCACCAGCATATACACATTTCGTTCATGACGTCTGGTTGTCACACGGCCACCGATAAAGCCAATCAGCAACACCAGCCATAGTGTGATAGAAATCCAGTTGGCCCAATGTACAAAGGCCAGTATTAAAGTGAGAAATAGCAGGCTTTTGCCCCAGGTGATTTGCTGATTTTCTTTTAGCAGGGGTTGCCAGAGCAGGAACATGCCAAAATGAATGAGTAATAGTGACTGGCATAAATAGCTTCCGATTCCGTACCATGTCGCGAAATGGAATGTTTCCAGCATCAGCAGAAGAATCAATTCTTCCTGTCTTGCTTTCACTATATTGGGTACCGTTATCATTATCTTTTATAAAGTTTAAGATTTCTCACATTCGTTCGAAACGCTTGTAGCGGATTTCTCGGTAACTGCTCGGTCTTCGTTCCTGACGCGACTCTACCAATCACATCCATGTAAACGTCCATGCGTTACTCGACCTACCTACATCCATGTAGGCGTCACATACGTTCGAAACGCTGGTAGCGGATTTCATCATCCTGATAATATTTGAAATGATAAATACCCAGCCCGGATTATTTAGAATAACTGTCATGTTAAACTCTCTTCCAATGTCATCCCGAACCGCAGGGAGGGATCTTGCTCTCGATAACTAATAAAGTACCGGTTTGATTGCGCTATAGTATAGTACTCATGGATTGCAAACAGAATACAGCATGATAACGATACAACCCATATTAACAATAGCCAGGTTTACATTGATAGAGAGTATCAAGAACCGCCTGTTCACACTGGTGTTGTTAGGTGTCGTCTGCCTGTTTGGTTTAACACAGTTTATTGGTGAATTGGCCGTTACTGAAACCACCCAGATCCAAAGTGCCATAACCGGGATGATCCTGCGGCTTTTTGCTGTGTTTATTATTTGTATCTTTGTCATCACCAGCACCATAAGGGAATTTAATGACAAGGGCCTTGAACTGATTATTTCCCTGCCCCTGGACAGATATTCATACCTTGCCGGAAAGATGCTTGGTTTTTGCATATTGGCTGTGTTTATTGCCATTATCGTTTGCCTGCCGTTGGCATTAAGCGGCAGTATTTCACAGTTGATATTGTGGTGTTTTTCCCTGATCTGTGAATTATGGATCCTTACAACATTGTCATTGTTGTGCCTGATTACATTTAAAAATGTTACCAGTGCACTTTCTACTGTTATGGCATTCTATTTACTGGCACGGACCATCACTACCATCCAGTTGATCGGCGGCAGTCCGATTCTTGAAACCACAGAAATCTCTCACAAAATAATAAATATGGTTGTCGATATCATAGCAGCATTGCTGCCGCAGCTTGATCAATTCAGTAAAACAGAATGGCTGGTCTATGGCGGCGGTGGCAGCAATGATTACATGTTTATTGCCGGGCAAACAGTTATCTATGTAGCATTGCTGTTTGCTGCAGCATGTTTTGATCTACACAGAAAGAATTTTTGATGGTTGTTACTATCATTCATACCAGTATTGTCATTTTGGTTAACGTATCACTATTAATACTGTCATCCCGAATCCCATCTCCCTGTCATCCCGAACCGCAGGGAGGGATCTTGCTTTTAAATAAGGACCGAGTAAAAGATCCCTCGGTAACTGCTCGGTCTTCGTTCCTGACGCGACTCTACCAATCACATCCATGTGAACGTCCATGCGTTACTCTACCTACCTACATCCATGTAGGCGTCACATTCTTCGGAATGACAATAAGAGAAATGACAGGGCTGGATGATTCATCAAATCATAATGCCAGGAGTGCTAAAGTCGCATGAATTTCTGGCGTGTAAGCAACAGGCAAGATGAACGTTCAGTAAAAGATGTTCCTGCATTTATCATTGCTGCTTTAAGCCTGGCCTTTCTTTGCCAGATTTACTGGTCAAGCTCTAGTCCCCTGGCAACAATACACATCAAGCCACTGCCTGAACCGCCTTCGAAAATAGAGTCACAGCTAATAGGCCTGGGTGATTCCATTGCCATTGCAAAATTATTTATGCTCTGGCTACAGGCGTTTGATAATCAACCAGGAGTCAGTCTGCCATTTAACAGCCTTGATTATCACCGGGTCATCAACTGGCTGGACAGAATTTTAACGCTGGACCCAAAAGGTCTTTATCCGTTACTGGCGGCGGGACGTATTTATGGTGTCATTGCAGATGATGAGAAAAATCGGCTAATGCTGGAATTTATTTCCGAGAAATTTTCCGAAGATCCGGATCGACGATGGCCGGCCATGACCCATGCGGTATATGTTGCCAAGCACCGGCTTGAAGATTATCCACTGGCGTTAAAGTATGCACATGAAATTGCCCGGCAGGTGACGCGGGAAGATATCCCCAGTTGGGTAAAGCAAATGGAAATATATGTCCTTGAGGATATGGGCGAAATAGAAAGTGCAAAAATACTGATTGGAGGCTTGCTGGAAAGCGGTGCAATTACCGATGCCCATGAACTGCAATTTTTAAAGGATCGACTGAACCGGCTAGAGCGCGAAAATGAATAATAAACAAAATTGTCATCCCGAGGCCCGTCCCGATCATCTTATTGTCATCTCGACTGCAAGGAGAGATCTTGTTTTTAAATGAGCATTGAGTAAAAGATCCCTCCTATCGTCGGGATGACAAGGTCACAACGCAGGAAAAGACAGACTAGGGGCCCTATGTCAGCTAATGGCCAGGCTGTTGAGAAATTGACAGTCCTGATGAAGAATCATCAAAAGCACTGCTATTTTTAAGCCAGCAGTATTTGTAATTCCATATAAATCAGCATGTTATGAATGTGGCATGACAGTTGCATTACTCAATACACTGAACGAATTAATGAGTGAAAGAGGTAATGTAAAATGATGAAAATAGAAATGAACAACAAAAAACAGGCGGGTTTCACACTTGTAGAAATTGCCATCGTATTGGTAATTATTGGTTTACTACTGGGTGGTATCCTTAAAGGTCAGGAATTGATCAATAGTGCGCGTGTACGTAACCTTGCGGATCAGAATTCTGCTATCCAGGCAGCCTATTTTGGTTTTATCGATCGTTATCGCCAGGTTCCGGGCGACTGGTGTCCTACTACTGGTGCTGCTTGTCCAAACAGCGCAACGGCAGCCCTTGGTGTCACCGTTAATATCGGTGGTAATGGTAATGGTCGTATTGATAACAACTATGTAGAGGGCGCAGCAGTCTGGGAGCAATTGGGCAGAGCTGGTTTTCTGGGCGGGGGCTTTACACCTGCTACAGCAGCCCCTACCACTGACGTGTTATACAGCGGCAATGCGCCTAGCAATGCCTTTGCCGGGGCACTGGTCCTGACCCGTAATGTGGGTTTTTCAGGTGTGGCTGCAGCCCGTCTAAATCTGCATCTTGGGACAAATGTACCGGTTAAGATTGCCAGAGAACTGGATGTGAAGGTTGATGATGGTTTACCCAATTCAGGCATCTTAAGGGTAACGAAGGTAGATGGCACAGATACGGATTTTGATGTTCTGTATCTAGATACCTGGGACGTATGCACAGCAACTGCTGCCTCGGTTCCTGGAACTGTTGTTGCTGGTGATGGCGATGACATCACAGATATCTATAATATATTCGAGGACGCACAGGATTGTGGTCAGGTATTTTTATACTAGGAATATTTGTATTATCGAAATAACAAGGCCCGCATAATGCGGGCCTTGTTATTTATGAAGTTTAATTTTTTGTCACAGGGCTTTACAATCCGGGACTCTACAATCGAGCAATAAATAATAAAGCATGGTGCCATGACTGATTCAGCGATCAAGATAGAAAAACTCTGTAAATCTTTTGCCAGTGTTCAAGTCCTGAATCAGATAGATCTGACTGTCAGTACAGGTGAGTTTACCGGGTTAATTGGCGTCAATGGCGCAGGTAAAACAACGCTGATTAAATGCCTGCTTGATTTTTGTGATGTGACTTCCGGCAGTATTGAAATCTTCGGCACTGCGCACACCAGAAAAGAAGCAAGAAAAAACCTGGTATTCCTCCCGGAAAGATTTATGCCTCCCTATTATCTTAGCGGTAAGGATTTTCTGGTATATATGGCAGAACTCCATGGGGTTGAATACAGCAATAACAAGGTAACAGAACTATTCAGAATACTTGATCTGGATTTGTCAGCATTAGCAAAGCCGGTCAGGGAATTTTCAAAAGGCATGGCCCAGAAGCTGGGTCTGGCATCATGTTTAATGAGTGAAAAAGACCTGTTAGTACTGGATGAACCCATGAGTGGTCTGGATCCAAAAGCCAGAGCCTATTTAAAACAATACCTGATCGAATTGAAGGATGCGGGCAAAACGATTTTCTTCAGTACACACATGCTGGCCGATATTGAAGTCCTGTGTGATCGCGTTGCCATCCTCCACGAGGGACGCATTCGCTTTACCGGAAGCATAGAGGAATGTACGAGTGAGTTTAACGCAGATAATCTGGAACAGGCGTATCTAGCCTGTGTAGGGGCCTGATTTAGTCACTGTATCCCGACTTATCCTGTCATTTAGAACCCCATTTCCTTGTCATCCCGAATCCCGCAGGGTCGCCTACATGGAAGTAGGCGGTAGAGTTGCGCCGGGAGCATCAACCGAGAGGGATCTTTTGGTTTAGTCATCAAGATCTCTCGGCCGTTGTTCCAGACACGGCTCTACCTCTCACGTCCATGTGGTCGTCCTTGCAGTCGAGATGACAATTCTCTTTATCACCAAAAGTGAGTACTTACGTAATCCCGTCATTCCCGCGCATGCGGGAATGACCACCATGGATGGTGGAAATGCAAAAGGATTGTCTGGAAGTGCGGAGCCTGCCCTTGGGGTACAATCCTTGCCCAGTTATATAAAATACAATTAATAATCAGGTATATTTTTTTATCAGTTTACCTATGGTTAGGCCCTGTACCAGGATTGAAAAGACAACAACACAATAGGTAATCGCCAGGATTATTTCTCTCTCTGGGCTGGCGGGTAAGGACAGTGCCAGTGCCACTGAAATGCCACCACGTAATCCACCCCATGTCAGGATCTTTGTAACACCCGGAGATAATTCCCTGAATTTTGTGATAAAAAACACAGGGATGCTGACACTGATTAACCTGGCCATTAACACGATGACGATGGAAAATCCGCCTGCGACCAGTAGTTGCGTGTCGAAGGTGATTAGCAAAATTTCAAGACCAATCAGAACGAACAGAACAGCGTTAAGTATTTCATCAATGAGTTCCCAGAAGGTGTCCAGGTGTTCCCTGGTTATTTCGCTCATTGCCAGTGAGCGGCCATGATTACCAATCATAAGTCCGGCAACAACCACGGCGATGGGAGCAGATACATGCAGTGCTTCAGCCAGGGAGTAGCCACCGGTAACCAGGGCCAGTGTCAGCAATATCTCGACCTGATAATTATCAACACGTCTGAGCATGGCAAAAGTTATGCCGCCCGCTACAAAGCCAAAGACTGCGCCACCCAGTGCTTCTTGCAGAAAGAAAATAATTACTGAACCGGCCGTGATGTCGATCCCGCCAAAAGCGAAACCGCTTATCAACAAAAAGATAACCACACCGACACCATCATTAAATAGTGATTCTCCTGTGATTTGAGTCTTTAAAGTCTTTGGTGCGTGCGCAGTACGTAATATTGCCAGTACTGCGATAGGGTCGGTAGGTGATATCAGGGAGCCAAAAACCAGGCAATATAAAAAGGGCAGATTGATACCGATAAACAGCAGAAAGAACCAGAGCAGAACACCGACGATGGCAGTGGACGCGATAACACCCAGGGTTGCCAATATTGCAATCAACCATTTTTGTTCGGCTAAATCGCTGAGGTTGACATGCAGGGCTCCAGCAAATAATAAAAAACTCAGCATACCGTGCATCAGGGTCTGGTTAAAATCAATTGATTTCAGAATGGCGTTTGCCTGAATGGTTAAATCAATGCCTAGCGGTTTAAGCAGCAACAGGCTCAGGGACATCAACAAGCCTATGAGCATGACACCAATCGTCATAGGTAATTTAAGAGTACGATAATTGATGTAACTGAATATGGCTGTCAGGGTGATAAGCAGGGCAGTAATATCAAATAAATTCATTTTCTTTATCTCATTTTGTAAAATCTGGCAGTGTTATTTTAATCACAATTGCTACATCTATGCTCAATCTCCCTGGTAATGCAGGTAGTTTGGGTATTTGTGAACAATGCTATAATCTTATCAGTGCCAAGAGGAGGATTCGAGAGTGCATCGTTTTTACTTAACTGGTTTATTGTTTTTCAGTCAAATTATCTTTGGTCAATCTGTTCAGGCGCAGATGTATCAATGGGCTGATCCTGAAACCGGAACAACGCAATTATCTGGCAAGCCTCCTGCCTGGTACCGCAGTGGTGAAGGGGGACCACGGGTCTTTGTCTTCAACCGGGGCAAAATTGTTGACGATACGGGCATTGAAGTTTCTGATGAAAAGCGCAGCTCTTTGCGTACAAAGGCCTTTATCGATGCTGAAGAAGATCGGGTTGCGGCAAATCAGAAGGCAATGGAAGCTGCCAGGTTAAAAGCAGCGATGGAAAAGAATAACGATGAGATGTCAGAAGAGGGGATGTTAGAAGAAGAGGAAACACACGAACATCAACCGGATATGAGTGAAGTTGTAGTGATGGAAGAGTCCGAAGATGAAGAAGTGATAGAAAAAGAAATGAGCACAGAAGAAGAGTCCGTTGAAAAACTGAAGGAATTGATTGCAGATTGGGAAGACAAGCGCACTGAAGAGGCCAGGGCTCTATTAAAGAAAGAAGAAGAAAAATAAGTTAAGAACTCCCGCCTGTTAACCTCCGAACAAATCCTTTAGTTTTTCCATAAATGATTTTTTCCCAATATCCGCATTTAATTTTATCAATTTAATCAGGGTCGTATGATTTGGGTTAAATTTCAGGCCAATAGCAATGTAGGCCTGTGCCTTGCTGTAATTATTTTCAATAATTGATCGCTCCGCAAGGTAGGCATATCTATCAGCAATGTTGAGTAGACCTGCTGCCGCAATTCTGTCCCCCGGATCTGCTTTAAGTAATTTTGTATAATAATAATAGGCATTATCTTCTGGTGGAGAAGTCAGGCGATAGTCTTGCAGGCTTTTCTTGCCCAGCCAATGCAGTGCCTGGACAACATCTCCTGACATCTTGACTGGTGCTTCAGCTATGTTTGTACTTATTGCCGGTACAGAATCATCAATTACCGGGGGGATGATAGTGTCAGGTATATCTGCACTGATGGGTACGTTTTCGATCCTTGGTGCAGTGTCATTCATTTTTGATCCTGCATATTGCAAGGTTCCCAAAATTCCACCCGCAGCCACTAAAAGCACCAATAAAATATTCAGGGTCTGTGTACTTTTATTCGTTACAATCCCACCGCCAGTAACATCAAAATCCGTGCCCGTGGTGGTGGCATTTCTGGCGTTTTGTAATTCCTCGATTGCTTGCACCATCTCAGCGGCATCTTTAAATCGCTTATCTCGATCTTTTGCCATCATTTTGTTTAATAAAGGCTGAAATTCGGCGAGTTCTTTCTCAAGCACAGGGACCGGGGCCTGTTTGTGTTTGATAATGACATCATAGACTGTCGTAGAGGCGTAGGGTTTTTCACCGGTGAGCATTTCATAGAACAGGCAGCCCAGGCTGTAAATATCAGTACGACCATCAATTTCGATACCATCGGCCTGTTCAGGGCTGACATAGTTCGGACTTCCAAGAAACAGGCCGGTTGACGTTAAATCATGGTCTACACCATCAATCTGCTTGGAGATACCAAAGTCAGTGATCAGTGGTGTGTTTTCATCCCTGAACATGATATTTGCTGGTTTGATGTCGCGGTGAACCACACCCATTTTATGTGCGGCATCCAGTCCTGAACCGATCTTGGCCAGATAGTCGAGTGCCGTATCGGGGGTTATGGGCAATTCCATCCGCATTTTAAGGTCGCCCCCATCAATATATTCCATGGAGATATATAAAGAATGGCCCGCGATGCCAATATCAAAGATGGTGATGATATTAGGATGGTTAAGTGAAGCGACGATGCGACCTTCCGAAAGAAACCTCTCGATGAGTGTCTCGTTAGCGGTGGGGCCATTGATATCCAGTATCTTGAGTACCACGGATCTGTTTAATGATTCCTGTAAGGCGAGATAGACTGTCGCCATGCCGCCCTGGCCAACCTGTTGCTGTATTTTGTAACCGGGAATTTCCATGCGCTGGATTATAAGCTATTACGGCTTGAAAGTTTTAAACGCAAGGGATTTATGATGCATCGCATTTTTTCAGTATTTTCGCCAATTGTGCCGTCAGTTCCGAAGCTTACCAATTAAGAGATATTTACCAAAGTAAATCCTTCTCATTAATCAGCATTAAAATGTTTTTTCTAGCTGTAGAGATAGAATATAGTGCCTGCTTGTCCAGACAGAATACTCATGCGAAAAACCAGAATATTTGTTGATCAGTCATTACAGGAAGGTAAGACAGTTATGTTGGCTGATGA
>Ga0164313_10005082_pt1 | contig 11665 bp, 11 predicted proteins | sample GuaBasSedimGuay4_FD_113735 | JGI IMG/M metagenome (GOLD analysis project Ga0164313, IMG submission 113735) | Subseafloor sediment microbial communities from Guaymas Basin, Gulf of California, Mexico - Guay4, Core 4569-4, 0-3 cm | ecosystem: Environmental > Aquatic > Marine > Hydrothermal vents...
AGTCCGGCATGGACCACCGACTGGATGAGTGAAAACGGCCGGAAAAAACTCCGTGCCTATGGCATCGCGCCACCCGCAAGCACATCGTGCGGACAACAGATCGGCACTATTGCGTGCCCACAATGTGGAAGCGACGATGTAAAACCAATCTCCGAGTTCGGTTCCACCGCCTGCAAAGCGCTCTACCAGTGCCAGGACTGCCGCGAACCATTTGACTATTTCAAGTGCATCTAAACAAAGGATAATCAATTTTGAGCAAGCAATTCTATCCATTACAGGTAAAGGATTTACACAAGGACACCGAAACTGCGGTGGTGGTCACATTTGATGTACCCGACGAGTTGGCGGATGAATTTACATTTGTACAGGGTCAATACCTGACGCTGAATCAGCAGATCAATGGTGAAGAGGTACGGCGGTCCTATTCAATCTGCGCCGGGCTTGATGACGGTTTTCTGCGGGTCGCTATCAAACTCGTTGAAGGTGGCGTGTTTTCAACCTGGGCCAATGAGCAACTCAAGACCGGTGACATACTGGATGTGATGCCACCACGGGGCGATTTTTTCACAGCGATAGACCCCGGGCAGAGTAGAAACTACCTGTGTATTTGTGCCGGTAGCGGTATTACACCCATACTATCGATTATCAAAACGGTGCTTAGCCGCGAACCGGAAAGCACCGTCACACTGCTTTACGGTAACCAACGCACTGCCACAATGATGTTCCGTAACGATCTGGCGTTTCTGAAAAGTGCCCACCTGGAACGTTTTCACTGGATCAATATTTTCAGCCGCGAACCACAGGAAGTAGATTTGCTCAGCGGCCATCTGGATAACCGTAAAGGCGGCGCATTAAACCAGCGCCTGATCAATATCAGTGGATACGATGAGTTCTTCCTGTGCGGTCCAGAAGCAATGATCTCCGAGGTCTCACGCGGTCTTCGCAGCGAAGGCGTCGCCGAGGAGAATATCCATTTTGAACTGTTTGCTGCATCTGCTGAAAATGCCCGCCAGGCAATTGCCCGCCATCATGCCCGGGCGCAGGAGTACAAGGGTCTGGTCAGCGAAGTCAGCATCCTGTCAGATGGACGGGAATACGCCTTTGAATTAAGCACCGATGGCGAAAACATTCTTGATGCTGGTCTGCGCAATGGTGTTGATCTGCCATTTTCCTGCAAAGGTGGTGTTTGCGCTACCTGCAAAGCCCGCCTGATCGAAGGCGAAGTTGATATGGATCTGAACCAGGCGTTACGACCGGAGGAAATCAAAGCTGGTTATATCCTCACTTGCCAGGCGCACCCGATATCGAAAAAGATCGTGGTGGATTTTGACCAGTTTTGAGTCAATTATTTAATGAACAAGCCCCTGCGTAATGAGTTAGACAGCTTCCTGCAACAACGTATGCAGGCCGGTAATATCAGCAGCACCACACTGGTATTTACCTTTTTCTGTGACGTTGTGACCCAACACGGCGGAGAAATATGGCTTGGCAGTGTCATTCATGCACTGGCACCGCTGGGCATCAACGAACGCCTGACCCGCACCGCTGTATTCCGGTTAGTACAGGAAGGGTGGCTTGAATCACGTAAGCAGGGGCGTCGCAGCTACTACCGCCTGACCCAGACCGGACAAAACTATTATCAGCGCGCCGCGAAACGGATATATGCAAGCAACAAACCCGAATGGGACGGCATATGGACCCTGCTATTCGTTTCTCTCGTGCCCGAGGAAAAACGCGACACCCTTCACAGGGGTCTGTCGTGGCTCGGTTATGGACGTATGGCAGCGGGTGTCTACGCCCTGCCCTGTAATGACCGCCCACCGCTGAACGAACTTCTGGCGGACCTCGCACTGGAGGACAGCATTGTTCACATGCAAGCACGGGCTGAAAATGCTGAAACCTTGCAAAAGCTTGTCATGGCACGCTGGAAGTTAAGAAATTTGCGACAGCGCTATGAAAAATTTACCTCGCAATACCGCAATGCTCAAATTGCAATGCAACCCGAACATGAACCAGCCGGACATTCACTTTTTCTGCTGCGTGTTTTGCTAATGCATGAGTACCGCAGAATCCTGCTAAGCGACCCTGAGTTGCCCGCTGCCATGCTGCCAGCAGATTGGGAAGGTTATGCCGCCCAATCGCTGACTGGTGAAATTTACCGGGACCTGGCCAAACAAACAAGAAAATGGGTGAACCGTGAACTGCTCAATGCCAACGGCCATATGAAGGGCGGTTCCAGTACTCTTAAAACCCGTTTCCCCAATCAATAAACCAACGGATAAACAACCATGAGCCAAACTGTTTCCATCAACAAACAGGGCCAAATCGGCATCATTAGCATAGATAACCCACCGGTCAACGCTTTGTCTCATGCCGTTCGCAGCGGTTTGCTTGAATGTTTAAACGAAGCGATTTCAGACCAGGATGTTCAAGCCATCGTGTTAATTTGTAGCGGCCGGACATTTATTGCCGGAGCTGACATATCGGAATTTGGAAAACCACCCCTGGCACCCTACCTGCCGGACCTGCTGGAAGCGCTGGATAACTGTCCCAAACCCATTATTGCGGCCTTGCATGGCACCGCCCTGGGTGGTGGGCTTGAAACAGCCCTCGCTTGTCGTTATCGCATCGCCATCGACACTGCCCGTATCGGCTTGCCCGAGGTCAACCTGGGCCTGATCCCAGGCGCTGGTGGAACCCAACGACTTCCCCGCATCGCAGGACTTGAAAATGCGCTGGATATGATCACAAGCGGCAGACATGTGGGTATCAAAGAAGCTCTGAAAATGGGTGTTATAGACAAACTATGCGAGGACCACGACCTGTTAGCCAATGCAATAAAATTTGCACAACAGATTTTGAATACAAATGAAAACAGGCTACGAATTTCTGAAAATAATTTGGAAAACTCAACGGAGAACCAGCAAACCCTGAAAGACTGGGAAGCCCGTGTCACCAAAAAGGCCCGTGGACAACAGTCACCGTTGGCAGCGATCAAGTCCATCGGCAATGCGGTCAAACTGTCCTTTGCCGAGGGCCTGGAAAAAGAACGTGAAATATTTCTGGACTGCATGGCTTCACCCCAATCCAGGGCGTTGCGGCACATATTTTTCGCAGAACGAACCGCGGCTAAATTACCCGGGTCAATGGTGGCTCCTGCCGCCGAAATTATAACGGCAGCAGTTATTGGCGGGGGAACCATGGGACGTGGCATCGCCATGTGTTTTGCCAACAGGAATATTCCTGTGAGGATCATCGAGACCGATCAGGACAAACTGGACCTGGCGCTTGATGCGATTAAGCAGACCTACGCCAAAATGACCGCCAGTGGTCGCATCAGCGATGATCAACAGCAACAGCGTCTCGAAATAATTGATGGGAGCTGTGACCACAGTTCTTTGGCAGATATAGACCTGGTCATTGAAGCTGCCTTTGAAAATCTTGATGTCAAACACGGTATTTTCAGCTCTTTGGACAAACACTGCCGGAACGACGCGATCCTGGCGACCAATACCTCCTACCTGGATATCGGCGTAATCGCCTCTGCCGTGCGTGACCCCTCGCGTGTAGTGGGAATGCACTTCTTCAGCCCTGCCCATATCATGAAGCTACTGGAAGTTGTACGAACCTCTCAGACATCTGACATTGCTGTCTCTACCATGATGCAACTGGGTAAGAAACTTGGAAAACGTACCGTGCTCGTGGGTAATGGTTTTGGTTTTGCCGCCAACCGCATGTATTCAGCATACGGGCGTGAAGGTCAACAAATTTTGTTGGAAGGTGTGACTCCGGGCGAACTGGACCGGGCCATGAAAAACTGGGGTATGGCCATGGGCCCGGCTGCCGTACTGGATATGTCTGGTATCGATATCGGTTATAACGCACGCAAACAAAATCCCAATCCGCCTGCCGACCCCTGTTATTTCCGGCCCGCAAACATACTTGCGGAACGTGGTTATCTTGGCCGCAAAACCGGTCGTGGTTTTTATCGCTATGATCCCGCAACCAGGCGTGCGAGTGAGGACTCTGAAATCATCGAACTGATCCGCGAGCAAGCAAAACTCCTGGAGGTTGAACAAAAAACCTCTACAGAAAAAGAAATACAGGACCGCATGATCCGTGCAATTGCCCTTGAGGGACAGGCTATTCTCGCTGAGGGCCTGGCTACCCGTTCCAGCGATCTGGATGTGATCTGGGTAAACGGCTATGGCTTCCCCCGCTGGCGGGGCGGGCCGATGCATTATGCCATTGAACAAGCCTGGCTTGATTCTTAAAACCACCGGTCTTTTGCCGCCGGGTCAAGCGATTCCCTGCTCTGTTTATGCAGTTTTCTCCGGTAATATCGCTTGTTCCATTTGACTTTATATTATAAAATGCTAATATACAACATATCACCGTACTTGAACGAACGGTAATGACTGCAAGCCCCATCACCAATCCCCCCCGATGGTGATGTATTTCAAAGGGACCTTCGGGTCCCTTTTTTTTATTGCATATAAAATTTTCAGGAAATCTGGCTGCAGATGAATTATATTAGAAATTCTTAACATAAAAACCAGTAATCACCAACGACCTTGATTGCCTGGAAGTTTAATTTTTAATTTTTTGCATTTAGCAGCAATGGAAAGGACACGGTTCACATGGAACACAATGCTGATTTCGATTTGAAACAAATGGCCCAATCGGCCAACCGGGCCAGCGGCCTGATGAAAACACTCGGTCATAAAGACCGCCTGATGATACTTTGTCACCTGGCTGACGGAGAAAAATCTGTCGGCCAGATTGCTGATTTACTTGAGATTTCCCAATCCCCGTTATCACAACATCTATCAAGAATGCGTAAAGAAGGACTGGTGAATACACGCAGGGAGGCGCAAACAATTTATTACTCACTCAAGAGTGGTGAGGCCTCCAGAATCGTCGAAGTGTTGTATGAATTGTTCTGTGCACCGGAAGGTTGCAGCGTATAGCTTAACTGCTTAAACCCAACACGACATAGATCAAGAAATAGGCTGTTGGGCATCAAATCCACTTGATTTCTAAACATAATTACTTATAGTGGTGCTGCTTACATTAAGTTTTTGTTAAATACGTAAGTAGAGCGCATATATATGAAGCGTAATCAGTTAACTATATGGGACCTTAAGAGGAAGACCACCATGCAGCGCATGAAAAACAGCCAACTGGCCACGGCCATAGCAACACTTTTACTCACTACACCCCTGTGGGCAACCAATGGGTATTTTTCCCATGGGACAGGCGCAAAAAACAAGGCAATGGCAGGTTCCGGCCTGGCGATGCCCGAAGATGCAATCTCGGTTGCCAATAATCCGGCAGCAGCTTTGGCCAACACTGGCAAGTATGACCTGGGCATAGCTTTATTCAGCCCCTCACGTCACTATAAAACAGGCGACAGCCTGGCCAATGGATATGGTGGTGCCTTTACCATTGGGCCCAACGATATTGACAGCGAGAAAAATTACTTTTTCATTCCACACATGGCCGGCGCCTGGAAGCTCAGCGATAAAAGTGCCTGGTCTGCAGCTTTTTATGGCAAGGGCGGAATGAATTCTAAATGGGAAGGTGGCACAGCCTCTTTCGATCCGGACGGCCCCGGCCCGGCACCTGTAATGACTCTGCCAGGTACCTACGGCGGTTCACTCACCGGTGTTAGTGGAACTGCCGGTGTGGATCTCAGCCAGGCATTCCTGGAACTCGGCTATGCGCGCAGTGCCGGTGAGAAATTCACCTGGGGTGTTTCGCTGGTTGGCGTAATGCAGGTATTTGCCGCCAGGGGTCTGGGGGCTTTTGGGGGCTTTACAGAAACATTTGCCGCAAGTGGCGGGACTCAGTTCCCCCAAAACCTGTCTGACAACGGTCATGATCAAGCCTATGGCGTTGGTGCTAAAGTTGGATTTCAATGGGATCTGAACGAAAAAGTTGCCTTTGCAGCCAGTTATCAAACTGAGATCAACATGAGCGAGTTTGACAAGTATGCTGACCTGTATGCAGGGCAGGGCGACTTTGATATCCCGCAGGATTTGAAAATCGGTATCACCTACCGCCCCAACCCGGGTTTCGCTTTGAATTTCGACGTTGAGAAAATCTGGTATGGCGATATCGACTCAATCGCCAACCCGGTACGCAATGTGTACGCATGTCCGACAGCAGGCGTTGGTGGAACTGATCTGTCCAGCTGTTTCGGTGGTGACAACGGTGGTGGTTTTGGCTGGGATGATATGACCATCTACAAAATTGGTGCACAATGGAGTTCCAGCAGCGACTGGACCTGGCGTGCCGGTTACAGCCATGGTGATCAGCCAATTCCTGAAAATGAGGTCATGTTCAATATCCTGGCACCAGCCACGATTGAAGACCATTTGACCTTTGGTTTCACCAAGGGATTGGAATCAGGCAACGAATGGAGCATGTCCTTCATGTATGCCCTGAACAACAAGATAACCGGCCCGGCCAGTTTCAATCCAATGACATCGGGTAACCCGTTTGACCCCACCCAAACCATTTCTATTGATATGAATCAGTGGGAAATTGAATTCGGTTTCGGCTGGCGTTAATACTGAGTGACCTGACCCCGGGCCGAACGGCCCGGGGTTTTTTTGTTTAGAGTGCCGCCAATACATTTTTCAGTTTTTGTTTGACCTTGTCAGCCAGCGCATCCACGCGCTCATCGTCAACCATTCCAAGAACAGCACCCGGATCCATAAAACTCACATGTACCTGCCCTTCTTCATCTTCACGTACCAGGACATTGCAGGGTAACAATAATCCGATCTCCGGTACGGCTGAAACCGCCTGATGTGCTAGCACCGGGTTGCATGCTCCAAGGATACGATAGGGAGGCATGTCTTTATCCAACTTCGTTTTAATCGTTGCCTGGACATCGATTACCGTCAGAATGCCAAAGTCCTCTTTGGCCAACTCCCCGGTTACCCGCAGTATCGCATCATCAAATCCCAGATTCACTGTTTTACCAAATCCAAAGTTACTCACTTTAATCAATTCTCCGAAACCAAAAAGACAGCAAAAGGTTTATCCTTTCACTGTATTGAAATTAAATGTCATTAAACGCAAAGGCAAAACCTGCCGGTCAGAACATCAATCCAAGTTCCAGTACCGCCATATCGAAATTAAGTGTGCCGTTGTCCAGCTTGATGAATTCTCTGCTATATGCGGCCCTGGTGAAGACTGCATTGTTAATATCCCAGCGTACGCCCACACCCAGGTTATAGGTGAATTCGGATGTTTTATAAGTTTTCCAATCAGCGAAACATATGTAACCCCACCAGGGGTCCCACCAACAACCTACATCTGCGCCCCCACTGGGGACATTGGAGTCGATCTTGGTCCAGCCAATACCGGCAAGGACAAACGGGGTAAATGCTTTCTCACTGAAGTTATAGGTCACATTGAGTTGGTGTGACAATTTTGACAACTTATGCTCGATAGGCAGTGGCAGGATATCAGGATCTTCCGGCACAATAACTGCAATGTATTTGGGGCTTGAGGAGATGAACCTGTAAGACAGATTCCATTTGGCGGTCCAATTCCAACCAAAGTTGACACCCCACCCCAACGCAGGGTCAATATCAAGTGAGGACCCACCTTCAGAAGTTTCATCTAATCCAGTCTGGTAGGCCAGAATGACACTGGTCTCAAACCGTGTATCGCGCGAACCGGCAGCCGAACGTTTCTTTCTCGGGTTATCGTACTGCGCCAGCACGGTTGAACTGAATGCAAGCAGCAAGAAAAGCAAAGTAACACGTCTTAACATATTGGAAATCCTGATATATATTTTTTCAAAACAACTTCAGTACAGAACAAGTGGAAATAGGATGACATCACGCTGTAATAAGTGGATACCGATTGTACCCGAAGCGACGAAACATGTGTGATGAAACCGTTAAATTTAGTATCCTTAACGTTTGGCCTGCCATGACTGGCAGAGCATTACGCCTACCCGGTCGTTGACCAGAAAACAAAGGTAAACCATCACAATGACTTTCGTTGTCACTGAAAACTGCATCAAGTGTAAATATACGGACTGTGTTGAAGTCTGCCCTGTGGACTGCTTCCATGAAGGACCAAACTTTCTGACCATTGACCCGGAAGAGTGCATTGATTGCACCCTGTGCGAGCCGGAATGTCCGGCGGAAGCCATTTACCCTGAAGATGATCTTCCCCAAGGCCAGGAACACTTCATAGAACTCAACGCAGAATTATCACTGATCTGGCCTGTCATTATCGAAGCCAGGGAACCGCCAGATGATGCAACCGAGTGGGATGGAAAAACAGATAAATTACCACTGCTGGAAAGGTAGCCACTATTAACAGGTGGGCATAATGTCCACCTTACGAGTTCACGGGTCAGCCCAGGCGTTCCATGAATATCGCCAGTATATGCTCTGTTCCCGAAGTATCGACGACTTCACCATTACCAAAAAGAAGGTAGACCCGGGTATTCTTTCCATCAGCCCTGAGACGGGTCATGAAGGTGCCAGAATAATCAACGGGCTGACTACGCCAAAACGCCATATTTGAGAAAAACCCTTCGCCGGCTGGCGCCGCCTGCTTGTAATGAAACTTGTGGGCACCGGATTCATCACTTTTCAGCATTGTCATTCCGCTACGCTCAATGGCAAAGCGGAGCCTGCGGGCTACACTTTCCGGTATGTCTTTGACCATCAGATAAGCACCCTCGGCCGACCATGATAAATAGGCATTCGCATCCTCCTTGCCGGCCGTTGCTACCACACGCGGTGGCATTGGCTCCAACTCATCACCGGCTGGCAGTCTCATTTCCGGTGTAGAGATATAGACCGGCGTGGCGCCTGTGGGGTCGTCCAGGCCCTCTGGGACTCTCAACGGGTAGCTTTCGACACTTGCAAGGTACTCGGGCTCATTTTCGCCAAATAAGCTACATCCGGAAAGGACTGCTATCAAAATCAGCGCTGTTACCGTTCGGTATGGGGAAATCATCATGTATTATTAATTCCGGTCAATTCAGGCCAGCCCGGGTTGTTTCAGGCCTTGCTCAGATATTTCGTGATATTTTTCATTCAAGGACAACAAGGGTAAACGATTATCTTGCCCGATAAGTGCCATTTTATGCAATGTCCATTTTACAGGAATGTGAACGGTTGCAAATGCCAGCATGCCGTATACGTGGCGCATCTTGTCATCAATTCAAACGTCGCGCAATAGTACTTGCGGACCTGCTGGCTGACAAGTATCCTGCCATCAAGAACCAGTGATAAGAAGTCTGTCGCTGTCAATCTACCATACTTCAGGAGTGCTTATGGTCAGCGTAGGAAAGCGCGTAGAAAACTTCACCCTTCCCGCCACCGGCGATCAAAACCTGTCATTAAGCGACTTCAACGGTCGCAATCTTGTTATTTATTTTTACCCCAAAGACAATACCCCCGGGTGTACCCGTGAAGGTCAGGACTTCCGGGATTTCTACACACAGTTTGAAAGTGCCAACACGGATATTCTCGGAGTATCAAGGGACTCTGTCAGAATCCATGAAAATTTCAGAAATAAACATAAATTCCCGTTCCATTTGCTATCAGACAGCGAGGAACTGCTGTGCAAGCAATTCGATGTGATACATGAAAAGAAACTGTATGGCCGCACATATATGGGTATTGAGCGCAGTACTTTCCTGATAGACCCGAAAGGAGTTTTACAACAGGAGTGGCGAAAAATACGTGTACCTGGCCATGCCCAGGCCGTTCTCGACGCACTCACAGCCTGAATGTAAGCCAGGCAAACCACCAATGCGCTACCCATATCATCACCAAAAGGAAAGGAAAACCTGATGGGAAAAAACAAACGTCTGTACGTCCTTGATACCAATGTCCTGATGCATGACCCGACTTCCATGTTCCGCTTTGAAGAGCACGACGTCTTCCTGCCCATGATGGTGCTGGAAGAACTGGATGCTGCCAAGAAAGGCCTTACAGAGGTTTCAAGGAATGTACGCCAGGTCAGCCGGTTTATTGGCGAAATGATGAACTCACGGCAGACCGGGCAATTGGAAGACGGGTTGGAATTGATAATCCCACACGGCCTGGCCCTGCCCTCTGCCCATGGTCGCCTATACTTTCAGACCCATACCACCCAGACGCACCCCAGCTTGCTGAGCGAAGGCTCATTCGCTGACAACGAAATTCTCAGCACCGCGCTCGCCTTGCAGGAAAGCGACCACGATCACGAGATTGTTCTGATATCCAAAGACATTAATCTCAGAATTAAAGCCGCCATCCTGAATGTGCCAGCAGAAGATTATTACAATGACAGGGCACTTGATGATGTCGACCTGCTTTACCAGGGTATCAGTATTGAGGATGAGTCTTTCTGGGAGCGTTATTCACAGGTGGATTCCTGGAGTGAGAACGGCGCAACCTATTATCGAATAGATCGTGTTGAAGGTGACGATTGGTATCCGAACCAATGTATCGTGATCGGTGACGGTGATGGTATCGAGGCCATTGTTGTTGAAGTCAATGAAGAATTTACCGTGCTCAAACTGGTCACTGATTACCAGTCAGGCAAAAACTCTGTCTGGGGTATACAGGCGCGCAATCGGGAGCAGAATTTTGCCCTGAACCTGCTGGTAGACCCGGAAATTGATTTTGTAACCCTGATGGGGATAGCAGGAACAGGTAAAACCCTTCTGACCCTGGCCGCCGGCCTGGCCCTGACGCTGGACGAAAAAGTGTATAACGAGGTCATCGTTACACGCGCCACGGTATCAATCGGTGAGGATATTGGTTTCCTGCCTGGCACCGAGGAAGAAAAAATGACACCCTGGATGGGTGCCCTGACCGACAATATAGAAGTACTTACACAGTCTGATGAAGGCGGTGACTGGGGTCGTGCAGCCACCAATGACCTGCTCGCCAACCGCATCAAGGTCCGTTCGATGAGTTTTATGCGCGGTCGCACCTTTCTCAACCGTTATGTCATTATCGATGAGGCCCAGAACATCACGCCCAAACAGATGAAAGCCTTGCTGACACGCGCAGGGCCAGGAACAAAAATGATCTGCCTCGGCAACGTTGCGCAAATCGACACCCCCTACCTGACAGAAACCACCTCCGGCCTCACCTTTGCCGTTGATCGCTTCAAGAAATGGGCACACTCAGCGCACATTACCCTGCAAAGGGGCGAACGCTCACGATTGGCTGATTTTGCATCTGAAGCTTTGTAGACACTAAACCACCCCACCCTGGATGTGAGCTGCCACCCACTTGCATATGCTCTCGCGACAGTAGTGCACCCATCCGGTGTCCATTTTGCCCCTGCCCCCTCCCAAGCTTGCACAGAACACCAGTCTGGTGCAGGTGCCCCCTGCTGAGACCTTCACCGACAGGGATGTCGGTGATGAGCCTACAGGGACGTACTCGTGGCGTGTCTCAGCAGGGGGCACCTGTACCAGGGTGGTGTGTGCTTGGTATTGGTTGTGAAACCAGACGCCAAAACCAGCATTCACCAGTCTGGTGTTTTGTGCGTGACTGGAAGGAAGTCGTTTTTCTTATCTGGGGAATCAGGGTTTGTCGATCAATGCCGTGGTTGGGTGAAAACTGTACCAGGCAAACCAGAACATACGATGGACTGTGACTGCCTGATCATCCAGCGATGC
>Ga0164313_10005083_pt1 | contig 11665 bp, 8 predicted proteins | sample GuaBasSedimGuay4_FD_113735 | JGI IMG/M metagenome (GOLD analysis project Ga0164313, IMG submission 113735) | Subseafloor sediment microbial communities from Guaymas Basin, Gulf of California, Mexico - Guay4, Core 4569-4, 0-3 cm | ecosystem: Environmental > Aquatic > Marine > Hydrothermal vents >...
AGTCCACCAAGACAGGCCAATACAGGTTGCGGGTCTGGTTTACGGGTGCTGGTGGTGTCGCCGCCAACCACGCTGCTGAAATATTCTGCCAGACCGAGACCATCGAGAATCTGTCGGGTGAAGGCTTCAGGTTTGTTGGTGCAAACACCCATGGGGATGTTCATACCGTGGATATTTTCCAGAGTCTCGACAATATGTGGATACGGCCGGGTGTGTTCAGTTGCACAAACTTTGTATTCCTTCACGAACATTGCCACGAGTTCATCAAGTTGCGCTGGTTCCAGGCGCATACCTACAGCATTGAAACCTCTCTCAACCAGTTTTGGCACACCGTTGCCGATCATCGTGCGAACATCTTCGACTGAGTGGGTGAAAAACCCACGCTTATCAAGAACGGTGTTCAGCGCTGAAGCCAGGTCCGGCGCTGAATCCACCAGGGTTCCATCAAGATCCCAAACAATGGCAGTGGGCTGAAATTCAAACATGCTCAGCTGTGCTCAGCGTGTGCGACGCTTACGTTCCATCAACCGCAGAATCAGCGGTGTCAGGATCAGTTGCATGGCGATATCCAGCTTGCCGCCCGGGATCACGATCGTATTGGCTCGCGACATGAAGCTGTCGTGAATCATTGAGATCAGGTAGGGGAAATCGATGCCACGCGGGTTCTTAAAACGGACGACGACCATAGATTCATCGGCGGTCGGAATATGGCGTGCAATGAATGCGTTTGAAGTATCCACTGTTGGCACACGTTGAAAATTGATGTCCGTTTCACTGAATTGCGGGCAGATGTAGCTGATGTAGTCCGGCATCCTGCGCAGTATTGTGTCGCGGATGGCCTCGGTGGAGTAACCGCGGTCGCCCCTGTCCCGATGGATTTTCTGGATCCACTCAAGATTAATGACCGGTACAACCCCGACGCTGAGGTCACAGTGCTGGGCGAGATTGACTTCCTCGGTTACGACCGCGCCGTGCAGGCCTTCGTAGAATAACAACTCAGTTTCATCTGGGATCGGGCGCCAGTCCGTAAATGTACCTGGCGGTGTGCCGTGCCTTTCGGCCTCGACTTCATCATGTACATAATTACGGATACGTCCTGTGCCATCTTCGCCGAATTGCTTGAATACGCTTTCGAGGTCTTCCAGGCGATTGGCTTCAGGTCCGAAGTGACTGAAATGGTGGTTGCCTTTTTCAGCTTCCTCTGCCATCACGGCCTTCATATCAGCACGGTCGTAGCGGTGAAAGGCATCACCTTCGATTGCGGTGGCCTTGATGCCTTCACGTTCAAAGATACGGTCGAAGGTTTCTTTGACTGAGGTCGTACCTGCACCGGATGAACCAGTAACAGAAATAATGGGGTGTTTTACAGACATGTTGTTTTCCTCGCCTCAGTTGCGCAGCAGGCTGCGGTTGCCGAACAGTTGTGGGCGTTCGTGATAGGGGTTCAGGTCGGCATAATATTGCTCGACCAGTTCTACTTCATGAAGAGAGCCAAATATCATCGGCACGCGTTCGTGTATATCGGTTGGCTGAATTTCCATGACGCGCTGCGTACCGGTTGAAGCCGCTCCACCGGATTGCTCGATCAGAAAAGCGATCGGGTTGCACTCGTATACCAGGCGCAGGCGACCGGTGCCATAGCCCTGGCGAATATCTCCAGGGTAAAGAAATATGCCACCACGGGACATGATGCGGTGGCATTCTGCTACCAGTGACGCGACCCAGCGCATATTGTAGTTGGCACCGTGCGGCCCTTCTTCGCCCCGCAGGCAGTCATCGACGTAAGCCTTTATGTGGCCGTCCCATTGTCGGGAATTTGAGCTGTTAATGGCGAACTCGGTGGTATCCGCATAAACGGATACGTCTGCGGTTGTCAGGCGAAATTCCTGTGTACGCGGATCCAGTGTAAATATCATGGAGCCGTCCCCGACAGTTAATACCATGGCAGTCTGCGGACCGTATATAACGTACCCCGCAGCGACCTGTTCAGTGCCGGGTTGCAGAAGTCGACACTCGTCATTTTCAGCCGGCAGGGTTGGCAGGATTGAGAAAATCGTTCCAACGGAAACGTTGGTGTCAATATTGGAGGACCCGTCGAGTGGGTCTGTGGCAACGTATAACGGTGCGCCTTTTTTAATCGGAAACGGTTCTTCAAGCTCTTCAGAAACAAGACATGCCACTGGAGCCGCCTGGATGGCCTCTATGATCAGGTCATTGGCGATCAGGTCCAGCGCCTTCTGGGTATCACCATCGGCGTTGTCACCTTGTTCTGCGCCAAGCTCTCCGGCGAGGGGGCCGCGCGCGACCAGCGCGGATATTTCTTTACAGGCTTCAGCGATCGTTTCAATCGTCTGGGCAATGTCTGCCTTGTTATCGGAATCGCTTGCCCAGTCAGTTAGGTAACTATTCAGGGTGGGGTATTCGCTCATTGTCCTTCCTTACTGTGGCAGCTTTAATGCTTGACCAGTAGTGTAGAAGAGGCGGCGTTACCCCGAAATATGCATAAGGGGGGCAGGAAGGCATGTATTTGGGTGGGAAAAAAACCACCCAAAAGGTGAATTGCGATCAGGCTTTCAAATAAAGTGCGATGGCCTGGCCACGGTTACTGACGCTGAGTTTGTCGAACAGGTTGCGGATGTGATACTTCACCGTGTTGGCTGAGACACCTTTTTCAGCAGCGATTTCCTTGTTGGTACGGCCCGCTGCCAGCGATGAGAGGATTTCCAGCTCCCGCTTGGTTAAAGTGGATAAGGGGTTAGCATTGATCCGGCTGACATCCAGGTAGGGAAACACCATCCTTCCACGGGCAACTTCAGCGACGGTATCGAGCAGGTAGTCGGGTTCTTCGTTTTTAGACACATAGGCAGCGCCACCGTGTGCCAGCACGTGTGCCGGTACGATTTCACTTTCGATACCGGAATATACGACCACTTTTGGTGCGTTTGGGCGGGGTCGCAAATGATCAAGGATGAAACGGGCGTCGCCTGGTGGTATCACCCAGCCGGCGATGGCAACGTCTACTTTTACGTTACCCACTTTATTCAGGAATTCTTCTGCATTCTTGCAAGTGCACGCAACCTCAAACCGACCATCTTCAGTGAGCAATGTTCGCAGTGCCGTACGCATCAGCGGGCTCTTGTCTGCGATACCTACCCTGATGAGTTTTTGTGCTTGCGAGCCTTCTTTTTCAGCCATGCAGATATATTACTCCATGCGCTGTTGTTACGACATAGAAGCATCCTTAATCTTATTGAATGTATTTATGATTATTTGCAACTATTTGAGATTTTATTGATTTCAACAACCGCGTCTTGCCAGGAACCATGGCCACCGTCGGTAAAATAGTAATAACTGATTCCGCCGGGTAGCAGCGCAAAAATAATACCGCCATAGCCGGACATAAATGGAATCCAGGTTTGAGAGGTACAGGGCAGCAAGCGGGTAACATCAAAGCCCCAAAACCCCAGGTTGTAGGCCTCACCCCTTGTACCTGGCCAGTACATGAGCCCACTTGTGTCCGTGAACATTGCGGCAGCAAACTCCTGCTGCCTGAATAGTTCAGGATGAGTTAACCCGCCATTAAGGAATCCGGCCAGGATGGCAATATCATCCGGCTTGAAAAACAGGCCATAAGCGGTAAATGGCTGTGCCACCTTATCGTAACTTCTTTGTGTTACCTGGCTGGTCTGGCTTAGCCCTAGTGGCCCGAATATTTCTGCCTTGATCAAATCATTAAAAATATCCGCCTGTACCCCCTCTTTTTGACGTAAAAATACGTTCATGACAGTTCCCAGCAGGTAGTGGTCAGTCGTGTGGTACACCAGTTGCGATCCCGGTGGTTGCTGCCTTGGCCATGCTTTACAACTGAAATTGAGTTTGTCAGCATGACTCTCTGCCAGGAAGAAAGGTGTCATTGCCGCAGAGTCTTCATCCTTTGAAAAATCGGCTGATGCGTAATTCCCTGTTGTCATGTTAAGCAATTGACGGGTTGTTACATCGTCCCAACGACCATCGGGCAGGCGGCACTCGGGGAGCATTGCACTTACCGTTAAGTGCTCGAATTCCGGCCATCTTTTGACCATCATCATGTATCCCAGGCCAGCAAAGATACTTTTGGCCAATGAGTACGATGGCAGATTGATTTCATCGCAATAAGGGTAAGGCCCAAAGCGGGTGGGGCAAGTGCTGCGATAGTGCACGCCATCCACCACCAGCCCATAGACCGTGATGTCAGACGGGGTTGGCGGCAGTAGTTTGTCCAGATTGAAATCGGGAAAATCCGTTGCAAGATTATCCAGGGGTTTAACGATTGGGCGATTAGAAGTTTCTTCCAGCCAGGCAGCAATGACTTCCCCGGCACCAACCGGCTTTTGTCGAACGTAATGGGCTTCCGCCACGCCCCAGAGGTTGATATGCAGGTATTGACAGGTTTCGCTACCTATCTGGTAGGCCACACGCGAAATGGAACCATCGTCCTTGTACAGGAACGTCAGCACACCATTGTGCAGGCAATTCTGATTTTTCTCTTTCAACGCAAAGGGCAGGGATGCACGACTCCATTCTCCATCGGCAGCTTCCTGCCATGTTCTGCCGGGTTCAATGATGTACTCCCAGTAAAGGTGCTGCATCCGCTGTGGACCACGTCGTGTCGGCAGTAGCGCGTCGCCATACTGGATCAGGGTAAATGAAAAATCAGGCAGTAAACTTACCTGCAAGCCGGCGTCTGCGGTCACGTTAAAACTGTCCTTGATAACTTCAATATGACTTGTTTGCCCGGCCATTGTGAAGCGTAAAACACCCTGGAACCGATTCTGTGCAGGTTTTCCCCGGGCGGCAAACTCTTCAGTGGGGACCGGTTTAAGAAGCGGCGTAATTCCCGTCAGGTAAGCGGCACTGAGGTGCCGGGAGGACTCCGGGTACATACATGCTGCCGGCGACAAAATTACCATTACCAGCGCATAACCAAGTAACCGTACAGCAAAGTTCAGCTTGTCTGATTGAATAACCACTTCGATCCAGGCTTGTTCTCCACTTAGTCCTGTGCGGGTTTACCCCGGTCTTGCTGTCTTGATGGTAACCAGATGGTGACAGCACTGATAATCATCACAATAGCTGCAACCATTATGATCATTTCATAATTATCCTCGCCCAGTATCATGGCGGTAACAACAGGACCTGATGCCAGGCCCATCTTGGATGCAAAGCCGCCAAGTGCCGCCATCTGACCCGAAGTATCAAACCGTGATGCCAGGCCCAGCAGGTAGGAAATAGTAAAGCCCCAGGTGATGCCGATCAGGCCGTTAGAGACAATCCATATCCAGGGAACATTGCTGTACAGCAATGCCCAGATAGCTAAAGCCGTCAGTAAAATACCCGCGAGCACTGACCGCAGATAACCGAGTCGACTGCCAATTGCGATAACCAGTCCCGCACCGACCAGGCCCAGCCAGTTGGCAATACCCAGCGTGGTGGAAATGAAACCCATTTCAAGGCTGTAGTGCTGCCCAAGACCAATAATAAAAGCGAACAAACCCATATTGGCGCCCTGAAAAAGGAAAATTGTCGCCAGGGTGAGGCTCAGGGGCAGCCATTTAATGCCATTGCCTTTAGCTTGATCTTTCTTTGTCTTATCCGGAGAAATAGCGTAATCAGGCAGAAAGGGCAGCATCATGAATGTCACGACACTGAAAGCCACCAGTGAGTAAAACAGGATTTGCGTGCCGTACTCCGGCACCATGCCGGGGATGAACATGATGCCAAGCCCACCAAAGCCGAACTGAACAAATAACAGCACGCCAAAAGTTCGATCGGGTTCGTGAGTACGGGCGATCAGTGAGAACCCGGTACCGACCAGCATTCCACCGACAAGCCCATGAATGAACCTGACAATAGTCAGGGTCATCGGGTCGGATAGTTTGATCGATATCAGGTCAATGGCGATCAGACCGCATAGGAAGAAAACCGAAACCAGTCGCCAGTTTAGGCGCTTGATTAAAAACACGATGGATAGGGCACCCAATGCGGCGCCATACATATTGGCTGATGCTACATTTCCGGCTTGCTGGTTGGTAAAGCCAAGCGCTTCGATCAGGCCGCTGACGATGGTGGGCATGATGTTGACATAAAAAAGTCCGGCGGTAGCGAGAAAGGCGATAAACACCCTTGCCTTCATGCTGTTTGGAGATACTTTAGGTATGTTATTGAACATTATCTATTATTCCGTTTATTATTGATTGTAATTTGTGATGAGGGCTGACGTGGTACGGTCGACGCGAGCCGGGTCACCCCAGAACCACGCCAAGCTCTTCAAGTCGGCTTTTCAAAGGTGACAATTGTTCCCCGTATTGTTTCCAGCGATTGACTGATGACTGATAAACGGGCTGTCTGACCTGGGATGCGCTGGCGGTTGTTGATGTCGCCTTGCTCTCGTAAAAACGCAAGCATTGCGGATCCCATTCCAGTTCACAATAATCAAGCAACTTTCGGGCTTCCTTCTCAAGGTTGCCGACGAAGTCTTCATAGCTCACCCGGTAAATCACACCAGGCATGACTGTGTCCCAGTGGCTCATCAGGCGCTGATAGGCTGCGAAATACGTTGCGATTTCCGCCAGATCGTAGGACCAGGGATAGCCGTCCTGAAACAAACGTTTGTAACTCGCATAGCAGGTATCCATGGGGTGGCGGGATACATGGATGATTTTTGCTGCTGGTAATGCCAGGTGAAGCAGGCCGGCATAGAGGAAATTCAGAGGCATTTTGTCGATAAAATGTGCGGAGTGACCCGTTTGTGGACGGGTGCTGTCGATATAGGCTTTGCCAAGGCCTGCAAAATCCAGCCGGGTACTCAATTGCACCAGCTTCTGACGGGAGGGCTTTGGGCTACCAGCCACATCGCGGACCTTCTGCATCATCTGCAGGGCCAGGTTATTCAACTCGCCTGCTGCGATTACTTGTGGGTGGCTAGCCAGTACCTGTTCAATCAAAGTAGACCCGGTTCTTGGAAGGCCGATGATAAAAATGGGCTCGTCGGAACTGTACCCTGGCTCATCCCGAGTAAATAAATCTTTGGTGAAGGAAGTCTGTATTGCGTTGATGGTCTGCAAATCATCATCAATGTTGTAATTCAGGTGTTTACGGCGCAACGTTGCACCACACTTGAGCATTTCAAAAGATCGCGTTGATTCGCCCAGATCTTCCAGTTCTTTTGCCAGGGCGTAGCAAAGACGAACTTCACCTGACGGCAGCTTGATGCCGTCGTTCAGTAGTTTTTCCATTTCGAAAACGTGGTTGGCTGCGGGTGTTTGCTTGCGTAAACCGGAACGTAGCTCGTAGGCATCATAATCATTCGGGTTAAGTTCAATGGCCTTATCAAGGCTGGTCTCTGCTTTTTTGAACTGTCCCTGGAATCGCTGCATGGTGGCCAGGTTATACCAGTGTTCACCATTGCGGGGCTCTAGCCGGATTAACGACTGGTACAACTTTTCGGCTTCATTGTGCATCTCAAGCCGACTACTCAAAAAGGCCAGCTGCGATAGTTGTGGTGACGTGAAGGCTTCAGACTGCCGGGACGCGGTGATCATTAATGCAACAGTACTTTTGGCTTGCTGATTGTCTCCATTCATCATGAGGCAGCTCGCCCGGTGCAAATGCCAGTCTGTATTTTCCGGCTCCAGGCTCAGTGCTTTGTCGATAGCCACCAGGGCCGGCTTTGGCTGCTTGATGAGCTGTGCCACGTGGCTGGTCGCGTGCCAGCCAGGCCCGAAGTCAGGGAAACTTCTGTTGAGTTGATTGCTGGAATTGACCGCTTGCCTGATATCTTTATTGGCAAGGCTCTGCCACACAGACTGCAACAGATGCCTGCTGGTTGGCTGGGTTGGGTTCATGTCTGGTACGAGCAGCATTCCACGCTCTTATCGTAACATTCTGTAATCGTGATTGTTGCAAACAAAAACCGGGCATGAGCCCGGTTTTTGAATTGACCAAACACTGTAAAATCTAGCGGAATCGATAAGTTGCACTGACACCAAAGGTACGGGGTGTCGTTATGTAATTACGCTGGTTATTGCCATGAAAGTTTTCGAATGGACCGGTGTCTGTACTCATATAAGCTTCCGGGTAAGAACCCGTAATGCCCTCATCGTTACCGAGGTTTTTGCCATACAGGGAAAGGGTCCAGTGATCGGTGAGTATCGCGATTGATGCGTTAATCAATGTAAATGAACCAAACGTCTCCTGGATCGTCGTGTCTTGCACCGAGTTAATCGAATCACTCTGATAGTAGACATGTAAACGTGATGCCAGGGTCCAGCCATTACTCATATTAAAGCTGTGGTCAAGACTGGCCGTGGCGACATGCTCGGCTGTACCGGGTAAGCGGTGACCATCTTCGGCCAGTAAATTACCAAATTGAGGCGCCAACAGGTCATCCGTCAGTTCGGCATTGATATAGGCATACCCAAGGTTGACGATCAGGTTCTCAGTGGCGGCGATGGAAGCTTCGAGTTCCACGCCTTTGGTGGCGGCTGAATCACCGTTTTGCGCCATGAAAAAGCCCCAAAAAGCAGTTGCCGTGTTGAGTTGCGGGTCTTGCCAGTCAACATAAAACACATCAGCGGAATAGCGGAACCGGTCGGTAGCACCCTTGATACCCAATTCGTAGTTACTGACCGTATCAGCAGCGTAAAACTGGATGGTCTCGGCGTTAGGCTCTGCAAAGAACCCCGATGTCGGAACAGCATTGGCACCACCACGCCGGAAACCTTCGGAATAAGTTGCGTAAACCATCTTGTCGTCGGCGATGTCCCAAGAGAGATTCAACTTGAGCAAAACGTCGCTTTCTTTCTGCGATGGAAAGTCCACAAATGGAACCACAGCACCTTCAAATAAAGGGAAGTCCATGGCGGTGCTGTTGGTCAGCTTGTTATCAAACCAGCGCAGTCCGGCATTGATACGGAAAGTATCGCTGACATGGAAGGTCATTTCACCGTAAAGCGCCTTGTCGGTAAAAGTCTCCCTGCGGTCGTACCAGAAATCAATTTCAGACAGATCGAAACCACCCGCCCACCAATCGCCGAAAGCCCTGCAGGCCTCGCCCAGCTGGGGACAGGCCTTGCCATATTCGTTCAGACCCAGCAGGAAACTGAAATTGTTGGTAGAGCGATCCTGGTCCATGTAGTAAGCACCCACGATCCAGTCTATTTTGCTATTTTCATCGGCGTTTGATACCAGGCGGAATTCCTGTACAAATGCTTCTTCCTCGAATCCGGCTGTTACATAAGCTGCTGCCCGGGGGTTGCCCGTGTAGAGGATCTCAAACCAGTTGGTAAAGCTTGTCTCCTGGCTGCGGTCTGTGACCCACAGGCTGGTATTGTCTCTCCAACCACTTCCTTCGTGATCGTAGGTGGACGTATTGGATGTTAATGACGCGAATCCGAGATCCCACGCGATATCCAGGTTCAGCAACTCGACTTCACGCTCTGAAGGTTCAAGAAATGTTGAGCCGTTGTCATCGTCGCCATATACATTCCCAAAAAAGTCAGCACCCTTGGTGGTACTGCGACGGCCACCAATTTCATCATCCTGCATCTGGTAGGTTAATTGAAAGGTCAGGTTTTCTGTTGCGTCCCACAAAAAAGATGCACGCAGATGTGTAATTTCAACGGTGTCTGCATCTTTTTTGGATGTATAACAAGAGTCATTGAACGCAACCTCTTCAGGGCTCAACGACGGACTGTTGTTATCAACGCATTGACCGTTGTCGTCCAGCACCACAGGTTTACCATTGCTGCCCAGTTGGTAAAGATTGACGTAATCAATGACGCCGTCATTATCAATAATGCCGCCGGAGATACGAAATGCTGCGTTGGCACCAATGGGGAAGTTCAGCATCACGTCACCGCTGAGGTTGTATCCACTTGACCCATCCGTTTGACCAAAACTCGCGCGCGCTTCAGCATCAAAACCGCTTGAGTCCGGTTTTCTCATGATATAGCGAACAGCTCCCCCCAAAGCACCTGAACCATATAAGGTGCCCTGCGGACCACGTAAAACCTCCACTCGCTCCACATCCTTGAGCAGGAAATTCGCAAATATCGGCGTGTTGTCAACATAAGTCGCGACAGTTGGAACGGCCGACAGGCCAACGTCGCCATTGACGCCATTATCAACATTTACGCCCCTGATAACGATGCTGTTCATATGGCCCTGGTTTCTGAAACCCCGGTCGACCACGGAAATGCCCGCTATATTACGCATCAATTCATTTGCATCCACGATATTCCGGGCTTCAATATTGTCACCGGTGATCGCAGAAATATTGTAAGGGATATCCTGGGTGGATTGAGCGCGCGCGGTGGCGGTAACAATAATCTCTTCGAGAACCAGGTCATCCCCATAGTCACCTGCATCAGCCTGGTCCTGTGCAAGTACCAGGCTGACCTGGGTAGAGGCGATAATGGCTGTTGTGATCGCTGTGGTAAGTGCTTTTCTTTTGATCCGCTGCTTGGGTTTCATGGATTTGCTCCGTTATTTTAATTTAGATCAGTCCCCGGGCAACCTGCAGGCAGGTTGCACCATTGGTAAAGTTATCTGATGCGAAGGCCAGACCGTAGAGCCAGTTGAAGGATGGCTTTGAGTCCAGAGTGTCAAATACCTGTTGATAGGGTGATTTCAAGACACTTCCTTACCGGGTATTTCAAGTGCACCCAGCTCTGCATAGGCACCGGCGCCGGCACCTTGCTGGTAAACAGGGTAGGTGATGTTGGCATCTCGAAAGCTCTTTAGTGGTTGCCCGAGCCCGTGCAGTCCTCTCTCACGGACACGCCGGACATGGTTGAAGTCCATTTCCACCGTGATGATATCGCGCCCTGTCGAGGCCTGATGGATGATGGTTCCGTCCGGCCCAACGACGATGGATTGGCCGTAAGCCAGACGCCCGCCACTGTTCAGGCCAAAGAAATATACCTGGTTGGTGGCCGCATTGGCGCGCGATATGGCCAATTCCACATCCCGGTCGATGGTATTGGTCAGTGTCGGCACGATAATGGCTTCTGCCCCCATCCATGTCAGTTGCCGGATGATTTCGGGGAACCAGATGTCGTAACAGATGATCAGGCCGATCTTGCCCACACCGGGCACTTCAAAAACAACAAAATTATCGCTGTGTTCCACGTGCTTTTCATAAGGCAGGAACGGATATTGCTTGGCATAGCGTGCAATAACTTCGCCATCCGGATTGATAACCGGGGCAGTATTGAACACCTTGTCGTCGCGACGTTCGTAGATTGAACCGGGGATTAACCAGATATTGTTCTTTTTAGCTGCCTCGCGAAAACAGTTCTCAACCTCACCGGGAAGCTGAACCGCCATGCCGGTATTGGCACCATAGGTGCAAAGTTCCGGCAACACCACCATCTGAATCCACGGGAAACGCTTTTTGACAAGATCTATTTCGCGTTCAATGACAGACAGGTTGTCTTCAACCCCCAATTCCAGTTGCAGTCCCGCAATCGACAGATAACTCATACCTGGCTCCGTTATTTTAAATTTGCGCCTGTAGGACAAGGCTTTGATTGGCAGATTAGCGAGAGCGGAGCAATCGGTGTAGAACCAGATTTGCAGTGGTGATGAGTCCAGTCAGTTTTTTTTGCGTTGCAATATACCTGAA
>Ga0164313_10005085_pt1 | contig 11663 bp, 9 predicted proteins | sample GuaBasSedimGuay4_FD_113735 | JGI IMG/M metagenome (GOLD analysis project Ga0164313, IMG submission 113735) | Subseafloor sediment microbial communities from Guaymas Basin, Gulf of California, Mexico - Guay4, Core 4569-4, 0-3 cm | ecosystem: Environmental > Aquatic > Marine > Hydrothermal vents >...
CTTCGGATAAGAGGCATTGAGTATGGTGCCCTCCGGAATAATCATGTCTATCGGCCCGACCATACCCTCGTTATGCGGGATATCCGGGTTGACCATCTGCAAGAAGGTCAGGATGGAGGCAGATGCGCTCGAGGTATACGTACCGTTGACGAAACCATCGGTCTGGGCATCGGTATCCGAATAATCGAAAGTGATATGTTTGTCTTTAACCGTTACCGTCACCCGGATGGTGAACTTTGTTCCCTGGTTGTGGCCGTCAAAATAGACATAACCCTCGCCTGTGTAAGAGCCCTCGGGGATAGTTGAAATCTCTGCCTCCATCATCTTGCGTGTGGCATCAAACAGGGCTGTCTTATGGCTTTCGAAACTATCGCGACCATACTTATCCAACACATCCAGCAGGCGGCGTTCACCCACCGTACAGGCACCCATCTGCGCACGCATATCATGCTGTACGATTTCCAGGCGGATATTGGCAAAGATCAGGTTCCACACATCCTTGCGTAACTTGCCTTTTTCATACACTTTGACCGGCGGTATGCGCAGTGCTTCCTGCCAGACCTCGGTCGCCCGTGGATTGTAACCACCCGGCACGTTACCACCGATATCAGCCTGGTGGCCTTTTACTGCTGACCAGGCCACCAGTTCGCCCTGGTGGAATATTGGTTTGAATACCGCGACATCATTGTTTTGGTTACCCATCGAGAACACATCATTGTGAAAAATTACATCACCCTCATGCAGGTCATCAGCAAAATACTCGACCAGGTATTTGCATACCGGTGCCAGTGAAAAGGCCAGGATAGGCAGGTTTTCAGTCTGTTCGAGCATTCTGCCTTCTGCATCATAGAGACCGGTGACAAAATCCTTGGCTTCACAAAGTATTGGTGAGCGTGCGGTCTGTTCAACCGACAAGCTCATCTCGTCGGTGATCGATTTGAATGTCCGTGCATAGACGGATAACAGGATAGGATCAATCTGGCTCATGGCTGGCCTCCGGTTAACGCGGTTCCAAGCAAATCTTCGCGGCCTTTCTCATAGACAGCAAAAGAGCCGTATTGATCGACCACGCAGTCGTAGACATCACTGACCAGGATCGCAGTCGTAACCTGCTCGATCATCGCCGGGCCACGTACAAGGTTGCCGAAACGCATCTTGTGACCGTCATAGACCGGCACCGGCCGGAATGCCTGTTCAGAGAATATATACATATCCCGCTCGCCTTTGAGTGCACCAGACGCATCCTCACCGGCAAATTCCTGCTCACGAAAATCAAGTTTTTCAGTGATACCGATTGCCTGCAAACGAATGTTGATCAAATCCACGCTGACATCCTGCTCTTTAAGGGAGTATCCATACAGCCGGTCGTGTTCGGCGTGGAATGCAGCATGTATGACCTCAGAATCCCCTGATTCGATCCACTCACGCTCAACCGGAACAGATACCTCGTGATATTGCTTCTGGTAACGGCAGTCCAGTTTGATCTGAAATTGCTGGCGGTCTTTGGGGATGTTCTCATCGACCAGCATGGCGGCACCCTCCTCCACCATGTTTGAGATCAATTCCTGTAAGGCTGTCCAGTCAATACCATCCAGGCGGGCAAAAAATGTTCTTACAAAATCATGTTTCAGATCACCCATCAACATACCGACCGCACACAATATGGAGCTCTCTCTCGGTATGATCTGGAAAGGTATCTGTAACTCCTCACAGATCATGCAGGAATGGATCGGTCCCGCACCGCCCGCAACCACCATCGGAAACTCACGCGGATCAAACCCACGTTTAATTGTTACTTCGCGCACACCCTGCGCCATGTTGTTGCAGGTCACGCGGTACATGCCGGCTGCGGCGGTTTCCACATCCATAGCCAACGGGTCGGCAATATGTTCTTTGATCGCAGCCCGTGCCGCATCAATATCCAGTTTCATCGTGCCACCGGCAAAAAAGTCAGGGTTCAGGTAACCCAGCACCAGGTTGGCGTCCGTACAGGCTGGTAATCTGCCACCCTGGCCATAACTCACAGGACCGGGGACCGCGCCCGCACTTTGCGGACCCATACGTAACAGGCCGCCTTCATCGATCCAGCCAATTGACCCGCCACCGGCACCGATGGTGTGGATAGCGAGCATGGGCAATGCGATCCGGTGACGGTCGATCACACCCTCATTCACCAGAACAGGACTTCCGGTTACAAGGGCTGCTTCAAAGCTGGTACCACCCATATCTACCACGATGCAATTATCCTGATCGTGGGCCTGTGCATACACAAGCCCCGCTCCGGGACCTGCCGCCGGGCCGGAAAGCAGGGTTAATGCCGCGGTTTTACGTGCGGTTTCCGGCGTCATGACACCACCATTGGATTGCATGATCAGTAACAGGCCGTTGAAACCATGGCGGGACAACCTGCTGGTTAGCTGCTCAAGATAATTATTCAGAATCGGGCCGATATAGGAGTTGAGCACCGTCGTGCTGACACGTTGATAAAAACGGATGGAGGGCAACAGGTCGGTTGAAACCGTGAGATATGCGTTTGGCATTTTCTCACGCACCAGTTCTGCCGCACGCTTTTCATGTTCAGCATTGATAAATGCGTTCATAAAGCAGATAGAGACGGCCTCTACACCTTCGGCCTTGAATAACTCTATGGCTTTACCGACATCATCCAGGCTCAAAGCCTCGATTTCACTGCCGTCACGACGCAAACGTCCCTTTACTCCGGCCCTCAGGTAGCGGGGCACCAGGGGTTCGACATTGGTATAGCGGTTGTTGTATTGCTCTTCACGGATACCACGTCGCATTTCCAGCGCATCGCGCACACCTTCGGTGGTAATCAATCCGGATTTGGCGCCATTGCGGGTCAGGGTTGCGTTGGTCGTTACCGTCGTGCCGTGCACGATGGTCTCAACAGTTTCCATGAACTCATTCAGGCTCAATGACGGTTCCTGTTTCGAGGCGATCTCGGTCAAACCATTAATCACTGCGGCTGAGGGATCATCCGAGACAGACAGCACTTTGAATATTTCCGGCTCCCGGTCTTGCCAGGCTACCAGGAAATCCGTAAAAGTCCCGCCAACGTCGATACCAATTTTCAAACCCATTTTTTCAAACCTGTTTTGCTTTTTCTATGACCAATTGTCGAACATCTTCCTTGAGAACCTTACCCATGGCATTTCGTGGTAAACGCTCTACCCTGATAGCCTCCCGGGGACACGAAAACCGTGAAATCCGGCCGGAACAAAAATTCAAAATCCATTCAGCATTAATCTTACAACCCGGTTTCACCACCACCACCGCCACAGCGACCTCACCCCAATGGGCATCAGGGCGGCCAACAACTGCAACCTCCTCGATTTCGTCACATTCGGATAACAGGTTCTCGATCAATGCCGGGTAAATATTTTCACCACCCGAAATAATCATGTCCTTGATACGCCCATCAACGTATAGAAAACCCTCGGAATCAAAGTGTCCAATATCACCCGTATGCAACCAGCGCCCACTGAACGCTTCACGCGTTGAGTCTGCGTCATGCCAATATTCGGTCATTACATTCGGACCGCGCACGAGTATTTCACCACTGACACCTGTTTCAAGTTCGATACCTGATTTGTCAACAATACAAATTTCACAATGCTTTGCGGTTTTGCCGGTCGATGCCGGCTTGCGAGCAGCGTCATCAGGAGGAGTATAGGCAGCTATGGGACAAGTCTCGGTTGAACCATATACCTGCACCAGTGGTACGCCCCACTCGCATACCTTTGAAACCATGCTTTCGGGTACCACGGTTGAACCGATCGAAATGATACGTAAGCTGGCTGGCTTGCCTTCGGCCCAGCGTGCATCAGCCATCAGCAAAAGAAGAATCGTGGGCACGACAAGGGTCAGCGAAACCGGGTACGCCTCAAGTGCCTGGTAATAAAGGTCAACATCAAACTGCCGCAGAATTACCACGGTCGCACCGGAAAACAGGGCCGGTATAGTCTGTATGTTCAGCCCACCTACATGAAACATCGGCAGAACTGTGAGCACGGTATCATCAGCACTCATATCGTGCATATCGACCGAATTGGCCGCATTCCAGCTCAGTGCTTTTTTGCTCAAAAGCGCACCTTTTGGTGTACCGGTTGTGCCGGATGTATAGCAAAGCAATAATCCGTCACCTTCACTTGCTTCTGTTTCGCCCGACCCGTAGGGCTGGTTTGTTGATGACTTGCCATGTGCGAGTTTTTCAAGCTCACTAAATGAGGCCCAGCCATCACCCACAGAGCCATATCCAACCAACGGGATGGAATCCATTTGCCCGCGCATCGCGTTGACATGTTCAGTGAAAACACTGTCAACCATCAAAACCCGCGGGCTTGCGTGCCGAAGCAGTTGCACATGTTCCGGTGCCGCGAGTCGCCAGTTCAAAGGCAACAGTATTGCACCGACACGTGCACAGGCAAAAAGTAGTGTTATTTGTTCAGGTGAGTTCTGGCCCAGGTAAGCCACCCGCTCTCCAGGCCTGATGCCCAGACCATCAACCAGCACGCGAGCACAGGATTCAATACGACGCGAAAGACTGGCATAGCTGATTTCACCACCCTCAAAAAGGATAGCCGGCTTATCTGGTGTGGTGTCTGCATGACACTTTATCCAGTCAGATAAATCCATAATGTTTAAAAGTCTCGCCAAGCAGTCATTCAGGCACCGGGGTCAGAGTAACAACCCGAAAGTTAGGGTTCAGAGTAAAAACCCAGAGAACTGACTTTGAACCTGATACTGTTACTGTAGGGTTTTTACTCTGACCCCTGATTTTGTTGATCTAAGGCAACAACCCAGTATAACCATGTCAATATAATATATAGTTCAATCTTAAACGGTATTTAAGTACTATAATACCACAATTGCTATCAAGGCAAGCTGAGGAGCACATATCATGACTGGAAGCTATATCCCGTACGGCGCTTATTGGAGCAGTCCTTTCTCACGCTGGCAGGGTAGCCTGCAGCATCTTCCCAGTGTTGAATTTGCGGCATATTTGGCGCGAACCTCGTTGGAAGCCCGTGGCATATCAACTGATGTGTTCGATTCAGGTGTACTTGGCATGACCGTTCCGCAGCAATTCTCCTTTTATGGGCTGCCCTGGTTGGCCGGCATGGTCGGTGCCGATCACATCGGTGGCCCCACCATCAGCCAGGCCTGTGCTACCAGCGCACGGGTATTGTCTGTCGCATCACAGGAGCTTGTTGCAGGTTCAGCCAGCTGTGTGCTGACCGTCACAACCGACCGGCTTTCCAACGGACCGCACCTGTTTTACCCTCGCCCCAAGGCACCGGGTGGTATCGGCGCACATGAGGACTGGGTACCTGACAATATGGGTTTCGACCCCTATACACGCGGCGACATGACCCAGACCGCCGAAAACTGCGCCGCCAAATGGAATGTATCCACCGCGGAGCAACACGAGGTCGTTATAAGGCGCCTGGAACAATATGGGGATGCCCTTGCTGATAATTCAGCGTTCCTGAAACGCTTCATGACCCTGCCCTTTGATGTGCCGGACCCCCGTTTCAGAAAAACCGTCGCCACCATGAGTGGTGATGAGGGCATTTTTCAAAGTACTGCGGATGGCCTGGCAAAGCTGAGACCTGTGAAGGAAGGTGGCACCATCACATTCGGCGGACAGACACACCCGGCCGATGGTGCTGCAGGTATGATCGTCACCACCGAAGACAAGGCCAGGGAGTTATCAGCAGACCCTGCCATCAGCATCAAGCTTGTGTCATTCGGCCAGGCCAGGGTTGAAAAGAGTTATATGCCCGCCGCCACTATTCCGGCATCCATGCAGGCACTCGAACGGGCCGGTATTGGCATCCCGGATCTTGCTGCGATCAAATCACACAACCCATTTGCGGTCAACGATATCGTATTTGCACGTGAAACCGGTGCGGACCTGATGTCCATGAACAACTATGGCAGTTCATTGATCTGGGGCCATCCCCAGGGACCGACGGGAATGCGCGCCATCATCGAGTTGATCGAGGAACTCACTTTACTCGGTGGTGGATGGGGCTTGTTTCAAGGCTGTGCAGCAGGTGACACATCAATGGCCACAGTTATAAAAGTAGGAGCTTAGAGAAGCCGGGGTCAGATTCGAAACAGCCGGGGTCGGAGTCGAAATTAGGAGAATTTCGACTCCGACCCCTATTCTACAATGGAGAAACTCAAATTTTCCTCTTAACGATACCTTCGCAAGTACACCCATTCGAAATAGCGTTTAGCCCAATGCAGGGGCAACATCTGCGGCAATGCGAAATTATGCTTTTCGGTGCGCGACACCAACATGCCCTTGGTATAGCTGTCAATAATACATACCAGTTCAACCTTGAAAGTCTGGCTGGCGTCTTTGCCGCCTAACTCACCCACCAGGTTGGCAACGGCAGCCTCGGCTTGCAAGTCTGCCATATGCGCCTGCTTTGGCATCCAGTCAGGACCGGGAAAACTGCCGGAATCACCGGCCACATAAACCTTATCCATGCCCTCCGCCTGGCAATATTTGTTAGCCTTGATCATTCCGCCCTCTGAGCGCGGTAATTCAGTGTTATCAAACCACAGGTTACCCGTCATACCCGGCATAAACAGGATCATGTCAGCCCCAAACTCACCACCCTCGGTGATGACCTTGTTGGCTTCAAATGCTTTCATCTTGTTGCCAAGGTGGGTTTCGATATCACGTTTTGCCATTTCGGCCAATATACCTTCGACCGCTTTCGGGCCAAGGCGGGCACCCGGCTTGGGTGCCGGTGTGAAAAACACCAGTTTAAACTTGTCGCGCCGACCCTGTTTACGCAGGTAAGTGTCGATACCAAACAAAAACTCAAATACGGGCCCTCCACGCATCGCCGAAGGCTCCTTGGGGTTGCTGGCAAAGCCGAATGCAATAGTGCCACCATCCATCGCGGCAAGACGGTCACGAACCTCTACAGTCGCATCAATACCGCCACAGGGCGTGATGGAATGCTCGATTCCAGGCAACTTGCGGATAAAACGTCCACCTGAAGCAATAATCAGTCCATCGTTGGCGATATCACCCGCGGAAGTCTCAACCATTCGTCCGCCATCTCTTAAGCCCGTCACTTCTGCCTTGTGGAAAGTCACCTTCATACGCCGGAAGAAGTTATGCAGTGGAACAACCAGGTCTTCGGGTTTGCGCAGGCCGGTTGGTATCCAGATCGTACCCGGAAAATAGATAAAGTCCGGCTTTGGGGCAATTACGTCAATCTGCAGACTTGCATCGGCTGCACGTAATTTTCGAATGGCTGTCAGGGCGCCGAAGCCGGCACCGATCACGGTAATACGTGACATTAGTTCTTCCTCATCATTAATTTGTTTCCAATTCTTTCAATTTTAGGACTGATAACGCAGACTTGCAGCAAAAGACGATATAATTTTTAACTTGTCTGGATTCTCCCGCATTATATAGAGGTTGGTAAGCATGAAATCAAACTGGTTGATTGTTTTTGCACTCATGGCAACAGCGGTTCTGATCGCACTCTTGCTGGATATTCCCGGCTTATACCTGGCCGCCAAACCACTGTTGATGATCACCCTGCTGTTGCACTTTATCTCAGTATCAAAGGAATTTCCGTCATGGCGAATCTACGTGATGGCGGCGCTTGTATTTTCCTGGGGTGGAGACGTTTTCCTGATGAAAAATGATATGTTTGTCATTGGCCTGGCGTCATTCCTGGTGGCCCATATCTTTTATATCATCGCCTATCATAAGACCGGTGCATCCAGTGGAAAGTTGAAACCGCTGGATATCCTAAAATTTATTCTTTTCGGTGTCGTATTGATATGGCTTGTTTACCCGGGACTCGGGGGTATGCTGATTCCGGTACTGCTCTATGCCCTGGTATTGCTGACCATGGGTATCTGGTCGCATAAACGCCGGGGTGCAACGTCGTTAAACAGCTTCACGATGGTAGCAGCGGGCGCAATGCTCTTCGTGATCTCAGATGGCCTGATTGCCATCAACAAATTTGCCTTCGAGGTACCCGCTGAACGGATTCTGGTGATGTCTACCTATATTGCAGCCCAGTACCTGATTGTCCAGGGCTTACTCAGGCATAATGCAGCGAAATAGTGATGAGCACCATTATCTACTACCTGACGTTGCCCTTTCTGTACCTGGTATCGTACCTGCCTTTCAGGGCTCTGTACCTGTTATCGGATTTGATATACCTGCTGGTTTACAGGATTTTCGGCTACCGAAAGGGGGTTGTTACCCAAAACCTGGAACGTTCTTTCCCTGAAAAATCAAGCAGTGAAATAGAGGACATCCGTGATGATTATTATCGCTATTTTTGCGACCTCAGCCTTGAGACCCTGAAAACATTATCCATATCGCCCGCCGGGTTAAACAAACACTTCAGCAGCGGTGATATGGCTGTTTTCGAGCACTATTACAAGAAAAACCAAAGCGTTATCGTCGTCATGGGCCACCTGGGAAGTTGGGAACTTGGAGGTGCCTATTTCAGCCAGTTACCACTGCATCAGTTGTATGTAATCTATCACCCGTTGGCGAACAGGCATTATGACGGACTTTTTTACCGGATGCGGACACGCTCGGGTACAAAGTTATACCCCATGAAAGGCACTTTCCGGGGAATGATCAAGAACCGTAAAGAACTTACCGCAACCGCCTTCATTGCCGACCAGACACCAGCACCGGATAATGCGCACTGGATGACATTTCTTAACCAGGACACCGCAGTGTTCAAAGGCACTGAATCCATTGCCCGGAAACTGGATTACCCGGTCGTCTATTTGTCAGTGATTCGTGAAAAGAGGGGGCAGTACAGGCTTGATGGCGAATTACTGGTTGAGCATCCCAAAGAGCTTTCAGAAAATGAAGTAACGGAACTGCACACAAAACGCCTGGAACGGGACATCATCAACCACCCTGAAACCTGGCTGTGGTCCCACCGTAGATGGAAACACAAGAGGCCGGAGAAGTAAAAACCAACGGTGGCATGTTCGGACATGGGGCATCACCACGCATGAATGCCTTTTGATGACGCATCGCAAGTTGATCCGTACCAAGGTACCTGCGCTCTCACCTGGGTCAAGTGATTGACCGCGCATGTCAAGCGCATGGGCAGGTTCATCCTTATTATTGCTCCATTATCAACCAATGGAGAACACACTATGAAAAGCGGCAGATATGTTGGATACGCCAATCTGGACAAACCGGTCGAAAGCCCTGATCGCAACCCGATGCAACCGAACGAGTTGCAAGCCCTTGTAGACATGGCTGCTGAGCGTGGTTTTACCATTGATGCCGCCAGTGAAATAAGGTCCCGATACCAACCGGTTTTGGAAGTTTATTCCGAACTGTATGCAGCCTGGTATGCAATAAAAAATAATATTGTCGTTTTTGCCGACAACTTCAGTGCACTGATCAAGTTCACCGGGTGGCAACGCGCAATGCTTAAAGCTGCCTAAGGTACTGCTCGCATCAATGAGGGTAAATTCGTTACTATCCGGTGGCAAACAATAAGACTGGCCACCAATGAAAACTTATTTCGAAATCCTCCACACGGTAACCCCGCATGAAATTGACGAACTCAATCATGCGGGGAATTACCAATACATCAAGTGGATGCAGCAAGCGGCCATTGCACATTCAAGCGCCAACGGTTGGTCGCCAGCAAAATATGATGAGCTGGGTGCTGGCTGGATGGTTCGATCTCACAAGATCATCTACCTGAAACCAGCCTTGGAAGGCAACGTCATTACCATCAAAACCTGGGTTTCCAACATGAAACCCGCAACCTCTCTTCGGCATTACGAAATCCGCAATAATTTAAGTGTGCTACTGGCAAAAGCAGAAACAGACTGGGTGTTTGTGAATTATGAGAAACAGAAACCCACCAGGATTCCCCCGGAAGTGGCAGACTGCTTTGAGATTACGGGGGAATAACCTTGTGAAGAAGAATCTGGAAGCGGTCAGAACAACTGAAAACAGATTATAATTGCCCGCATGTCCGGATTCTCCCGTTTCACATCAAAACTGATCGCATCACCTGCCGGTAAGCTGATCGCCCGACCCTGGCTTGATACCTCTATTTTATACCTGCTCAAGAACTGGTTCTTTCCACTTTCACGTTTGTGGGCAGCGGCCCGCGCGGCCGAAGGGGATGTTGAGAAATTCATAAAGGAAGTACCGCTGGAGCGGCCAAATAAATATCAACGCAGGACGATAAGTACCGCCCTGCGCCAGTTTGAACGCGCACGTCTGAAAGCGTTTTCGATAGAACAGTTATGGCATTACTACTTTTTCGGCAAGGAAGAAATTGCCGAAGAACGACTTCCCATCATCGAAGAAATGCGTCTTGATTTTCGTACCGATTACAACATGATCAGGAAAAAATTCATCAGGCTGCGCGGCCTGGTCAAAACTTCCGTGTCCATGAATCCACCCGGCCCTGAAGATGTCGCTGAATTATTTGGTGACAATGGCGAAAAGCTGTCCGCTTATTTTGACCTGCCCGAAGTGTTTCCCGAGGTGGAAGTCTCGAGATCAATTCCCACCAGCACGGGCAAGGACTATTGGTTGCGTTTCCCTTCACCCAGCCCACAAATGGATGACCTGGTATACGCCCGTGTACATGAACCGGAGGGTATCGATAACCCCCCTACCCTGATTTTCGGGCATGGCATGAGTGTGGAGTTTGACCATTACCACCAGATACTTGATGAGGTCACCCAACTGACCAGGCTGGGTATCCGCGTGATACGTCCGGAAGCACCCTGGCACGGGCGGCGGGTTTTACCCGGTCATTACGGCGGGGAACAATTTCTTTCAAACCTGCCGATCAGCATTTTTGATTTTGTTTCTGCCCAACACAAAGAGTGGCCGACAATCATCAACTGGTGCAGAAACAATAGCAGCGGGCCGGTGGCAATCGGTGGCAGCAGCCTGGGAGCCCAAAGTGCGAAAGCTATCGCCATGAACGCCATCCGCTGGCCTGAAAAACTGCAACCGGACGCCCTGCTGGTCATCACCCACAGCCAACACATGTCCGAGGCAGCGATGGATGGTGTCCTTTCGGACATCTGGAATCTCGGTGATGCAATGCGGGCGGCAGGCTGGCACCAGGATACCGAAAAGCGCTGGCTGCAAATGATAGACCCACAACGGCCTGCGTGTATCAGCGGTGAAAATATCGTGACGGTTTACGGCACGAAGGATACCGTCACACCCATTGAAACGGCACTCACCCAGATGGATGCCTGGAACGTGCCCCATGAAAACCGCTTCAGATATCAACGTGGTCACTTCACCATTCCCCTTGGCATGATCAATGATGATGCACCTTTGCTGCGGTTTGCCGAGGTCATTAAAAATGTCGGCCTGCAGCAATCAGCTTCGGATAAAACAGATTAAGTCGTATAACACTCAATACAGGGTCGTCGCACTCGCGCTGGCTTTGGGTTGGATGGCCACATGCAATACTTCAGCTGCCAGCCCTGACCCGGGTGAGATATCCCGTCTTGGGCAAGCACTGTTTTTCGATACCAACCTGTCCGCCAATCGAACCCAGGCATGCGCAAGCTGCCACGATCCGCAGCAGGCATTTATGGATAGTAGAGGCAATGGTGTTGCTGGCGCA
>Ga0164313_10005086_pt1 | contig 11662 bp, 13 predicted proteins | sample GuaBasSedimGuay4_FD_113735 | JGI IMG/M metagenome (GOLD analysis project Ga0164313, IMG submission 113735) | Subseafloor sediment microbial communities from Guaymas Basin, Gulf of California, Mexico - Guay4, Core 4569-4, 0-3 cm | ecosystem: Environmental > Aquatic > Marine > Hydrothermal vents...
TCAGCATCAATGCCAGTAAGTTAACGACACGCCGGCAACGGCAAAGCCTTATGCCGGCCTACAAAAATACTGAGTCCCTCTGTAGGCCGGCATAAGCGATAGCGTTGCCGGCAAGACATTTGCACAAAATAGCTTAACTTACTGGCATTGGTGTCGGGACTAATGCCGCTTACTTAAAAAAACATAAGCTCCCATTGTCGTCATTCCGGCATGACGAGGTTTTAATGACTTTCGGTAGGATGTGGTGAGGGTCGAACCGCATCAATCGCGACTTAAGATAATTCGATCTTAAATATATGTAGCAGTGTGCTACAATATTATACGAATGTAACGAGGTGCTACTTATGTCTACCCCCTTAAGAGTTAACGATCGTCTTTTTCAGGATGCTGATGCTGAAGGTTCTTTTATGAATCGCTCTGCTGCCAAGCAGGTTGAGTTTTGGGCTGAATTGGGTAAGCGGGTGGCTCAGTCAGTTACACCATCTGATATGCTGGCCCTGATGCAGGGAATTGCCAATGTACGTATTGAGGTGCCTGAGTCTCTGCCGGTTAATCCTGAACAGGTGTTTTTAGCGGTTGATGAAGCCCGCAACACTGATCAACCTGGGCAACAGATTACCCGGGGTGGGCTGTTTTATGAGGCGAGCAAAAACCGACCAGGTTTGTTAGACAGGGTATTGCCAGATGGTACTCGCCAGGCGGGCCGCTTTATCGATGGTTGCTTCGTGCCTGAATGAGAGCGGATAAACAGCTGTGGCTGTTAGCTGGCGGAAACGGTGCGGGAAAGTCTACATATTATGAGCAGTTTCTTAAGCCGCTTAATCTGCCTTTTATTAATGCCGATATTCTTGCTAAACAGCTTGATAGCGAAAACACTGAGGCTGTCAGTTATAAAGCAGCCAAACTTGCTGAAAAACTGCGTTTGAGCTTATTGGATTCGGGAGCCAGTTTCTGCTTTGAAACTGTTTTCTCCCATCCCTCTAAAATCGATTTTTTAGCTACAGCTAAAGCACTGGGATATGAAATTATTCTTGTCTATATTCATCTGCAAAATGATGAACTTAATCAGGCGCGTGTAGCGCAGCGTGTGAATCAGGGTGGTCACACTGTACCGATTGAGAAAATCATTAGCCGTATCCCAAGAACAATGTCATATGTTAAAGAGGCGTTGCCGTTAGTGGATGTGGCAAAGTTTTATGATAACTCTTCACATGCTCAGCCATTTATATCCGTTGCCCAATTAGGTGATGGGCAACTAATGCAACAGATTGGAACATTGCCCGATTGGGCGCTAAAAATGCTGGAGGATTATCTTGACGATTGATTTGATGCGGTGCAAGCCACATCAATCGCGACAGATGCGGTTCGTACCTCACCACATCCTACAACTAACTTGTTAACGGTCTGGCAAGATCCTTCGGCTGCGCTCAGGATGACAGCAGAAGCGCACGCTCAGGATGCCATGGTTTCTTGTTCCTACTGCAAACTGATAACTGCCTACTGCCTACTTCTCTTTTTAAGAGTCCGCATAATGTATATTATGTTAAATAGAGTATTGATTTGATTATCACCTCTCTCTCATGCTCGCATAGATGAAGACTTAATGTCTTCAGACATTCGATTATTAAGTGTCATCAAAACATTGAAAAACGATTGGCCTAATATGGCGGGTGCTGGTGATGAAACCTTTGCCTTTAGCTTTTCCAGCGAGTGCAATTTGCTCGCCGTGATTAGGCGCATGCGCCTCTTCGCTGCTCATGCCAGATTGATTCTGTGCTGATTTTTGGTGCTCTCCTGCCGGTTTTGGTCAGATTTATGCTTTACGTGAGTTACCGCAATGTCATCCTGGTGGTGTTCTGAGAAGTTTAGACAGAAATGTGGCATCAATTTTCGGTTAAACAAACTCAAACCGTATAGACAATGGATACACGTTATCGTATAGTTAATGCATATACGTCTTGTATCAACAAACTGAAGGCATAAAATGTCCACTTCACAAAATAAAGTCGCACCAATTAATATCCGTGCCCAGGAAAGCCAGCGAGCCTTAATTGATAAAGCTGCATCCACTCTGAACAAGACACGTTCAGACTTTATGCTTGAAGTTGCCTGCCAGGCAGCAGTAAATATATTACTGGATCAACGTCTTTTTCTGATAGATGATGCCACTTTTAGTGCCTTTCAGACTCAATTAGATGCCCCCGTTGCAGATAATGAAAAGTTGCATTATTTACTGAGTCAAAGTTCGCCCTGGGAAAATTAATCCAATGGCACAGCTCTCTGCACCAACACCATTGTTGGTGACGCATGTGACAGATGGATTTGATTGTGGTGAACCATTACTCAATGATTGGCTAAAAAAACGCGCATTGAAAAACGAAAATTCTGGTGCTTCACGCACCTTTGTTGTTTGCCAGGACAACCATGTTATGGGCTATTATGTACTAGCTACTGGCAGCGTCATGCATAAACAGGCCCCCAGAAAAGTCCGTCGCAATATGCCTGAACCTGTTCCAGTGATGATACTGGGGCGATTGGCAGTGAGCAAACACATGCAATCGACCGGCATCGGTCGAGGCTTACTTAGAGATGCGATTCTACGTACATTGGGGGTTTCTAAACAGGCCGGCATTAAAGCCTTATTGGTTCACGCTCTTTCTGATGCTGCCCATAAATTCTATTTACAATGTGGTTTTATAGAATCACCACTGGATACGATGGTTTTAATGATTACCCTCAATGATGCAGAACGCCATCTTTGAAATAACACTGTTCTCAGATTTGCGGCATACAGCTTGATACTCAGTTTTTTCTTCCATTCCTTTTTTCGATTGTGTCTACGCTGATTTTCTGTAAGAACTACTGAAGACTACTGAATATGGGTATGCTTACTCATAATCATCGTGTAATTATTAATATGTGTATTTTAAGCTGTTTCTGCACCTGCCAATGTGACACTGCGGTCAATTATCTTGCATAAGTATATGATTATATATTTATTCTTCTAGCGCTTTCTGAAATAAGTGCGTGAAATGACGCATTTATTGCCTATCTACTCTTGTATAAAGACACTATTAAAAGTAGGATACGCGCGGTTAATGACATGACCTAAGTCAAGAAAAGTTTATATTTTCATTTTCGCATTGTCAGTCTTAACAAAGAATTCTAAAAAACTATTATAAATTTTGTCAGGAGAAAACATGAACGCAGCAATCCGTGTTGCCAGCTTTATCGGTCTGATGCTAGTTAGCATGCAGTCCTGGGCTGAGTACCAGCTGGACCTTCGTCCAGGAGTCACTACAGTTAGTCAGGGTGCGTATGAAATACATACTTTGGTTATGTGGATCTGTGTCGTTATCGGTATTATCGTCTTTGGTGCGATGATTTATTCAATCATCGTGCATCGTAAATCACGTGGCCATAAAGCGGCTAAATTTGACGATAATTTAACCGTTGAAATTGTATGGACGGTTGTTCCCTTCATCATTCTGGGTTTTATGGCGGTGCCTGCAACCAAGGTATTGCTTGCCATGGAAGATGTATCAAATTCTGATATGTCGATTAAAGTAACCGGTTACCAGTGGAAATGGAAGTATGATTATCTTGGTGAAGATATCAGCTTTTTTAGCAATCTGTCTACGCCAATGGAAGAAATTCAAAACAAAGCCACTAAAAATAAAAATTACCTGTTAGAAGTTGATAATCGTGTTGTTGTTCCTGTCAATAAAAAGGTTCGTTTATTGTTCACCTCTAACGACGTTATTCACTCCTGGTGGATTCCTGCATTTGCGGTGAAAAAAGACGCTATTCCAGGTTATATAAATGAAAGCTGGTTCAAAACAGACAAAATCGGCACTTACCGTGGCCAGTGTGCTGAATTATGTGGTACCAATCATGGTTTCATGCCGATAGTCGTTGATGTTGTATCAGCAGATGACTACACAGCATGGGTTGTCAGTCAAAAAGAAGATGCCGCTGCGGCCGTTGCAAGTTCGAACAAAACATGGACCATGGCTGAGTTAATGGAACATGGTAAAACGGTGTATACAACAAGTTGTCTCGCATGCCATCAGGGTGGTGGTGAAGGCCTTCCACCCATGTTCCCTGCGCTTAAAGGCAGCGCCATGGTTACTGGCGATATTGCTGCACATATTGATATTGTGGTAAACGGTAAGCCGGGTACAGCCATGCAGGCATTTGGTCCGCAGCTAAATGATGCTGATCTCGCTGCACTGATTACTTATGAGCGAAATGCCTGGGGTAATGATACCGGTGATATGGTACAACCCGCAGCCATCAAGGCAGCAAGGTAAAGCGGCGCGATAGTCACTTTATAATAAACATTAATAGTTAAATTCAACTACTTGAATAATAAGAGATAAACGAGGCATTTATGAGCGCTGTTATCGAAGAACATGATGATCATCATGACCACAAACCCACCGGTATAGGCCGCTGGTTATTTAGTACAAACCATAAAGACATCGGTACCATGTATTTGTGGTTCAGTTTCACCATGTTATTTATCGGTGGTTCACTGGCACTGGTTATCCGTGCTGAATTGTTTCAACCGGGTCTGCAGTTTGTTGAGCCTGAAATGTTCAACCAGTTGACTACCCTGCACGGCCTTATTATGGTATTCGGCGTGATTATGCCGGCATTCGTTGGCCTGGCTAACTGGATGGTGCCAATGATGATCGGTGCACCGGATATGGCACTGCCGCGGATGAACAACTGGAGTTTCTGGTTGCTACCGGGCGCATTTGGCCTGTTGATCGCAAGTTTGATCATGAGCATTATGGGTATGGGTTCTGCGCCTAACTTCGGCTGGACATTCTACGCCCCGCTTTCGACGACTTACGGACCTGACAGTACGGACTTCTTCATCTTCTCAGTCCATATGATGGGTATTTCGTCAATCATGGGCGCAATTAACATTATCGCGACTATCATCAACATGCGTGCACCAGGCATGACCTACATGAAGATGCCCATCTTCGTTTGGACATGGTTCATCACAGCTTACCTGCTGATTGCGGTTATGCCTGTACTGGCTGGCGTGGTAACCATGATGTTGACTGATCGTAACTTCGGCACCAGTTTCTTCAGTGCTGCCGGTGGCGGTGACCCGGTATTGTTCCAGCACGTATTCTGGTTCTTTGGTCATCCTGAAGTGTATATTATGATTCTGCCTTCATTCGGCATTATCTCTCAGATCGTTCCGGCCTTTTCACGTAAGAAGATTTTTGGTTACTCTTCAATGGTATACGCAACCTCTTCTATCGCCTTCCTGTCATTCATCGTATGGGCACATCACATGTTTACCACAGGCATGCCAGTAGCAACTGAGCTGTTCTTTATGTATGCAACCATGTTGATTGCGGTACCAACCGGGGTGAAAGTATTTAACTGGGTCAGCACCATGTGGCAGGGTTCGTTAACCTTTGAAACACCGATGTTGTTTGCGATTGCTTTCATCTTCCTGTTCACTATCGGTGGCTTCACCGGTTTGATGCTGGCGATGGTTCCAGCTGATTTCCAGTATCATGATACTTATTTTGTAGTAGCGCATTTCCATTACGTATTAGTGACCGGTGCCCTGTATGGTATTTTTGCCGCGGTATATTTCTGGATTCCTAAGTGGACCGGTAATATGTATGACGAGACTCTGGGTAAATGGCATTTCTGGGTTTCAACCATCTCAGTAAACGTCCTGTTCTTCCCGATGCACTTTGTTGGCCTGGCGGGTATGCCTCGTCGTATTCCTGACTACAATATGCAGTTTGCTGAATTTAATGCAGTAGCATCAGTCGGCGCCTTTGTCTTCGGCTTTGCTCAGTTAATATTACTGTATAACGTTATTAAGACCATCCGTGGTAGGAATACAGTAAAAGCAACTGACCAGGTTTGGGAAGGCGCAGAAGGTCTGGAGTGGACATTACCATCACCTGCTCCATTCCATAGTTTTACTACTCCACCAACGGTTAAGTAGTAGATTGCAGGAGCGGAATGCTTAAATAGTAGAGCACCATTCCGCGATTGATCCAGGTTAAACACCTCAATCGCGGAATGACAAAAATCCGCTCCTACAAGAAGGTAATGACGAATGACAGAAGATACAAACAACAACGGCAATAAAAAGATCGTACAAAATTTATTGTTTGTTGTGCTTGGTATGTTTTGTTTTGGATTTGCCTTAGTTCCTTTGTATGATGTTTTTTGTGAGTACACAGGACTAAACGGTAAGACAGGTGTGCAATATGTATCCGAAGAACAGATGCAGGTAGACACTACGAGAGAAATAAAGGTCGAATTTCTGGCAAATACAAACGACGGTATGCCCTGGGAATTTAAAGCCTTAACTTATGCGGTTACGGTGCATCCCGGCGAAGCCACCCGGGTTGAATTTGTCGCCAGGAACAAAACCGATAGAGATATTATCGGCCGAGCAACGCCCAGCGTTGCGCCGGGACAGGCTGCTGCTTATTTTCAGAAAACAGAGTGTTTCTGTTTTACTGAACAGTTGCTAAAAGCCGGCGAAGAAAAGATAATGCCAGTGGTGTTTATTATTGATCCTGCTATTGATGAGGATGTTCATGAGATAACACTGTCGTATACATTTTTTATAAAACCAGGATCAGAGAAAGTCACTACAAGACAAGATAATAAATCCATACTTGTATTTAACTAAGCTTTGACACAACATTAAAAATAACCAGGAAATAAAAACGATGTCATCAAGTACAAATCATGATGTATATTTCATACCAGAACCAAGCAAATGGCCGGTTGTTGGTACGATTGCACTTACTACAACGATTATTGGTGCAGTTACCTCCATTCATGCAGGCGAAATTAATTTAATTTTGCCCGTTGGCTTTTTAATGATTGCTTATCTGTTCTTTGGCTGGTTTGGTGCAGTCATAAAGGAATCATTATCTGACTGCTATAATGCACAGGTGGACAAATCTTTCCGCATTGGCATGTTATGGTTTATTTTCTCAGAGGTGATGTTCTTTGCCGCTTTCTTTGGCGCCCTCTTCTATGCACGCACCATCGCCGTTCCATGGTTAGGCGGTGCAGGCAACAATGCAATGACACATGAGTTGTTATGGCCTGCGTTTGAAGCCGTTTGGCCCGTCATGACTAACCCGGATAATGCTAAATTTGCGGGTCCTAGTGAAATCATTCCTGCTACTGGCCTACCCGCATGGAACACTGCAATACTGTTGACGTCTTCGGTAACGGTTACCATCGCGCACCACGCATTACGTGCTGGACATAGAAAACCATTAATCATGTGGCTGGCTGCAACGGTATTGTTAGGTTGTATTTTCCTGGTTTTACAGGCTGAAGAATATATCCATGCCTATACTGAATTAGGCCTGACCATGGGCTCAGGCATTTATGGCAGTACCTTCTTCATGCTCACAGGCTTCCACGGATTCCATGTAACCATGGGTACCATCATGTTGTTTGTAATGTTGATTCGTGCAATTAAAGGACACTTTACTCCAGATAAACATTTCGCATTTGAGGCAGTTGCCTGGTACTGGCACTTTGTAGATGTTGTCTGGCTGGGATTATTTATATTCGTATACTGGCTATAAAAGCCAGGTTGCAAATAAAATTCGTACCGTCATTGCGAGGTACGAAGCAATCTCCTTTAGCCGAGTACCTGCCATATAGAGATTGCTTCGTGCCTCGCAATGACGTTATACGTTCTATGACAGGCCATGGGGTGTAATAAACCCCATGGCCTGTCCTATTAAGAGCAGAATAAAAATACATGCAGACAAGCCAATACGCCAGGTTAAAGCCTTTAGCATTTTGTCAGACTTATCGCCCCTGGTCATAGCGACAAGCGCAGAGCCAAGGCTGATAAGAACCACAAGCAATAAGCTCAAAATAACGATTTTAAATATCATGTGTAAACCTGTTTAATAAGTTAATTGGATATGCCGAATGAACTATACATCGTGCAAAGTTCTCTAATAGTAAATAAAATAAGCAAGTGAGTATCATAGACGACATAAGACAGTATCGATTAGTTTCGTTTCACATTGCCTGTTATCATTTTAACCCAGCTGTGTTCAGTAGTCTTATAACCGCTGGTTTTTTATATGCAATGCTATCGCTGGGATACTGGCAATTAGATCGCGCTGAATTTAAGGTTACTTTACAGCAAAAAATTTTTGACCGTAAAAATTTATCACCTGTAGCTATTGCTGAATTGCCCGCATCGAGTGAAAGTCGTCGCTATTATCCTGTTAAATTTATTGGTGAATTCGATGATCAGCACAGCTTTTTATTAGATAACATTACATTTAACGGGCATGTTGGCTACCATGTGTTCACGCCGGTTAAAGTTAACGATGCTACAACCATTCTGGTCAACAGGGGCTTCGTCTCACAGGGAAAAACACGTGACCAGTTACCTGAAGTTGCTGCCCCCGGTGGTAAAATAGAAATTTCCGGCTTGCTGGATTTGCCACCATCACGGACCTTGCTTCTGGCAGAAAATGTACAGGAAACGTCCCGCTGGCCAGTTGTATTGCAGTATGTCGATTTGAAGGAAGTCAGTCAGCTATCAGCTTATGAGCTGTATGATATGGTGTTATGGCTTAACCCGGGTGAAGCCGGCAGTTTTGAATATGATCTCCCCGTATTAAATTTGAATGCTGCAAAAAATAGTGGTTATGCCTTTCAGTGGTTTGCTATGTCACTGGCGCTATTTATTATTTATATTGTGGTAAATACGAAAAAAATACTAAATAATCATTAAAATACTGTCATCCTGAGCGAAGCCGAAGGATCTTGCTAGCCTCATTCAAGGTCCTTCGGCTTCGCTCAGGATGACAGATGAATTCAAAAGATCTAAAAGTGAATACAAGATGAGTAATATAGAAACAAGACCGGCTAACAACCCGATAGCCGCTAAAAAAAGAAACCCCTACACTGTCTGGTTTGTAGTTCTGGCTTTTATAGCGCCCGTCGCTTTAGCCTATATTATGTTCTTTTTTGTTGATGTTAAATCGTTTGTGAATCATGGTGAGATTTTGAATCCCATCGTTAATATAAGCAGTTTTGAATTAACCAACGAAAGTGGTGAGATTATTCCGGAAAATGAACTGACTTTTAAATGGCGATTGATTTCTTTTGTAGCTAAAGATTGTGATCAACAGTGTGAAACACGTCTATTTGATACTCGACAAATTCATACTTCTTTAGGAAAAGACCAGCATCGTCTGAGTCGTATGTTTGTCCACCTTGAGCCAGCAGGTGACTCTCTTGCAAAACTAATCGCAGAAACGCATCTAGATGTTATACATGTTAATGGTAATGTGGATATTATTATTAAAGCTCTTGGTGATAATATACGTGAAAACGTCAGCATTACAAATAACGAAATCTACATAATGGATCCGATGGGTAATGTGATGATGCGATTTACTCAAGATCAGCCAAACAAAGATTTTCTACATGACTTAAAAAAATTACTTAAGGCTTCTCAAATTGGCTAATTCAACTTCTCAAAATTCAAACAACGATACTGGTGTGAGCAAAACCACGACCTGGAGGGATTACTTTGATTTATGTAAACCAAAAGTCGTCGCTTTATTATTGTTGACCTCGGTTGTTGGTGTTGTTTTAGCCAGCCCTCCGGGAGATATATCAATCTTCATATTACTTATGTCAACCCTGGGTATTGGTTTGGGTTCTGCTGCAGGCGCGGCCATTAACCAGATTGTAGAAAGAGAAAGCGATGCCCGCATGGCGAGGACAGAAAACAGGCCTTTGCCTCAGGGGCGTGTAAGCCAGCAAAATGCTTTCATCTTTGCTGTCTTAATGGCGGTTGCTTCTGTTTTTGTTTTGACTGCGTGGATAAATACCTTAACAGCGGTTTTAACTTTTGCCAGTATGATTGGTTATGCCGTTGTTTATACTATGTACCTTAAAAAAGCCACACCGCAGAATATTGTCATTGGTGGTCTGGCGGGTGCGACACCACCCTTTCTGGGCTGGACCTCAGTGACAGGGTCAATCGATCCGCATGGTCTGTTACTTGTATTAATTATCTATACCTGGACGCCGCCACACTTCTGGGCGCTGGCGATACACCGTCGCGATGACTATGCCAAAGTTAATCTACCTATGCTGCCGGTAACGCATGGCATTGAATTTACCAAATATTCAATTTTAGGTTATACCATCTTGATGTTTATGGTTACTTTACTGCCCTACCTTGCTTACATGCGTGGTGAGCTGTATTTAGTTTCTGCGGTATTGCTGGGTTTGTATTTCTTTTATAAAGTGTTCATGCTGATGTTTAGCGATAGAAAGAATGCTGCCATTTCGACATTTGTGTATTCCATAAATTATTTGATGTTATTGTTCATTGCCATGGTGATTGATCACTACTTTGCAGATTCTGTGAGTCAGTACCTGTGCCAGAGCTTTCAGTATAAATGTTTTTATATTCAATCATGACACTACTGTCAATATGTCAATGAGAACAGGTATTATAGTTATAGCGGCTGTGGCAGCGATGTCGGCCGGTTTCTGGTTGTCTTTATTACAGCAAGGCAGTAACGAACAAATTTATCAGGATACTTTAGAAAAGGCCCATGAAAAAGAAGTAGCTGAAGCCAGGAAAAACTTTTCACCGATTCAGGGCACGATCCTTTCCGCCGCACGTAAGATTACTGTTCCAGCCCTGGTTAAAGACAATGGACATGCTTTTACACTCGACGATTTAACCGGACACTGGAGTTTACTGTTCTTTGGTTATACACACTGCCCTGATATCTGCCCGACAACGATGGGGGCAGTCGCACAGGCCGGGAAAATAGCCAGGACGAATAATCACCTGTTTCCCCGGGTGTTTTTTGTTTCTGTTGACCCGGAGCGCGATAAAGTGGAAATGCTGACTGAATATGTTCAGTATTTTGACAAAGATTTTATTGCTGTTACTGGAGACGAAAAATTAATAAAAGCATTTACCTTGCAGATGAGTGTGGTGTACATGAAGATGCCTGCTGAAGGTGACACTGGCGATTACATTATTGACCACAGCGCTGCGCTTTTATTGATCAATCCACAAGGAAAACTCGTTGCTTTCTTTAATCCACCACATGATCCGAAAACTATTCTCAAGGATTTTCAAACGGTAGTTAATTTATTCAAGTAGAGACAAGGCATGCCTTGTCTCTACGGCGCATCATCTACCAGTACTTCCTTGGCTTCTACCAGAAAATCCTGTTTATGAATCTTCATCATCATCAGTGCGCTGCTTGCAATATAAATAGAAGAGTAAGTACCAACAACAACACCAATGATTAATGCCAGTGCAAAACCGTGAATAATCTCACCGCCAAAAAAGAACAGGGCGAATAACACTAATAAAGTGGTTAGCGAGGTAACTAATGTACGTGCCAGCGTCTGGTTGATTGAAATATTTAAGATATCTTCAGCAGAGGTCTTGCGAACATTGCGGAAGGTTTCACGAATACGGTCGAGAACTACAACGGTGTCATTTAGTGAATAACCAATCACTGCCAGGATGGATGCCAGTACAGTAAGATCAAACTCTATTTGTAATATTGCAAAAATGCCGACAGTAATAAGGACATCATGAACCAGTGCCAGGATTGCGCCAACA
>Ga0164313_10005087_pt1 | contig 11661 bp, 7 predicted proteins | sample GuaBasSedimGuay4_FD_113735 | JGI IMG/M metagenome (GOLD analysis project Ga0164313, IMG submission 113735) | Subseafloor sediment microbial communities from Guaymas Basin, Gulf of California, Mexico - Guay4, Core 4569-4, 0-3 cm | ecosystem: Environmental > Aquatic > Marine > Hydrothermal vents >...
AAGGACTTACCCTGATGAACGTTTGGGCTCAGCAACAGGCCCAAATACTCCTTGATGACGAATCCGATTATTTCGATTGAACCCTATGCGCCCTTTAATTATCAGTTTGTTTGCTGCGTTAAGCTTGAGTCTGAGCGCTGTCGCTGACGCCAAAACCTTTAAGATTGCCACCTTGTCGCCCGATGGCTCTTTCTGGATGGTCACCATGAAAGCCGCGGCAAAGGAGATTGCTGAAAAAACCGACGACCGGGTCAAGTTTCGATTTTACCCTGGTGGGGTAATGGGCAATGACAAATCGGTACTGAAGAAAATCCGTATTGGCCAATTACAGGGCGGTGCTTTCTCCGGAGGCGCGTTTGCAAGTAAAGCGCCGGATACCCAAATTTACAATGTGCCGCTATTGTTTGAAACTTACGACGAGGTTGACTATGTGCGTGCACAGATTGACCCGGAATTAGAGCAAGCTTTTAGGAATGCGGGCTACGTTAGTTTCGGCCTGGCTGAAGGCGGCTTCGCCTATATCATGTCGAAGAAAAGTATCGCTTCAGCAGATGACCTTAAGAAAAATAAAGTGTGGGTGCCGAGCGATGATGTGGCGTCACAGTCTGCTACCGATAGCTTCGGCGTGGCACCGGTTAGCTTATCCATTAGCGACGTACTCACAGGCCTGCAAACCGGCTTGATTAATACGGTTGCGGCGTCGCCGATTGGTGCGATTGCCTTGCAATGGCATACTCAGGTCGAATACGTGCTGGATTTGCCCATTATCTATATCTATGCCGTATTGGCGATTGATCAAAAAGCATTTGGTAAAGTTTCTGATGAAGATCAGGCGGTGGTGACTAAAGCCATGCGCGCCGCATTCAAAAAGATGGATGTGCAAAACCGCAAGGATAATCAAAATGCCTTTGCTGCACTGGAAAAGCAAGGCATTAAAACCGTCACACCGGATGCTGAGCAACTAAAAGCATGGAAACAAAAAGCTGTGGTTGCGGCAGCGACCTTTGCTGATCGAGGTAAGATTGATCCGGCGATTTCTAAAAAGGTGGAAAAACTGCTCATTGAATATCGAGCAAGTCACTAGATTGACCTTTATTCATGTTTGCCAAATTACGGGATGCCTATAACCTGATTGAAGACAGCGTGCTCATTGCGCTAGTGGTGAGCATGGTGGTGCTGAGTTTTTCGCAATTAGTGTTGCGCAATATGGGCGTGAGCGGTATGGCCTGGAGTGATGCTGCACTGCGCGTGAATGTGTTGTGGTTGGCGATGTTCGGCGCGCTGCGCGCCAGTCGCCTGCAAAATCATATCGCAATTGATCTGGTGACGCGATACGCGCATCAAAGCGCACAAAAAATAATTCACTTTCTGGTATCACTCGGCAGTTTTCTGGTTTGCGCCGTGGCAGCCTACTACAGTTATGCCTTTGTTATGATCGAGCGCGAAGACAATGCTATGGCATTTTTAAATGTGCCGGTGTGGGTCTGCAAAGCAGTGATTCCATTTGCACTGGCGATGATTGCGCTGCGCTTTCTGTTAACCGTATTCAAGGTGCCGGAGCCCTATGCTGACCAGCCTTAGCATTGTCGCGGTAATCGCCCTGGCGGTTTCTGGCGCGCCCATCTTCGTGGTGATTCTGGCTGCGGCGATGGTGGGGTTTTCTGCAGCAGACATTCCGCTGGAAGTGATCGCAATTGAGATATATCGCATCGCAGATACACCCTTGCTGGTCGCATTACCGTTGTTTACCCTGACAGGCTATATACTGGCAGAGAGTAATACTTCCAAACGTCTGGTGAATGTCAGCCAGGCCATAATTGGCTGGGCACCGGGCAGTTTGTCGATTGTCGGCTTTATTACCTGCGCGCTGTTTACCGCCTTTACCGGTGCCTCCGGTGTGACCATCGTGGCCATGGGGGCACTCTTATATCCGGCCCTGCAACAGGTTGGTTATAGTCAGCGCTTTAGTCTGGGATTGATTACCAGTTCGGGCAGCCTCGGTTTGTTGCTGGCACCGTCACTGCCACTCATCTTATACGGCATCATTGCGCAGCAGATGGGGGTGGGTGAGCCCTTTACCATCACTGATCTGTTTATTGCCGGTGCACTGCCGGCCTTATTGATGATCGTATTGCTGTCGGTTTATAGCTTGTGGTCGAACCGACATCAGCAAATCGAGCGTCAGGCCTTTGATGCGGTGAAACTAAAAACAGCGCTATGGGAGGCAAAGTGGGAGATTCCATTGCCGTTTATTGTGCTGTTTGGCATTTATGGCGGTTTCTTTGCGGTTTCTGAAACCGCTGCGGTGGCGACTTTGTACGTGGTGATCGTGGAAATGTTCATTTATCGGGAAATCCCATTCAAGCAAGTGCCGGCATTACTGCAGAAATCCATGATGATGGTGGGTGGAATTATTCTGATTCTCGCGGTGTCACTGGCTTTTACCAATTATCTGATCGATGCACAGGTGCCCGATCGCCTGTTTGATGCTATTCAGGCGCATGTCAGTAGCAAGCTTGGCTTTCTGATATTGCTCAATATCTTCCTGTTGATGCTCGGGGCGATACTGGATATTTTTTCAGCGATAGTGATCATCGTACCGCTGATCCTGCCAATTGCGGTGTCCTATGGCATTCACCCGGTCCATCTGGGCATTATTTTTCTGGCCAATATGCAAATTGGCTATTTTACCCCGCCGGTGGGCATGAATTTATTCATTGCCAGCTATCGCTTTAAGAAACCGGTGACAGAGTTGTATAAAGCCTGCGTGCCGTTTATGCTGGTGCTGTTGTTTGCTTTATTGCTGATTACCTACGTGCCTGCGCTGAGCCTGATGTTTTTATAGGTTTTTCGCATTGATGTACTGCGCCGCAAGTTCAGCCCTTATTTGCCGGATCCCTTAAAAGACGCTAATCATCATGTTACTCGATTATCCCGCATTTCTATTGGAGTTGCTGCATCTGCTGATCGTTTTCGGCATTATGCTGCGGGTGATCATGCGACGCCCCGCGATTGGGGTCGCGCTGGCCTGGCTAATACTGGTAGCGGCCATTCCTTATGTGGGCGCAATCGCCTATTTGATCATTGGTGAGCGAAGAATAGGCGATAAACGCACCCAGCGGCTTGATCGCATACGCGAAGACTATCAACCCCTGACCAAGGTAGTACAGGAGCAGGGTATTGCCGATATAGACTGGACACGCCACCCCGCCGCGATAAAACATCTTGATCAACTGGGGCGCAATTTGGTGGGCGTGCCGACCATTCGGGAAAGCCATTGCGAGATTATTTGTGATCCGGGAAAAATTCTGCAGGGGATTCGTAAAGATATCGATCAGGCGCAGAAAAGCGTATTAATGGAGTTTTATATATGGAATGAAGGCGGTGATGCGGATGAAGTGCTGGAAGCGCTGATCCGTGCTGCACAGCGGGGCGTTAGCTGCCGGGTATTGATTGATGCGCTGGGTGCGCGGCCCTGGTGGAAAGGCGATCAGCCCGCAAAACTGAGAGACGCGGGCGTGAAACTCGTAGATGCATTACCGGTGAGTTTATTCCGGACCTTTATTGGTCGGGCAGATTTACGCCTGCATCGTAAAATCGCGGTAATTGATTCTCAGTTTGCCTGGACCGGCAGTATGAATATGGTTGATCCGCGTTACTTTAAACAGACAGCAGGTGTCGGAGAGTGGATTGATGCCATGGTACGCCTCCAGGGCATGGTGGTGATACCACTGGTCGTGACGCTGGTCGGAGATTGGGCCATGGAGACGGGTGAAGCGGTAATGGATCTGTTACCTGACAGTAATTTACAGAATGTGAGCCCCGTGGGAAATGCGGATATTCAGGTCATTCCCTCCGGCCCGGGAACAGGTAACGAAGGCTTGTTACAGATGTTATTAGGCCTGATTTATACGGCCAGGGAAACGCTGGTACTCACCACGCCTTATCTGGTGCCGGATGAGTCATTGCTCAAGGCATTGAGAGGTGCAGCGGGTCGTGGTGTGGAAGTAAGCATTATCGTGCCGGAAAAGGTCGATTCGTTTTTCACCCGCTATGCCAGTCGTTCGTATTTCGACTATTTACTGGATGCGGGGATTGATGTTTATCAGTATCAGGGTGGTCTGTTGCATACCAAGTCAATATTGGTTGACGATCATGTGTCAATGTTTGGCACGGCCAATTTTGATATGCGCAGTCTTTGGTTAAACTACGAGTTATGTTTGTTTATTTATGATCAGGGGTTTGCCGATCAACTATTTCGACTTCAGCAAAGCTATATACTGGACGCACAAAAAATGGACCCCGAGGTTTGGGCGAGTCGCTCGATCGGATCCAAACTACTGGAAAATGTGATGAGGTTGATGAGCCCGCTATTGTAGTATGCAGCGCATGGGCAAGCTTATAACCGCAATGAGCGAATAATCCTAAATTCCTCAGTTGGACAGTGCAAAGAGTGCTTCTGTGGTGGTGTAGGGCAAGGCGTAACTGTGCGGAATGGTTATTCCCTTTCAAGCCGTTACAACGCGGCCCTGCGCCGCCACAGGAGTGGAATATGCCCTGTAGCGCTTTTCACCGATAAAGTGATATGAAAAAAACAATCCTTTTTAGAATTACTTCATTTACTTATTCATCATTTATAGCGGTCAACTGAGGATTTTAGGATGGTGGACACACTGTATATTGCAATAGATTATCGGGATTCGCCGTGGCTGGCGATCGCTTTTGTTGCTGGATTTTCCCTTCAAGCCATCGGACTGCCGCCATTGGTGGGATTTTTGCTTGCCGGCTTCATACTCAATTATTTTGGCGGAGAGCCAACGCATTTCCTGAGTGAGTTGGCAGATATGGGGGTGACGCTGCTATTGTTTAGCATTGGACTGAAGCTCCGCATAAAAAGCCTGCTAAAACCCGAAATCTGGGGCGTAGCTACCCTGCATATGGGGCTGAGCATCATCGTTGCTAGCGCAGTTTTACTGGGCCTGGGTGCGATGGGTCTGGCGATATTCTCATCGCTTGATTTCGGTGCAGCGTTGATTGTCGCTTTTGCGCTAAGCTTTTCGAGTACAGTATTTGCGGTTAAAACACTTGAAGCGGCCGGCCAGAGTGCTTCTCGATTTGGGCGCCTCGCGATCGGTATATTGATCATACAGGATGTGGCCGCAGTACTTTTTCTAGCAATTTCGAGCGGAAAAATACCCTCGGTGTGGGCTTTTTCCCTATTGCTGCTGCCATTGTTGCGGAAGCCGATTCTGACCTTGCTATATCGAGCACGGCACGGCGAATTGCAAATCTTAATCGGCTTTGTGCTGGCGCTTGGTGGGGCACAGCTATTCGAATTACTCAATCTTAAGGGCGATCTCGGTGCCCTGATTATGGGTATCGTATTGTCTGGGCATATTCGTTCCGAACGGCTGGCGCGTAGTTTGCTTGGTTTCAAAGAGTTATTTCTGGTGGCCTTTTTTCTTGATATCGGCCTGGCGGGCATACCGACGGTTGATATGTCTATCGCTGCCATTTTATTGCTGTTATTGATCCCTTTTAAGATGGCCTTGTTTTATGGCCTGTTTACACGCTTTCGATTGTTAGCCTCGACCGCTCATAGAGGGACGCTGATTCTGGGGAACTATAGTGAATTTGGATTGATTGTTGCCGCGATTGCGGTCAGCGACAGCCTTTTGTCTGCTCAATGGTCGCTGATTATTGCGGTGGCTCTGTCGCTTTCATTTCTGCTTTCTGCTGTTTTAAACAAGGGTGCACTGGATTTGTATCGGCGCTATCAATCACAGCTAAAATGGTTTGAACGTCCTGACCGATTGGCGGAAGATCAGCCTATTGCTTTTGGAGATGCACGAATGATTGTGTTTGGCATGGGTCGGGTAGGGCGTGGGGTGTACGATGCGATGGAGGCACAGTTGCCCGGCAAGGTACTGGGGGTGGATCACGATCAGTACGTGGCTGAACGGCATAAGGAAGACGGGCGCAAAATCATTATCGGCAGTGCCTCGAATTTCGAGTTCTGGGATCGGGTGGTTGATTCGAGTCAGATTGAATACGTGATGCTGGTGATGCCGAATCATGAAGCGCAGATAGCAGCAGTGGGCCTCATTCGGAGCCATGGCTTCGAGGGTAGAATCGCTGCGACTGCGAAGTATCCGGATGAAGTGGAGGCCTTGCATGAATTGGGCGTAGAAGCCGCCTTCAATCTATATGCCGAAGCCGGAACCGGGTTCGCCCGGCATGTGTGTGAAAAATTTTCGCTGCAGGGCGAGTCGGAACCTTAGCGGCTGAAGATAACCGCCATTCCCGCCACCACCAGTATTGCGCCCAGCCATGCACCCGGTGCGGGGCGCTGTCGGGTTTTCCACCAGATCACGGGCAGCATCATCACCGCTTGTGTAGACGAAAGAATTGAAGCGATGCCGACATCGCCGATGGAGAACGCATACAAAAGCAGTGAAACGCCAATACCAATTGCGAGGACACCATTCAAAGTGGAGAGAACGCGTTGTCGGAGCGTGATTAAGGGGTTTGATCCGGTTCTATTCAGGTGGAACAGGGTGCTGAGAAAGGCAGCAGAAACACCCACTCTGAGGGCAGATACGGCCATCGGATGCGCTCCGGCATCCAACACCGGCTTAATGATAATCGCGCCGACAGACTGGCCGAGTGCGGCCAGTAAACCCATGCCGATCCCTATCAATAATCTGCCTTCGGTTACCTCCCAAAGATGGAGTTGTTTACCACGGGTGTCGGGTCGACCCCAGATGATCGCAGCGACCACGCCGGCGAATACCAGGCCAATGCCCAGCAAAGCGCGACGCCAAGTGCGGCTAGTTCGTACGCCATTGATGTTATTCCGGACGGGGAGAAGGCTTTGGATTACAGCATAATTTTCGATTGATATGCGGTCTAATTAGGGATGCAAATCAGTGTTGATTTCGCTTGTTTTTTGACAAGCCGTACAATCAGGAGTAAAACAAAGCGAGATGAGGACATGCATGCATAAAATAAAATTCACCAGGCTTTCCCGACTGTTGCTGGAATCGGGCTTTGGTCTCGGCCACTATGTCTGAACTATCAGATTGGCTGCGGCAACTGGATCTAGAGCGTTATACCTCGGTATTTGAGGAAAATGGCATAGATATGCGTGCCTTGCCCCATCTTACGGAAGAAGATCTAAAGGAGCTTCAGGTACTGCTGGGGCATCGTAGAATTCTATTGGCCGCAATTCATTCGCTTGAAGCGGTTTTGTCCGTGGCTGAGTCGGTTGAACCTTCTGTTGAGCAACAAGGCGAGGCCTCGGGTGAGGCTCCCGGCGAAAAGAAGGAAGCCGAACGACGGCAGGTGACTATTTTATTCGCCGATCTCGTGGGCTATACACGGCTTTCCAATGCTCTGGATGCGGAGGAGGTGCATCAGATTCTTGGTTATTTTTTTGATTCTTCAGATGCCATTATTCGTGAGCATGGCGGCACCATAGACAAGCATTTGGGGGATTGTGTCATGGCTATATTTGGCGCGCCGGTTGCACGGGGAAACGATCCACTGCATGCGGTACAGGCTGCCAATGCTATACAGGCGAGTATGCCGGACATCAGCTTGCGGGCAGGGCATAAACTACAGGTGCATATTGGCATCGCTTCGGGGCAGGTGGTTGCCAGCGGGGTAGGCAATGATGCTCACTATACAGTGACGGGCGACTCGGTCAATCTTGCTTCCCGTCTGGCAGATGCCGCAAATGCGGGTGAAACACTGGTTTCCCGACAGGTTCAGCTATCTGTATCGAATCACGTATTTCTCGGTGAGCGGGGCGAACTTAATGTAAAGGGATTCGAGAAGCCACTGCCGGTGTATGTGCTCAAGGGGCAGCATACAAGCGCTCACCAATTCGAACAAAAGCATTTTGTCGGGCGCCGGGCTGAGTTACAGCAGGTATCGGGCTTACTTGGGGCCTGCGTCTCGGGCGGTGCCGGGCAGGTAGTTTATGTACGCGGCGAAGCGGGTATTGGTAAAACACGATTCACAGAAAAAATTGCTGATATTGCAAAGCAAACCGGCTATGCCTGCCATCGGGCATTGGTGCTGGATTTTGGCATGAGCCGGGATCAAAATGTGATCCGCACCCTGTTGAGTAGTCTGCTGGCAATCGCACCGGATGCTGAACTGGAACTCAGGAAGCAGGCGGCAGATCATGCTGTTAAAAGCGGATTGCTGGCAGCACATCAGCAACTGTTTCTTTATGAGATGCTGGGGGTACCACAGCCAAAGCATCTGGGGGCGCGTTACGATGCAATGGACAATACCACCCGGCAGCAGGGCAAGCTGGCGATGATGGCAGATTTGATCACTTCGCTGAGTGGCAGGCAACCCCAACTTATACTGGTTGAAGATATCCATTGGGCGGGTAAATCTGTGCTGAGTTACATGACTCAGATTGCCGGTGCGATGACGGACTCACCTTTTTTGTTGTTGATGACATCGCGTTTTGAGGGGGATCCACTGGACAGTCACTGGCAGGCAATAATAGGTGCCACGCCGTTCGTGAGCATTAATTTAAAGCCTTTGCGACATCGGGATGCGATGTCATTGGCGGCAGAATATTTTGATGCGAGTAAGCAGTTTGCACTCGATTGTGTAGCCAGAGCAGATGGCAATCCACTATTTCTGGAGCAATTACTGCGCAATGCGGAAGAAGCCGGAGAGAATCAGGTTCCTGGCTCGGTACAGAGCATCGTTCAGGCAAGGCTGGATGCCATACATGGTGAGGATAAAAGTGCCATACAGGCAGCATCCGTGTTGGGGAAACGTTTTTTTCTCGATGACCTGCGCGATATGATCGATGATCCGGATTATGTCGAGAACAATTTGATCGAGCGTCAATTAATCAAGCCCGATATGGATGGCAGGGCGTTTCTGTTTTCACATGCGCTGGTGCAGGAGGCAGTTTATCAATCTCTGCTAAAAAATAGACGCGCTGAATGGCATCGGCATGCTGCAGATTTGTATGCCCGGACAGAGCCTGAACTATGTGCTCGGCATCTGGATCGGGCAGGGGATACCGCGGCTGCGGCTGCATATTTGCGTGCGGCTCAGGCTCACTATGATGAGCAGCAGTTTGAGTCGGCACTGGAGTTGCTCGAACTGGGGCTGGCCGGGGTTGAAAGCAAGGACACTCGATGCGCTTTACTGTGCCTGAAAGGAGATGTGCTGAGACAGTTAAGGCAGGCAGAGGCTTCGATTGAGGTGTTTAAACAGGTGCTGGATGCGCAGCCGGATACGCAACAGGAATGCAGGGCTCGAATCGGTCTGGCAGAGGGCTTGCGGATCGTAGACCGGCAGCAAGAAGCATTGTCTGTGCTTGATCGTGCTCAGCAGCTGGCGCAGGCGGATCTGATGATGAATGAACAGGGCTATATACATTATCTTCGCGGGAACTTAAATTTTATGCTTGGCAACATTGAACCCTGCCTGGATGAGCATCAGCAAGCGCTAGCCTGCTCTGATGAGAGTGGCTCGCAGACAGGCAAGGCATTGGCCTTTGGTGGATTGGGCGATGCATACTATTTGCGAGGGCATATGCGTTCAGCGCTGGATCAATTTCAGGCCTGTAGTGAAGTTTGTCAGGCACAAGGTTACGGCAAAATCGAGGTCACAAATCGCCATATGACTGGGTGGTGCCGGATATTTTTAATGGATTATTCTGCTGCGAGAGTGGATGCGTTGGCGGCGATAGAGATGGCTGTCGAAGTGAAGCAACAGCGCCCTGAAGTGCTGGGGCTTAAGCTGGCAGGAATGGTTGAAACTGAAATGGGCCTGTTTGACCAGGCGCGGATTCACCTGAGTCACGCGCGGGATCTGGCCCGGCGATTACGGGCGGGAAATTTTGAGGCACAAGCGCTGGTATTGCTTGCACGTTTACACGCTGTCAGTGGTGATATCCCACGTGCTCAAGCGCTGGTTGCCGAGGCCGAAGTCATTGTCAGGAAGGTGGGGATGGCGTTCATGGGCCCGACAGTACTGGCCTTGCGAGGAGAATTAAGCCCTGACAGCCTGACACAAACGGCCTGCATCATAGAAGCGGAACGGTTGCTGGATGCGGGTTGCGTATCGCATAATCATTTCTGGGTGGCGAGATCAACCATAGAAATCAACTTGCAACAGAAAAACTGGCAGGAGGTGGAGCGAATCTCACGACGCCTGGAATACTATACCGCTGATCAACCTCTGGACTGGTCTGACTTTATCATTGCGCGGGGCAGAGCGCTGTCAGCCTGGGGGCAGGGCGATCACGGAGTAGAAATGCGAGATCAATTGCGGGCGTTAAATGCACAGGCTGAGGCCGCAAACATGCAGCAGGCCAGACAGGCAATAGCGCTAGCAAGCGCCGACTAAGATTGGCGCAGGGGATTCTTTTAGGCCCCCCCCTTTGTTGAAGTATCAGTTGAAGTATCAGTTGAAGTATCAGTTGCAGTATCAGTTGCAACATCAGACGGGACCTCGACTGGAACCTCAGCTGAAAGTGACTGTTCTGTCAGCCTGCCTTCTTCCAGTATCAGCAGTGTATCGAAACGATCCTTTAGTTGTATGTCATCGAGCACCCAGATCAGGTTTTTATTTGCGCGATACTCAATAATGTTATCCAGAATTTGTTGCATATCCCGGGCGTTCAGGGCGGAAAGGGCACCATTAATGATGAGTACGTCCGGATCTTTAAGCAGGCACCGTGCCACCACGATTTTCTGCCGCTGGATAACAGATAGCCTGGAGCCAGCCGCACCCACCACAAAAGCCAGCCCCGCACGGATGATATCGTTACGAAAGCCCAGGCTGTTCACCGCCGTTTCAACGAGTTGATTAATCTGCTTTTGCGCTCTGGCCACGCCGTAACTGACTCTACCAAAAATGATGTTATCCAGAATTGAGATGGCAGGGTTGTATTTGCGGGAATCCAAAAAGCTGACGTACGGGTTATCTTCTCCCAATTTTTTACGCAGGCTTTTGCGCAAAGTCAGGATTTGCGTCTGCACTTTATCATCAATCAACCCGAGACGATGCCTGGCGGGTGTCAGCTTATAGGTCAGCGTGATTAGCCGCTGGCAATCGGGCTCATTCAGTTTCTTCAGTCCCTTGTCATTGACTGTTGAAATGATGCGTTCGTATTCCGGAAAATCATCTGCTGTAATAAAGCTGAATTGGCGAAACAGATCATCATCTTCATCCACTTCAGCAAATAACTCCATCATGATTTCTGTCAGTTTCAAGCCGGTCTTGAGGAATACCACATCCAGACCCTGTTGCTGTAGCAGCGTATTGACGGTTTGACTGGACGACAGATTTTCCAGCTCAAATTCTTTGGACAGGGGAGATCCAAACAATACATTTTCAGCAACAGAAAGGTTGGTATTGTAGGTTTCCGGTTCAAATGATTCGAGCAGCGCGGAATGCTCGTCTTTGCATAGCTCGCTGGCGAGGTGTTGACGCACCTGTAAAATATGCTCGGCCAGTTCGGGGTGTTGTTCGATGTCTGCGATATCATGCAAACCCTGATGAAAGACACCGCCTTCGAGTTGCATAACCTTGAGTACCCTGCTTGCACGTTGTTCAAATTCTGGCAAGCCTTCGATTCCCAGATGTTCGAAATCAACCCAGTTTGCGGTGGGG
>Ga0164313_10005089_pt1 | contig 11661 bp, 8 predicted proteins | sample GuaBasSedimGuay4_FD_113735 | JGI IMG/M metagenome (GOLD analysis project Ga0164313, IMG submission 113735) | Subseafloor sediment microbial communities from Guaymas Basin, Gulf of California, Mexico - Guay4, Core 4569-4, 0-3 cm | ecosystem: Environmental > Aquatic > Marine > Hydrothermal vents >...
TAAAAGATCGCTTTTCTATCCAACACAGTACTCTGCAAATGGAACAGGGAACAACTCAGCATACCTGCTCGCTTCATCCTGATATCGTAGATAAATAACCCACAGCTCATTATTTTCTAAAAGGACCACTTGAAAAAATATGGAGAGTGTATATTGCTGGAGGGTGTGACTTGATAGCAATGGTTTTTTATCTCAAATAAACTATCCAGAAAATAAATCCTGATTTTCTGCTGCGGGTTTAGGCGCATTTAAACCAAAGTGTTGATAGGTCTTCCCTGTAACCACGCGCCCTCTAGGGGTACGCATGATAAAACCCTGTTGAATTAAATAAGGTTCCAGCACATCTTCGATTGTACCGCGCTCTTCACTGATGGCTGCCGCTAATGTATCTAGTCCGACCGGTCCTCCATCGAAATTATCGATAATGGTTTTTAACAAGCGCCTATCTAGCTGGTCAAAACCACAATGGTCTACTTTTAACATACTTAACGCCTGTTGTGCGACCCCCTGATTAATCACACCATCACCTTTCACTTCTGCATAATCGCGTACTCGCCTTAATAATCGATTAGTAATCCGTGGCGTACCGCGTGAACGTCTGGCAATTTCCTGAGCGCCGTTCTTATCTATCTGAATGCCTAAAACCTGTGCGGAACGGGTAACAATATGCATTAATTCATCAACAGTATAAAATTCAAGCCGCTGTATTATCCCAAAGCGGTCACGTAAGGGAGAGGTTAACAATCCGGCTCTAGTCGTTGCGCCTATCAGGGTAAAAGGCGGCAAATCCAGTTTAATTGACCTTGCGGCAGGTCCTTCACCAATCATTATATCGATTTGGTAATCTTCCATCGCAGGATAGAGAATTTCTTCCACAGCGGGACTTAAGCGGTGAATTTCATCAATAAACAAAACATCATGTGCTTCAAGATTAGTTAATAATGCGGCCAAATCCCCTGCTTTATCCAGCACAGGACCAGAAGTCTGGCGCAGATTAACATGCATTTCATTAGCAATAATATTAGCCAGTGTGGTTTTACCTAATCCTGGCGGGCCAAAGATCAGGACATGATCCAGCGCTTCCTGACGTGCTACAGATGCCTGAATAAATACCTGCATCTGTTCCCGCAGAGCCTGTTGTCCTATGTAGTCATTTAAAGTTTTTGGCCTGATAGCACGATCTTGACGCTCTTCGTCATGTTGACCGTTGGCACTGATAATTCGATCGGGTTCAATCATCTATAATATCCAGTAATACGCAAATTGCCTGATTACCCAGGATAGACACCTGTTGATAAATATCTATCACCCCGGTCACAGATAATGGCAACAATCGTGGCATTATCCACTTGTTGCGCAAGTCGTAATGCAGCGGCAACTGCACCGCCTGAGGAGACACCGGCAAAAATTCCTTCTTGAGTTGCTAAATCACGCATGGTTTGTTCTGCAGTGGGCTGGTCAATATTAATTATTTTATCAACTCGTGAAGACTGATATATTTTAGGTAAATACTCTTGCGGCCAACAACGTATACCTGGAATTTTTGCACCCTCTTCAGGTTGCACCCCGACTATCTGAATATCGGGGTTTTGTTGTTTCAAAAATTGAGACGTTCCCATAATAGTGCCCGTTGTTCCCATGGCACTAACAAAATGGGTAATTTCCCCCTGAGTATCGCGCCATATTTCCGGACCTGTTCCCTCATAATGCGCTCTAGGATTATCCGGGTTTGAAAATTGATCTAATATTCGCCCTTTCCCATCCGCTTCCATTTTTCTTGCTAAATCTATTGCACCTTCCATACTGTCTGCTGCAGGCGTTAAAATAATTTCAGCGCCATAGGCCTTCATTGAAGCACGGCGTTCTGCACTCATATTATCCGGCATAATCAGAGTTAAACGATACCCTTTAATGGCAGCTGCCATTGCTAAAGCAATGCCGGTATTACCACTGGTGGCTTCGATTAAATGGTCACCAGCTTTGATTTCTCCGCGTGCCTCAGCCTGTTGAATCATGCTGATTGCTGGACGATCTTTTACCGAGCCAGCGGGATTATTACCCTCCAGTTTCACTAAAAGTGTATTGGATTCTGACTTGATTAAGCGCTGTAATTTAACCAGAGGTGTATTGCCTACAAAGGCTTCAATAGTAGAGTAAGTCATAAACAAACGTAGTAGGGCGAACTTCAGTCCGCTATGGGCGATTTAAGCTTGATGGGGAGGTTGGGTTACGTTTACAGTGACGGAAATATCCTCTTACATGTTATCTTATCGGGCAAACATCTTAACCACATTTGCTAGCCTTGTTACTTGATCATCTCTCAATTGCTCCCAGGAAAATTGCCATTTCCAGTTCCCTTCTATGGTTCCCGGAGTATTCATTCGATCTTCGCTACCTAATTCTAAAATATCCTGCATGGGCACAATCGCCAGGTTAGCCACAGAAGAAAACGCAGTGCCAATCAATAAAAAAGGCATGCTATCCTGAGAGTGACCTAAATAACTATAGACACGATGTTTATCATGATCATTCAATGAATTATACCAGCCTAAAGTAGTATCATTATCATGCGTTCCGGTATAAACCACACAATTATGATCATAATTATGGGGCAAATAAGGATTGGCATCGGTATCACCAAAGGCAAACTGCAGAATCTTCATGCCTGGCAGTTTAAATGCCATTCTTAGTTCATCGACTTCTGCAGTAATAATACCTAGATCTTCAGCGATTAAAGGTATATCGCCTAACTCCTTTTTCATGGCACTTAATAATGCCTTGCCTGGCGCTTTAACCCACTCACCATTAATCGCAGTATCCTCATCAGCAGGAATTTCCCAGGCAGCTTCAAAGCCTCTGAAATGATCAATACGCAAAATATCAAACATTTCTAACTGGCTACGCATACGTTCATTCCACCAGAAAAATTTGCTTTTCTTTAAATATTTCCAGTCATAATGAGGGTTTCCCCAGCGCTGACCTGTAGTGGAAAAATAATCAGGAGGTACGCCGGCAACCACTGACATACCACCTTTTTTATCCAGTTTAAAAACCTCACGGTTAGCCCAGACATCGGCACTATCATAGGAGACAAAAATGGGAATATCGCCAAATAATAAAACTTCATGCTCATTTGCATAATTTTTTAGAGCCATCCATTGACTATAAAAAATAAATTGCTCAAATTTAACAATCTCGATTACTGAACTTAATCTATGCTGCGCTTCTTTTATAGCGCCTGGTTCGCGTTCCTTTAAAGGCTCCGGCCATTGGTTCCAACATTGAGAAGAAAATTCAGTACGTAAGGCAACGAATAAAGCAAAATCATCTAACCAGCTAGCTTTGTCGGAACAATATTTTTTAAATGCCCGTTTTTGTTCAGCACTGGCAAGATTATTGAACCCGGTAAAAGCTTTACCGATCAAACAATTTTCACTATAGTTTTCTCCTGGCTCATGAGTGTTACATTGACCTGCTTTCTGTAGCCAACCTTTTTCAGCCAATGCTTCCACGCTGATAAGAGCAGGGTTACCAGCATGAGCCGATAAGCATTGATAAGGAGAGCCATCGCCATGAGGAACACCTAAAGGTAAAGTCTGCCAGACTTTTATCCCCGTATCATGGAGAAAATTGACAAAATTATAGGCTTCCTTGTCCATCTTACCCTGACAATTTTTATTAGGTAATGAAGTAATATGTAACAAAACGCCAGCACGTCTTTGATCTAATAATTTTTCTTCCTGCTTTTCCATATATCTTAGTCTGTTCCTTTACGCATTGTACCACCCATAGCAGGCGCTCCAGATCCCTGGGTAAAAGACAAGGATAGGTAAGCCGGTGCTTGTTCACCAAGTAACCGGTAGAGGTTCGCCAAATTAAGCCGATATTGTTTTTCAAAGCTACTAACAGCTTCACCCGGGTTATAGTCTCCAAACCACCAGAACCAGTCTGAACCTTCACAAACAGCCAATTGAAATTCAGCCTCTGTTACCTGCTCTTCTGACAGGCGGCCTGTTGTTAACACCATATCAAAACAGCGTTTCACATCAGCTAGCATATCCCAGCCACGATTTTTATCGGTATCGCCAATCCAGGTTGAGAAAGTCCCGTAGACCCAACTTCCTGCCATCATTTTAGGAAGCTGTTTGATTTCTACTTTTTCCTCCAGGCATTCTGAAAAAGTAGTCAATTCTATATCAGGATGCTCGGCCAGGCGTTTATATAAGCCAGTTAAGAAATGATAGCCATTTTCCGGAAAATACTCCCATGCATTTTCACCATCCATAATAATGGAGATCACACTATCAGAGGACTCATATCCTGCAATCGTTTGTATATGGTTAATTAAATCACCCACGGCATCATCCGCATGCCACGTTGAGTACTTAAAACCAATAAGATCAGATAGACCATCATCGCGAAAAAAACAGGGGATTTCTGTACCTTGTACCTGAAAAGGGTGGTGTACACTTGTTTCACTCATATCAGGCAATACATTCAAGCTATTACGTAATACCTGGCCTCCTGTTGCCGCCCAGCTAAAACCAGCTTCGCCAAGTATTTTTAAAGTTGCTTCACTGACTGCGCCTTCAGAGGGCCAACAGCCTTGAGGGCTAAAATCAAAAAAACCTTTAAAAGTTTCTATTCCCTGCTTGATATGCCATTGAACACGCTCTTCGCCACCAGGGTAACTTTCTAACTCTGGTAAGGGTGCATCCGGCATCGCCTCCAGTGTTGAATTTACATCTAACATGATTGGCACAATAGGATGCGCATACGGGGTAACAGAAATCTCTATACGCCATTTTTGGGCCAGTATTTTATAGCGAAGAATAACTGTTGATAACAACTCCCCTATCACTTCTACAATTTCTCTGCGTTCATGCAAAGTGTAATTAGAACCTTTGGCAATTAAACGCTGGATCCTGGCATCTTTTAACTTAACAGTTTCACCCATCCAGATCAGGTGATACCAGACCAGTAAATCTGCAATAAACTGATTATTGATATATTTGGCGGCATCACCATGACCCTGTACCCACTCAGCCATCTGTATTAAATGACTACAAGCTGGATAGCGATCTATCTGATGCTCACGATTAGCACGCATACAATTACTGATAAGTTCTAATCTTTCCTCAACATCCAGAGGAATATCAGGCATCACCAATGCCGCTAATAAAGGGTCTTTAATTTCAACTTGATCATGTAAATAACTGTTAACCTGTCGCGCATAGTCTTCAATTTGCTCCAGTAAAATCGGGGCAAAATTAACCACTGCTTTAGCGTCAGGTTCAGCTTCCAGGTGAGCCACCATATCTACATAGTCTTTGATCACATGTAAATAAGTCCATGGTAGCTGAAACTCACCTGTCTGCAGGTCCCGGTATTCGGGCTGGTGCATATGCCAGCACAAAACCAGTTTGATTTTTTTATTATCTGACATAATGCCTTTTTTGTCCCAGCATATCAGGCGTTACCAAAACAACGCCGCCCGGGCTGACATGAAAACGTTTTTCATCATCTGCCCTATTTTCACCTATCACGGTACCTTCAGGAATTTGACAGCCTTTTTCAATAATCGCTTTGTTAATACGACAGTGCCTGGCGACATTAACATCAGGTAAAAGCAGGGAATCAGTCACGGTAGTATAAGAATTCACCCGTACTTGTGAAAATACCAGTGAATGCCTGATAGTCGCACCTGAAATAACACAGCCGCCTGAGACCATAGAGTCAATTGCCTCACCTCGTCTATCATCATCATCAAAGACGAATTTTGCCGGCGGTGTCTGCGCCTGATGCGTCCAGATAGGCCAGGTCTGGTCATATAAATTAAGATCAGGTTTAACGCCAATCAATTCCATATTTGCAGACCAATAAGCGTCGATTGTACCTACATCACGCCAGTAACTTTGTTCTCCGCTCTGCAAATCCAGAAAAGGATAAGCATTAACATTATGATCGTTTATAACAGCAGGGATAATATCATGGCCAAAATCATGCGTAGACCCAGGTGTGTCAGCATCTTTTAACAATTGCTCAAATAAAAAGTCGGTATTAAAAATGTAAATTCCCATCGAAGCAAGAGCTCTGTCGTCTTTGCCAGGCATCGTGGGCGGATTATCAGGTTTTTCTACAAACGCTTTAACACGCCTGTTTTCATCAACATGCATAACCCCAAATTCTTTCGCTTCATCTAAAGAAACTTCCAGACAACCAATGGTTAAATCGGCATTCTGGTCGGCATGATCGGCTAACATTGCGCCATAGTCCATTTTATAAATATGGTCCCCTGCGAGTACAATAATATGGTCAGGGGTACGACTACGCAAAATGTCAATATTTTGAAAAATCGCATCTGCAGTTCCTTGATACCAGGAGTCTTCGCCATGTCGTTGCTGAGCAGGCATTAAGTCAACATATTCACCAAATTCGCCACGCATAAAACCCCAGCCTTGCTGCAGATGACGAATCAGAGAGTCCGATTTATACTGGGTTAACACACCCACTTTACGAATACCTGAGTTAATACAATTGGACAAAGGAAAATCAATAATTCTGAACTTCCCGCCAAATGGAACAGCAGGTTTTGCACGCCAATCCGTCATGTTTTTTAACCGGGAACCACGTCCTCCTGCTAAAATTAAAGCGATGGTATTTCGTGTTAAATGACTAACAAACCGATCATGTGAATGTGACTCTGAATTTGACATAGAAATCCTCTTTTATGAAATAGGCTATTACTTTTCGTCTTTTATTTGTTACTATTCTTACTGAAATCTTATTCTATCACACTGAGGCATTGCAATATGAACAAGCCAGCAAAAAAAATAAATCCGCTAAACTCTGATTTAATAAAAATAGCTGAAGCAAAGCATCACGACCCTTTTTCCATACTGGGACGGCACACCAATAAATCTAAAACAACAATAACGGCTTATTTACCTAATGCTGAAACTGTCAGTATAGTAGGCCAGAAAGTTGCGATGGAACGCATAGCAGGTACAGATTTTTTTCAAACCGAGAATGTTCCAAAATCACTGGAACGATATTACCAGTTTGAAATTACGGATAAATCCGGACATTATTACGAGCAATATGACCCATATGCTTTTGACACACAGCTCCCCGAGTTTGATCAACACCTATTTGCCGAAGGCAGACACTGGCATATCTATAAAAAATTAGGTGCTCATCTACTCACTATTGAAGGCGTAGACGGTGTTTTATTTACCGTCTGGGCACCCAACTCGGCACGGGTTAGCGTAGTTACCGAATATAACAACTGGGATGGCCGTTGTCATCCCATGCGCAGCCTTGGCGGTAGCGGAATCTGGGAAATATTTATCCCTGGTTTATCAGTCGATTGCTTATATAAATTTGAAATCCTGAATCGAGATACGCAGCAGATCCATACTAAAGCCGATCCTTATGGACAACAGTTTGAATTTCGCCCACAAACTGCTGCTCGCGTGATTAACGAAAATAGTTATCAATGGCAGGATCAGAAGTGGATCGACAAGCGGCTTAAGCACGACTGGCTGAAAGAAGCCATGTCTATCTATGAAGTACACCTAGGATCCTGGCAGCGGGATAGCCAGGGCAACTTCTTAAGTTATCGTGAGTTAGCGCATCAATTAGTCGAGTATGTAGAAAATCTCGGTTTCACACATATCGAACTTTTACCGATCACCGAACACCCGCTTGATGCCTCATGGGGTTATCAAACCACAGGGTACTTTGCGCCTTCCAGTCGTCATGGTAGTGCTGATGAATTCCGCTATTTTATTGATTACTGCCATCAGCATAATATTGGTGTCATTCTTGACTGGGTTCCAGCGCATTTTCCTAAAGATGATTTCGCTTTGGCCCGTTTTGATGGTAGTTCACTCTATGAACATGAAGACCCGCGTAAGGGTGAGCATCGTGACTGGGGAACCTTGATATATAACTACAGCCGCAATGAAGTGAAAAACTTCTTACTCTCCAGCGCCTATTTCTGGATCGAAGAATTTCACTTAGATGGTTTACGTGTTGATGCCGTGGCTTCCATGCTCTACCTGGATTATTCCCGTGAGGAAAATGACTGGCTACCTAATATGTACGGCGGCAATGAAAATCTGGAAGCGATCGACTTTCTACGTGAATTAAACACCGTCACTCATGAACAGCATCCTGGTACCGTTGTTATCGCTGAAGAATCCACCTCCTGGCCTCAGGTAACTCGTCCTACATGGACTGGTGGTTTGGGATTTTCCATGAAATGGAATATGGGCTGGATGCACGATATTTTGTCTTATATGCAACAGGATCCGGTGCATCGTCGCCATCATCATGATCAACTGACTTTCGGTATGCTCTATGCCTTTACTGAAAACTTTGTCCTACCCTTCTCGCATGATGAAGTCGTACATGGCAAAGGCTCAATGCTCAATAAAATGCCTGGTGATGAATGGCAAAAATTTGCTAACTTACGCTTACTGTACACTTTTATGTTTACCTATCCGGGTAAAAAATTACTGTTTATGGGCTGTGAGTTTGCCCAGGGGACAGAATGGAATTTTAATCAGGCCTTAGACTGGTATGTGATGGATCATTCCTATCATCAGGGCATGCACACACTGGTTAAAGATTTGAATCACATGTACGTCGAGCACCCTGCCCTTTTTCAACATGATTTTGACAACCAGGGCTTTGAGTGGATTGACTGTCATGATATGGAGCAATCCATTATCAGTTACGCGCGTAAAACAGAAAATGAAACTTTAATTGTTATTTTGAATTTCACACCAGTACCCCGTGAAAACTATCGCATAGGGGTTCCCGCTCCAGGTACTTATATGGAAATTTTTAACTCCGATTCACAGTATTACTCAGGCACTAATTTGGGTAACGGTCATGTATACAGCGAACAAACACCCTGGATGAATCAGGATCAGTCCATTAATATCACTATCCCTCCTTTAGCCGGCATAGTATTAAAACTCTAGTTATGAATAAAATACTTTTTGTTAGTAGTGAAGTACAGCCTCTTATCAAAACCGGGGGGCTAGCCGATGTTGCTGGTAGCCTACCTATTGCGCTGGCAGAACTAGGCCAGGAAGTACGCATTATAATGCCTAAATATCATGCACTTAAACTTGATGAAGAGGTGGAATACCGTTGTACTCTGCGTATTGATAATCGTGATGTGAATATTCTGCAAACGCACATACCTGATACCGAAGTTATTATATGGTTAGTTGATTGCCCTGAATATTTTGATATTCCTGGCAATCCCTATACCGACGAGTTCGGTAACTCATGGGAAAATAATGCAGCGCGATTTTCACTATTCTGTCGCGTTGCTGTCGAGGTATCTCAAAACCGTGCACACCTGGACTGGAAAGCCAGTATCGTTCATTGCAATGACTGGCAGAGCGGCCTGGTTCCTGCCTTATTAACCATGGAACCGCATCGCCCTTCTACCGTGTTCACAATCCATAATATGGCCTATCAGGGCTTGTTTCCTGAAGAGACTTATTTTGACCTGAACTTACCAGGACAGCTCTGGAATCCTGGGGCTTTAGAATTTCATGAGTTACTTTCGTTTATTAAAGGCGGCATTGCCTGCGCCGACCATATAACGACAGTTAGTCCGAACTATGCTCTGGAAATTCAGACAGCAGAGTACGGCTATGGCCTGGAAGGACTATTACACCACCGGCACCATGAATTAAATGGCATTATCAATGGCATTGATATAAACGTATGGAACCCGGAAACAGATGAGCGTATTGCGCAAAACTACAATATAGCGACACTGAATAAAAAAGCGGGAAATAAAGCAGAATTACAGAAATCGCACTCCCTCCCCTTAGACCCATCCATCCCTCTGATTGGGTTGATTGGTCGACTGGTAGATCAAAAAGGGATAGATTTAGTTATTGACTGTTTAGATAAGCTGGTTAAGTTGCCAGTACAATTTATCTTGCTGGGTTCAGGTGATAAAGGTTTCGAACATAGACTGAAAAATCTGAGTTATTTATATCCTGATAAAATTTCAGTCACTATAGGTTATGATGAAAATCTGGCGCATCTAATTGAAGCGGGTGCCGATATGTTCTTGATGCCATCCCGTTTTGAACCTTGCGGATTGAATCAATTATATAGTCAGCGCTATGGCACACTGCCAATAGTCCGGAAAACAGGGGGACTGGCTGATACCGTCGTAGATGCCTTACCAGAGACTATTGCTGATAAAACAGCATCCGGCTTTGTCTTTGAAGAGCCTTCAGTTGGGACCTTGCTGGAAACAATCAAGCGGGCTTTATTACTCTATGCAAACAAAAGAACCTGGACGCAACTGCAAAAAAATGCCATGAGTAAAGATTTTTCATGGCGGCAAAGCGCACAACAGTACCTTGATTTGTACAATAAGCTCTAAGAATTTTCTAAATAATTAAAAGTCCACAGCTCTAGGAACGCGCAAGACACACTTAAACAACTTAGTTGTGTCGTGCGCATTTCTGGATAATTGTAAGTGCAGCTTTAGCTGCACAATACAGATAAATCCACAGCTACTTTGTCTAATTTTTTTCCATCTCCCTAAGTATGGAGTTTTATTAATAAGCGCCCGATTTTACCAGCACCTCTAACCGGCTGGTTGCCGCTTCACAGGCATCCAGGGTATTTAAAACCCGTTGCTGAGCCATTAAATCATCCCCGGTTTTATCACGAACGCGAACCGCATAAGCATTAAGCTCCATACAGGCATCTTGCATTTCCTGCTCTGCCTCTGAAAGAGTATCGTTCTCTTCATCCATGGTCAGTATCATTACCTCACTAACGACAATATTTTGCCGCCTGAAAATTGATTCTGCATCGACCCTTAGTTGAGTAATTTTATATATGCCTAATGGGTCCTTAATTGTTGTACAACCAGAAAACAGCATAAAGCTTACAATTATTACGGATTTATTGATGACTTTCTGGTTAAATAACAGCATATTTTTTAATAGTAAAACGTATTTCTTATGACTCAAACAGCTAAACCCATTGTACTTTGTCTATCAGGGCATGACCCTAGTGGTGGCGCAGGCTTGCAAGCTGATATTGAAACCATAGTCAGCCATCAATGCCATGCAGCAAGCGTGATTACTGCCTTAACCGAGCAAGATACCAGCAATGTTAAAAAACTGATACCGCAGCCTGCCTCTGCCATTATTTCACAGGCGAGAACTATTTTAGAGGATTTACCTGTAAAAGCCATAAAAATTGGTTTACTTGGTCATGAAGAAACGGCTCAAGCGATAGACACGATTTTAACAGAATACTCCTCATTGCCAGTTATTTTAGACCCTGTACTTGCTGCAGGCGGCGGTAGCGTATTATCCAATGAAGCCCTTATTGAATCCGTTGTAGACTTGCTGTTACCTCGTACGACTATTCTCACCCCTAATAGCATCGAGGCACGCCAGCTTGCAAAATCGGATGACCTGCAAGAGTCAGGTAAAAAATTACTAGAACTAGGCAGTGAATATGTGTTAATTACCGGAGCACATGAAGAAACTAGCACCGTTAGTAATCAGCTATTCTACCAAGGCGAATGCATAGAAACCTACACCTGGGACAGACTACCCCATAGCTATCATGGCTCTGGCTGTACTCTGGCATCCA
>Ga0164313_10005090_pt1 | contig 11659 bp, 12 predicted proteins | sample GuaBasSedimGuay4_FD_113735 | JGI IMG/M metagenome (GOLD analysis project Ga0164313, IMG submission 113735) | Subseafloor sediment microbial communities from Guaymas Basin, Gulf of California, Mexico - Guay4, Core 4569-4, 0-3 cm | ecosystem: Environmental > Aquatic > Marine > Hydrothermal vents...
ATCACCGTTACTTTAAACCCCTTTTCAACAAACCTGTCGATATTTTCAAGGGTCATCATATGGGCATGACCGCCCCCGACAAGCACAAGATGTTTTCTCATTTTCACCCTCTCTTTTTATGTATGACCTTCAGGTTACGTGTGACCTATAGGTTAAAGACTATCCATCAGTTTACCCAGGCTGGCAAGATGTGCCTTTTCTTCACTGGCAATTTTATTGATAATATCCCTTGATTGTGAATTCGTGACTCGCAAGGAAAGTCTTTGGTAAAGATCCAGTGCCTGGGCTTCTATTGACATGGCAAGGGAAATCACCTCCCTTTCAGAATTCAGGTCTGTATTGAAAAGCTCAAGATATTCTCTGGTGGAAAGTCCTCCTTCCAATGCCTTGGTTTCAACTGTTTTTTCAAATGCATCTTTACTCAGTTCCTCATCGCTGATGTCAGTGTACGCCATATAAATGGACATCTGATGTTTCACTTCAATTTCGGATAATTTAGCGAATAAATCTTTTACTTTTTCATTTTTCGCTTCTTTTTCCATGACAAGATAAAATTCACGCAATCCCTGTTCAAGGGAATAGGCAACCTTTAACACATCCAGTGGTTCCTCTTTGCCATTAAAAAGATCCATTCCAAGATCCTGCGGGCCAATGGCTGTTTTAGCGTGCCATGCCTTTATTCCGCCTGCGACATTAAATACTTTTTTAAACCCTTTTCCGGCAAGCATCTGCGCAGCAACACGGCTGCGTCCTCCAACGGCTCAGTAGACCAGGGTCGGTTTTTCAGGATCAATCTCATCAAGCCTGTCCGAAAGCTGGGGCAAAGGAATCAAGGTGGCCCCTGGAATATGGCTCTCCTGGTACTCTGAGGGCTGCCTGACATCCAGGATGGTTATTTCATCCCCAGAATGTTGAGATATATAGTTTTCCGTCTCCTTAAAATCCAATGATTTGGCAGGTGTAAAAAACTGCATCCATTTCATACCAACTCCTCCTTTCGGGCTTTATGTATTAAAATTAGCCCAGGGATTTAAATGCTTTAGTACTGGCGCCGCAGATAGGACATTTCCAGTCTTCGGGCAGATCCTCAAACTTTGTTCCTTTTGCAATCTTTCCTTTTCTGTCTCCTTTATCAGGATTATAAATATATCCGCAATTAACTGTCTGGCATTGATACATATCCTTTGGTTCTACCATTTCGAACTCCTTTTTCAATTTTTATTAACGATACAAATATGTCTCAAAGGCATACTCGTATCATTCATCTTTATTTTTTTTCTTCTTCAACCTCTGCATCCATAACCATCAGGCATTCATGGCATTCAAGCTCAATATTGGGAACATCGCCATACCTTTTTTTAATCTCTTCGTCAGACAAATGGGAAACCCCTGAACATCCACATTGTGGACAAGATGTTTTTATTCTGTATTGTTTTGGCATCATGATCTCCTGAGTTAATAGTATTTTTTTATTCACCGCCCTTGACTTGAGGGTCATTCGGCTTTCCTGCACAATCTGGTGTATAGCAGGAATTATCAACAAATGAGCAATCACTTTTACAGGATGGGCACTCGTCAGGCGGAGTATCAGCATCAAGGGTATACCCACATTTACTACATAGCCAGCTAACCATAATTTCTCTCCTTTTTTAAATTTCAATTATTTGTACTGTTTCATATGATACACTTTCTGTACAAATTCTATCTAACTTAATTAAACCTTTCAAAAACTATGCCATCTTTTTTGTATGGATATTTTTATCAAATCATTTTATACCTTAACCTGTGCATTACAATTTACGACTGAACAAGAGGATAATCCATCAGGGTAACGACCATGCGAAACAAAGAGAATGATGATATTCATACCATAAAAACCCCCTCAGATAAAATAAATTATCCTTTGAAACGGAAATTTGTTTTTGGTGTTATCATCATTATTGTTCCTATCCTGGGCCTTCTTTTCACCTGGATTGGGTTTCGCATATCCAACCAGGGAAAACAGGAAACCCTTGAAAAAGCCAGAGTAATCGCAGATCAAATTATTCTGACCCGCCAATGGGTGACAGACTGTATGGGGGGTGTCTTTGTCAATGTTAAAAGCCAGGGAGCCCAAAAGGTTACATTTGCCACAAAAAATCAAATCCGCATGTCGCAGGATACCTACCAGCTTTTCACGCCGTCAATGGTAACCCAGAAACTGTCACAATATTCCTTTGAAAAGAAATCCTACCAGTTCAGACTGTCCAGCCTTACGCCCATCAATACCGCCAACAGCCCGAACCTCTTTGAGAAAGCAGCTTTAAACAACTTTGAAACCGGGAAAACTACAGAATATTACCAATTTACAGATCAATCCTTTGATTATATGGTTCCCCTCTATAAAACAAAAGGCTGTATAAAATGCCACCCCGGCACAACCGAACAGGAAACAAGCATTATCGGCGGGTTAAGGGTAACCATTCCCTATCAAAACATAAAACAGGCCTTAAAAAAAACCATATGGCTGCTGGCAGGAGCCGGGGTCTGCATCACCCTTGTAACCATTCTAGTGCTGGTCTTCCTTATCCATACCCTTGTTTTAAAACCCATAAATGAACTGGAAGAAAAAAGCCGTCAACTCTCCTTTGGCAACCTGAGTACCCGGGTGTCGCTCAATACAAATGATGAACTTGAAAAACTGGGAAAAAGCTTCAACCTCATGGCTGAAAATTTGATGCTCAATCAAAACGATTTAGAAGAAAAAGTGACACAGGCAACAAAGGATCTTGCCTGTGCCAACCATGAACTTTTAAAACTTGATAAGCTGAAATCAGATTTCCTTGCCAATATGTCCCATGAACTTCGAACCCCTTTAACAGCCGTAAAAGGCAGTATCAATTATCTTGAAAGAACGGTGACAGATCCGGATCAACTTGAATTTATCCAGATCATTGAAAAAAACATTTCAAGGCTTACCCGGCTGATTTCAAACCTTTTTGACTTTACAAAGCTTGAAGCAGGAACAATCGAGTGGGAGTTTGAACGCCAGGACATTTCACAGCTCGTAAAAGAGGTGATTGACATCATGAGCCCTTTGTACCTGGAAAAAAAGATTACAATTTTGCCGGACTGTCCGGAACATCTTTATGCCATCATAGATCTTGAACGAATGGAGCAGGTTCTTGTCAATCTTCTGGACAATGCCATTAAATTTTCAAACTCCGGAGCTGAGATTAAAATACAGGTTAAAGCCCAGGACAATAACATTCAAATATCCATTAAAGATCAGGGCCCCGGTATTCCCAGGGAAAATCTTGAAACTATTTTTAAAAAATTTTACACTGCCACACCTCAATCAAATATAAAAAATCAAGGAGCAGGAATGGGGCTTGCCATATCCAAAGCCATTGTCTCTGCCCATAACGGCAGCCTCAGTGTTCAAAGCCAACAAGGCTCTTCCAGCACATTTTTTATTACACTTCCACAGGATTACAGGACGATTAAATGACAACACCCGGCAAAACTATTTTAATTATTGATGATGACAAAGATATTGTTCAGACAATTAAAGGCAATTTAACCCTTGACGGATATGAGGTCATCTTTTCCCATCTGGGCCGCAAGGGTATTGAAATGGCCAAAACAGTTCAACCGGACCTGATCCTGCTTGATCTGAACCTGCCGGATATGGATGGCATATCCATTTGTGAGATTTTAAGAAAATCTTTTGATTTTCCAATCATTATGCTTACGGCAAGGGATACTTTGTCGGATAAAGTGTTAGGACTTAAAAGCGGTGCAGATGACTATATTGTCAAACCCTTTGAATACCTTGAGCTTTCAGCAAGAATTACGGCTATTTTTAATCGGATTGACAGATCACTTGTAAAAGAAAAACAAGAATTCAGACACCTTGAAATAAATTATAAAAAAAGACAGGTTTTTACCAGTGGACAGATAGTAAAACTGACAAAAACAGAATTTCAACTCCTGGAGCTCTTTGTCTCCCATCCTGATCAAAGCCTGTCGAGAGATTTTATAGAAAAACAGATATGGTGGGATTCGCAGCTCTATTCCCATAGCAGGGCACTGGATGTTCATATCCAGAGATTAAGAAAAAAAATCGAACAAAACCCTGAAACCCCGGACTTAATTGTTACGATTACGGGTGTCGGGTATAAATTTAACAGCCAATAAACATAAATATCAGGCGTATTCTAACTTTTTACTTTATAACACTTTGGTTTTTCCCTTGAGCCACACTGCCACATCCTGATCCAGATTAGATGACAACTTCTCATAAACCATGGCGTGATAGGTATTGATCCAGTCTCTTTCTTTTTCTGACAACATATTTTTATCGATCAAAGATCTCTCAAAATGACAATATGTCATGATCTCAAATTTCATGAATATTCCAAACTCATTCTCAAAGGCCTCATCCACAAGAATCATATTTTCCAGCCGAATGCCATATGCACCGTCCCTGTAAACGCCTGGCTCATCAGTCAGCACCATGCCTTTTTCAAGTTTTACATCAACGGGATGGGGGCTTATTCTTGCAGGTCCCTCATGAACACATAAAAAGAATCCTACGCCATGGCCTGTGCCATGACCGAAATCCATGCCATGCTGCCATAGATACTGCCGTGAGAGCGTATCTATCTGAAATCCTTTTGTGCCTTTGGGAAACAGGGCTGTGGCCACAGAAATATGACCCTTCAATACCAGGGTGTAATCTGTTATTTCCTGTTTTGACGGCGTTCCCCGGCAAATGGTTCGGGTAATATCTGTGGTGCCGGTAAGATAATTACCGCCTGAATCTGTTAAAAACATACCGGCATTACCAATGACCACATCCGTTTCTTTGGTAGCCGAATAATGACACATGGCTGAATGATCCTGATAGGCCATGATCGGATCAAAACTGTTATCAACAAACAATTCCTGATCTTTTCGAAATAAATAAAGTTTATCTGCAACGGATTGTTCGGTTATCTGCGCATCTTCATTCTGATGGTCTATCCAGAAAAGAAAATTGACAACGGCCGCACCATCTTTTACAGCCGTCTGTCTCAAATGACCGATCTCAACATTATTTTTTATGGCCTTAAGGGCAATAGCCGGATTGGATTCTTCAATAATTTTACATTTTTTATTGATGGACTGATATAATCTGTAATTGGTATTTTCAGGATCAACCAAAATTGTTTTGTCATCTTGAATTTTTGACAGAGCAGAATATATATCTTCATATTCAACAATGTCTATGCCATCCCGGTTCAACTCACGGGCAAGCTCATTATCAATTTTCCCCGAACTTACAAACAAAGAAACCCTTTGGGGGCCAATCAATGCAAACGCAATATTAACAGGATTTGTATGAACATCCTGTCCCCGAAGATTCAAGGTCCAGGCGATATCATCAAGGGTTGCTATTAAATGATAAGATGCATCCAAAGTATCCATCTGCATGCGAATTTGCTTAATTTTATCCTTCCTGCTTTTCCCGGCATAGTGTTCCGACAGGGAAAATGCCGCTGATTCTGGCCTGACCGGCCTGTCTGCCCAGAGCACCTTGATAAAATCAATATCTGTATCCAGTAAAAGCCCTTTGGCTTTAAATTGAGCTTTATATTTTTTCACACTGGCCATGCTGAATACATTTCCATCAATTCCAATAATATTTTTTGGCTTCAAGTTATCAATCAGCCATTTTTGAAACGTCGGAACATCCGGCTCTCCCATTTTATACAATTCAAACCCAGAGTCTGAAATTTGTTTTTCAGCCTGGATATAATATCTGAAATCTGTCCATAAAATGGCATGTTTCAGTGTAATAACAGCCGTTCCGGCCGAACCTGAAAATCCGGTGAGCCATTTTCTTGCCTGCCAGTGTTCTGCAACATATTCACTTCCATGGGGATCATCACTTGGAATAATAACTGCGGCAATATTACTCTTTTTCATCAATTGCCTGATATGATCAATTTTTTCATTCGTATTCATGATTCAACCTTCTTATTTGTTTACAGACAGATAAAACTTAAATTCTGTATCTCATTTTGCCATGAACCATACAATATTTTGAATCTTCCTCACAATTGTTTTTTATTAATTCACTCAAAAAATGTTTAACCATTATAAAATGTATCTTTTATTTTTATTTTTCCGTGTTAATATGACCTTTTCAACCTCAACCGAATTTATAGGAGCATGAAAATTCATATGAAATATGATTTTGATGAAATAATTGACCGGACCTGCACTTCTTCATTGAAATGGGGAAAATATGAAAATACGGATATTATCCCCATGTGGGTGGCAGACATGGATTTTAAAGCCCCTCCTGCTATTTTGGATACCCTTCAACAAAGCATTGAACATGGAATTTTAGGATATACTGTTATTCCTGATAAACTCAATAAGATTGTTGCTGCAAAATTAGACACCTTCCATGGCTGGGAAATCGAAGAAGAATGGATCTTATGGGTTCCCGGTGTTGTCTGTGCCTTGAACATAGCCTGCGCAACCTTTGGTGATCCGCACGATAAAATCGTCACTACCACCCCTGTATACCCTCCATTTTTAACTGCACCCGCAAACTGTGGCAAACTGCTTGCTACCGTTCCCATGATTGACATTAACCAGCGAACCACCCTTGATTTTGATGCCCTTGAAAAAGAATTCAAAGAGAATACCGGTCTTTTTATGTTTTGCAGCCCTTACAATCCCTGCGGCACTGTTTTTACCAAAAAGGAACTCAACCGGATAGTAGAATTGTGTGCTGCTTATGATGTTGTCATTTGCTCAGATGAAATCCACAGCGATTTTGTTCTGGATGAAGATAAGCACCATATCCCCACCGCATCTGTCTCCCAGACGGCAGCCAGGCAGACCATCACGTTGATGGCACCTTCCAAAACTTATAATATTCCAGGCCTGGGTTGTTCATTTGCCGTCATTCCGGATGAAGGTTTAAGGAATAAATTTAAATCCAGATTACATGGCCTGATACCGGATGTTAATCTTTTAGGTCTTTTTGCAGCAAAAGCCGCCTATAAAGAGTGCGATGAATGGCTTTCCCAATTGATTACCTACCTGAAAAAAAACCGGGACATTGTCCAGTACCGTGTTAATAAAATGCCGGGATGTAAACTCAACCCCATTGAATCAACCTATCTTGCATGGATTGATATCAAGGGTACAGGACTAAAAGATCCTGTCCGGTTTTTCGAACAGGCAGGCGTTGGGTTATCTGATGGCAGTTTTTTCGGTCAAAAAGGATTTATACGGTTGAATTTCGGATGCCCACGATCTGTACTGGAGGAAGGGTTAAAAAGAATGGAGATGGCATTAAAAAATCATTTTTCCCCTTGATTTGAAAAAAGATAGCTGCTAAGTGATTATAACATACCATACCGTATGGTCTGACTATTTGAGGTAAAAATGAAAAAAATAGATAAAATAGCCTGGTTTGAACAGGGTTTTAAGATTCTTAAAACCAGTGGGGCTGCTGATCTTACCATTGAAAACCTTACAAAGAGGTTACATAAAACAAAAGGGTCTTTTTACCATCATTTTAAAAATCGTGACGATTATTTTAAAAAATTATTAGAATTCTGGGAAGAAAGACAGACCTTTGATATTATAAAAATCAAAAAACAGGAAAAAACCTTTAGCAGTATTAATGAAACACTTTTAGGGCTTTCAAAAAAAAATATGGACCCGGATATTGAGGTTGCGATCCGTGCCTGGGCATTAAGAGATCCCCTGGCAAGAACATTTCAGGAAAGAATTGACAATCAGAGAATGGGATTTTTACGGTCCATGTTTTCCCTGATGACAGATGATCCGGAACAAGTAGAAATGATTTCATTGATACGGTATTGTTTTTATATCGGTTCTCACCAGATTATTCCAGCCATTAATGAGCAGGCATATAAAAAAAAATTAAATGCCCTCATGGAGATGTTTGAAACCTATGTTGATTTAAACAGATTGAAAAAAATCATACCGGAGGTATAAAAATTATAGACCGGATTCCAGATTATAAAATTACTTGACTATGGGAATCCTTGATTTTATAGTTGCAAAACTTACAATTGGAATTGTAGTTATGCTGTACTAATCAGTAATTTAATTTTAAAGGGGAGTAAAAAATGAAATCTTTTTTCAAAACTTTAGCACTTGCATTATTAACAATGATTGTCTTTGCAGCGCCCGGCTTTGCCGCTGATACAATCAAAATCGGCTGTGGCGGTGTTATTTCCGGCGACCTTGCACCCTATGGAATTTCTGCTTTAAGAGGTGTTGAGCTTGCCATTGAAGATCTGAATGCCAAAGGTGGTATTCTCGGCAAAAAAATTGAATTATTAGTGGGTGATGATGTCTGTAAACCCGAAGTCGCCGTTAACATGGCGACCAAACTGGTATCAGACGGTGCACAGATGATTGTGGGCCATGTCTGTTCCGGCGCCACCATTGCTGCCAATAAAATTTACAAAGATGCCGGCCTTATCGTTATTTCCTCTGCATCCACAAATGATGACCTGACCCTTAAAGGTGAGCATCCCAACTTTTTTAGAACCATTTCCTATGACGGTGCCCAGGCCGATCTGATGACTTCTTTTGTAAAAAATGAACTAAAAGTCAAAACAGTGGCCATGATCCATGACAAAGGCGATTATGGTAAAGGTCAGATGGAACTTGCCAGACAATATTTTGAAAACCTCGGCGGCATTGAAGTTGTCCTTTTTGAAGGGATAACAACCGGTGCGGTTGATTATACCGCCATTGTACAAAAAATAAAAAGATCCAAAGCCGAGCTCACCATGTTTGGTGGTTATCATTCAGATGCTTCCAAAGTTGTCGGGCTTCTTAAAAAGAAAAGAGTTAAAACTATCTTCTTTGGTGCTGACGGTATCATTGGTGACAACTTCGTAAACCTGGCAGGCAAATATTCTGATGGTGTTTATGCAACCGGTCCGAATGATACTTCCAGCAACCCGCTTTACAAAGAAATTTCTGCCAAGCATCAGAAAAAATACGGCGAAGATCCCGGAACATTCACCCATAATGGATATGCCTGTGTTCAGGCACTTGCCGCTGCAGCAGAAAAAGCAGGGTCACTGGATTATGACAAGATGAGAGCTGCCATGTTTGAAATTAAAATCGATTCTCCTTTAGGACCCATTGGTTTTGATAAAAACGGTGATGTTATCGGTGCAGGTTTCTCTGTCTATCAAGTTCAGAATGGAAAATATACCCAGGTTAATTAACATAAAGACCTAAAACAAAAACAGGAGCGTAATAAAACAAATATTATTGCTCCTGTTTTTAAACAGGAATTTTACTTAAATTTAACAAAGTTTAGGAGAATTAATTTAATTAACATGCGTCTGTTTAAAATTATACTGGGTATTGCAGTTGTCGGGCCACTGGGGTTTTTAGGTATCAAAGAGATCATTGCAGATCCTGTCTATTTTTTAGAACTATTTTTAGGCGGCCTTACCAGGGGCAGTATATACGCCTTGATCGCTCTTGGGTATACAATGGTTTACGGTATTATCCAGTTGATCAACTTTGCCCATGGTGAGATCTATATGATTGGTGCCATGACTGCCCTTATTGTTGCCAGTGTCTTAGGACTTTGGGGATGGAACTCTGCCGTTATTGTTATCCTTGCCTTTGTTTTTGCCATTGTATATTCCTGTGCCTATGGGTTCACCGTTGAAAAAATCGCCTATATGCCTTTAAGAACTGCACCAAGGCTTTCTGCCCTCATTTCCGCCATTGGAATGAGTCTTTTTTTACAAAATTATGTCATGCTTGCCCAGACACCGGAATTTATGCCGTTTGAAAGCCTGATCCCTGATTTTGCATTCTGGGAACCCTTTGCCCACATTATTACTGCCGTTGAAATGAGCATTATTGTCACCACTGTCATTGTCATGATTCTTCTAGGGATGCTCATTAAATTCACTAAAATCGGCAAGGCCATGAGGGCCACTGCCCAGGATAAAGTCATGGCATCGCTTGTGGGAATTAATGTGAACAGGGTTATCTCAACAACCTTTGTGGTGGGATCAGCCACGGCTGCCATCGGCGGTGTTTTAATTGCCTGCCATGTGGGCCAGGTAAACTTTTTCATCGGATTTCTGGCAGGGCTTAAGGCTTTTATTGCAGCTGTTTTAGGTGGAATTGGAAGTATTCCCGGCGCTGTTTTGGGAAGCCTTGTACTGGGCATTTCTGAAAGTATGTTTACCGGTTATTTCTGGAGTGAGTATGAAGATGTCTTTGCATTTACCATTCTTGTAATTATTCTGATATTCAGGCCATCAGGCATACTGGGCAAAGATGAAATATCTAAAGTTTAACCCAAAAAATTTCGAAAGTTGATTATGGTTACAAAAAAAGAAATCAAACTGTCATTTGTTATTGCTTTATGGTTTATGGCACTGACCTTCCCGATCATGGTCGTAAAAGTCAACACGATAAAACATATTGTGATCTTCAGATGGGACAACCTTTTATGGACGGGTATAGTCTGCTTTTTTGCCTCCCTCATCTGGAATTATTTTTTACGGATCAAAGAAGAAAAAAAGAAATCAGATACTAAGGAAGATATTCCCATTGTCCACAGGCTGCTTCAAAATGAAAAATTCAGGATTCCATTCCTGGCGGCAATTGGGTTGTTTGCCATAGCCTATCCCTTTGTATTTTCCATGTATCACACCAGTATTTTAATTTCGGCACTGATCTATGTGATGCTGGGACTGGGACTGAATATTGTTGTGGGACTGGCGGGACTCCTGGACCTTGGGTATGTTGCTTTTTATGCAGTGGGTGCTTATGCCTATGCCCTTTTAAACCTGCATTTCGGCATCAGTTTCTGGGTGGTACTGCCCATCAGTGCCCTGCTGGGGACTATATTCGGAACCCTTTTGGGATACCCTGTTTTGAGACTCCGGGGAGATTATCTGGCCATTGTTACTCTGGGATTTGGTGAAATCATCCGAATTATCCTAGAAAACTGGGATGAACTGGGCAATGGACCTCGTGGAATAGGAAATATCCCTGCGCCGTCCTTTTTTGGTCATCAATTTAATCAACATAACTCCGTCATTTACATTTATTTTATCGTTATTGGTTTGGTGCTGCTAACCATTTTCTTTGTTAACAGGCTTGAGAACTCAAGAATCGGACGGGCCTGGATCGCTTTAAGGGATGATGAGATCGCCTGCGAGGCCATGGGAATTGATAAATTCAAAACAAAGTTGACAGCGTTTGCTCTTGGTGCCACCTGGGCTGCTCTGGGAGGGGTTGTTTTTGCTGCTAAAACGTCTTTTATTAACCCCATGTCCTTTACCATCTGGGAGTCTATTACCATTTTGTGTGTTGTTGTTATCGGTGGGATGGGATCTGCCATTGGTGTTATTGCCGGTGCCCTTGTGCTGATACTGCTGCCGGAATACTTAAGAGCCGTTGCTGAATACAGAATGCTTGTATTTGGCGCACTCCAGGTCATCGTCATGGTATTTAAACCCGAGGGGCTCATTCGAAGTGTCCGTAAAACATATAAATTTGAAAGAACAAAAGAATAAATTTATGGAACCTATACTCAATGTAAAAAACCTCACAATGAATTTTGGAGGCCTAAAAGCGCTGGATAGCA
>Ga0164313_10005091_pt1 | contig 11659 bp, 13 predicted proteins | sample GuaBasSedimGuay4_FD_113735 | JGI IMG/M metagenome (GOLD analysis project Ga0164313, IMG submission 113735) | Subseafloor sediment microbial communities from Guaymas Basin, Gulf of California, Mexico - Guay4, Core 4569-4, 0-3 cm | ecosystem: Environmental > Aquatic > Marine > Hydrothermal vents...
GGGTGGACTAGAGAACATGTTTGGGCAAAATCTAGAGGTGATTTTGGTACAACTATGGGTCCCGGAACCGATGTTCACGCATTAAGACCTTTAGACAATATAACAAATACAATACGAAACAATAGAGGATTTGATAATTGTACAGACTGCTCAATAGTATACGACAAATGGTCTAATGATACGGGCTCATTAAGAGACAATGTTGCTTGGTCTTTTGAACCGAGATCTGAAGTAAAAGGTGATGTGGCGCGAATGATATTTTATATGGATGTCCGTTATGAAGGTTATGATTCATATCCAGATTTAGAAGTTTCTGAGACCATACTAGATGCACAAGACGATTCTCCTTTTCACGGAGTACTATCAACATTATTAGAATGGCATAGAAATGACCCAGTAGATACTTGGGAAGAAAACAGGAATGACATTATTTATTACAATTATCAAAACAATAGAAACCCGTTTATTGATTATCCAGATCTTGCAGAGCATATTTGGGGAAATATGATAGGTGACAATTGGACAAGCGGCACTCTTGGAATTTCTGAATTTAATGATGTCGCAATACAGTTGTTTCCAAATCCCGTTTCAGAATCTTTAAACATATCTGGGATAAACAATAAAACACTTCTTGAATTGTACGATTCTTTAGGGAAAAAATTAATCACTCAAACAATCAATGGCTCTCAAAGTAACATTGATGTTTCACATTTATCAACTGGAATTTATTTATTAAGATTTACCCAAAATAATGAATCTATTGTAAAAAGAGTTGTTGTTATTTAATTTTACAAATCTAGGTAACTTTCTAGGATGCTTTGTGTGTGTTTTGCTTTTCATAGTTTAAAGTAGTAAAGCAATCAAAATAACATAAATATCGACAAACAACATCAATAAGCCGATAAAAAGCAAATTTATTTTATTTTTCGTACATTTGCTCTAACATCAAGCCTCAAAATTGATGCCCTAACATTATGAAAACTATAATACTTAGCCTACTATCCATTATTTTAATTGTCGCTTGTAGTCGTGATGATATTGGTAACACAAGTAATTATGATGTTAACTCAAATAATGAATCTAATTGCAATGGAGACAACCCAATTTATTTAGATGACAATGGAATAACTATTAAGGCTTGTGAATGGGCATTAATTGGTGACTCTGGTGAGGTTAATGGCATTACCTACACTATAGTTGATATTCAAATTTTAGAAGAGATATTAGAGGCTGGAGGTGACGTAACAAAGGTTTGTACAACAAGAATATTAGATATGAGTGGGATGTTTAAGAATATTGAAATTTTCAATCAAGATATTAGCAATTGGGATGTGAGTAATGTGACTGATATGGGTGGAATGTTTTATGATACTGATACTTTTAATCAACCCATAGGAGATTGGGATGTGAGTAATGTGACTAGAATGGATAAGATGTTTGCTGAAGCTTATGCTTTCAATCAACCTTTGGATAGTTGGGATGTGAATAATGTGACTAGAATGGGTCATATGTTTTATATAGCTACTTCTTTCAATCAAGACCTTAGTAGTTGGGGTGTTGATGGTGTTATAGTTTGTGGTGGGTTTAGCGATAACACTCCTCAATGGACATTACCCAAACCTAATTTTACTAATTGTGCACCCTAATAAATAACTTATTTAATAAAGTACTTCAGTTAAGAGTTCACTTATTATCACAAGCATAGATTATTTTAACCTTAATACAATTGCCAGTTATTAATAGCTAACTCTCTAGACTTGGTTAGGTTTTTCCTTTTTTTTAAATAGAGTTTTTCCTAATTCATATAGAATAATATATTATTAAGTTTATGCTTTAATTGCGTTTGGGGAGATCCAAACTAAATATTCTTAGAAGCCTTGCATTTAGTTGTTAGGCTTTTTTGATTTTGGTTATGATTTCAGGTATGATAAAATCACTAACTGTTATTAATCAAATATTTATCTTTAGCAGACTTATTAATAAGTAAAATTAATATTATTGATGCTTAGTGTGTTTTTTGCTTTTCATAGTTTAAAATAGTAAAGCAAAAAAAGAAAGGAAATCCCCATTTTATAAGGGATTTCCAGCTATGGTACTCAAGGCGGGAATCGAACCCGCACGCCGTGAAGCACTGGATTTTGAATTTTACACCTCGCTTTATCGTTCTTTTATTGTATTGTTTTTTAGTGTTTTATAGTTTTTTGTATTATTTAATTTTATTAATCTAGGTAACCTTCTAGGTTACTTTGTTTTTAAAAAAAAACAGTTTATTAATCTAAGCAAGATAAGGTTTTTGACATTTATAGTCAAAGGGAGATTCGCTTCTTTTAGTACTATTTATCACGGAATGATAATATACCTTAACGATGCTGTATATAATAATTTCGAAAACACACACTGTAACTAACGCAACGTAGCCAACAAGCACTATTATAATTAGCACAACAATCCAAAACAACTAACGCAACGACTTAATTAAACTATAGCACAAACCGCAACATATAGCGCAACGTAGCCTGCAACCACTACTACAACTAATGCAAGTAACAAACAAACTGCCCAACAATTATTATAACTAATTACAGCACAATTATATCTTGTTTCTTAAAACTATTTAAGATATTAATCTCATTTGCTTGTTCATTAGAAGGCTGGAACTGACCTTAAGTACACTCAAGTAAGGATAAACAATATTAAAGCAATAAAAAGTCCTATTGAATTACTAAATTTGAGGTGAACCTATAATAGGGATAAAGTGCATGTGCACTTTATCCAATTGATTGGCGGTAATCAATCCACATGAAAAAAACACTTATTTTTTTAATTTTATTTATTGCTTTTATCGGATGTGACAACTCGAATAAAAAGGTTGCAATTCAAGTTGGAGATAAAGATGGAATTAAGTGTAATGAAATGGGTTGTGAAGGAACTTATAGAGGACCTGAATTTATTGGTGGTTCTGACATTGCTCACCAATTTTCCAATAAAATGTGCAGTATTGTTGGGGATAAGTTAAAAGATTTATATACCAAGGGAAAATTTAGTAAAGTCGATTTTTCGAAAATAAATATGTCTACAAAAGGTATGGGATCTGGCTATGTCGTTTATAAATTGTCAATTCCTTTTGTTACGGTTCCAGAAAAATGTGATTCATACACTTCATTCGATCATGTGGGTGGGTGGAATCATAGTCCATCTCTATCGGAACGAAAATTACAATTAAGTAAGGCGTTAATGGATGGTAACGAATTAGATATAAGCAACTTGAAAACAACCACAGAGGGATTACAAGAATATTGGATTCAATGGAAAAATAGAATAACTCAACCTGACTGTAAATAGACTAGCGCCAACAGCGCCTATAATCCATTGCGGTTGAATTTCCTATCGGAAATCCAAGCGGATTTGTCCGCAATGCAATCATGGCTCAAACGTTGGCATTAATAGATGCAATTAACTTGAAGAAAGATACAATGAAAAAAGTTTTATTATTATCAGTTCTATTTATCACCTTTTCAAATGTATTTAGTCAAAATTTAAATACAGCAGTTAAGATTCTTGACTATGTTGATTCATTAGGAATGAATTTCAGACCCCCTGTCCTTTATCGAGTTTTAGTTACAAAAGAAAACAGCGACTTACAGTATTCGTTTGCTCTTATGAATAGAGATTCATCAATGGAAATTAGGTATTCAATATGGCCGTTAAAACCTTATATTGAAGAGTATGAAAAACCTTTAAATGACCCAAACTCTTTAATCATTGACCCAAATAATCTATATAAAGGAATAATTCAATCTAATGTTTTGAATATGACATCTGGTAAATATTATGATATTGGTCATTTTGATTCAAAAGCTGTAAAAAAGGAATTTAACGCTGATGCAGGAGGGTCTTGTTTTTTCGATTTTGATTGTGAATTTGGGGAAGGATATAAATATGGTCAATTTGTTTATTTGCATAAGGATAATGTAGCGGATGTAATTATCACCTATATGAGTAATGATAAAGAAAGACATTCGGAATTGATGATGGATGTATTCCACGCATTAACCTTTAAATAATAACGCCAACAAAACCTATGCGTAATACGGGTTTACTGCTAAACTTGAAGTCAGTGTAACTAATGAAGTCCTCCAATACTTTAATTTGGCATTTAATGTGAAAAAAATAAAATAAAAACTCTTGGCTACGTGCAAATTTGAAAACTCCGCTTTTCAAATTCCGTACTACGCATAGCCGGGTCGTTAGTGGTAATTAAAATGAAGATAATAGCAATCATATTAGTATTAGTTCCATTCCTGTCTTTTTCACAGACTAAAGAAGGATATATTGACGAAAATGGATGGAAACAAGGAGTGCACAAAAGCTATTCTGGAAGTTGGTTGTTTGAACGAACATATGTAAATGATACATTAACGGGGCCTTTCAGAAAGTATACAGAAGATGGGGCAACTTGGGAGACTGGATTTTTCAAAAACAAGGAGTATGACAGCTTGTGGATTGAATATTATTCTGATGGTTCAGTTGAAACTATAAAAAACTATTACGAAGGGGTTAAGCAAGGAGAGTTTAAGGAGTTTTATAAAGATGGAAAGCTAAAATATGAAGCGATTTTGAATTCTGACACTATAGTTGGAGAAGCAAAAATATATTTTGAGGATGGAGAAGTTAAGGCTAAGGGTAACAGAAGGTATGGAGAATGGATTACTTATCATATAAATGGAAATATTGCGAGTATTGAGAGTTTTATAAATGGGGACTTAGTTAAGTATAATGAAAAAGGAGAACAAATTTTACCTGTTTTTATCCAGCAAACTTCTCTTGATACCAATGTAATAAATAACTCTAATTTAAATGCGTACTTGATGTTTGAGCAACCAAAAAGAAAGCAAAGAGTTCTAAGGTTGGGAGAATATTTATTTAGCGGAGCAAAAGTTTATTTAAATGAAAATAAAATAATTCTCAAATATGGGAATGAATATATAATATTAAAAGAGAATGGAGTTGAGTTAAAAACTTCTTCAACCTTAACTTGCAGTACCGAATTAATCTCGACAAAATTTGGAATTAATAGAGAAGTTAAAGAATTGCCAAATGGCGAATGGGATATTAAATATCTTGAAAAAGATGTTGAACATAAAACAAGCTTAGGAGAATTAGTTGTTCACATAAAACAACTTAAGTGTGATGATACTGGAACAAATCCAATTACGCTTAAACGGCAGGAAGGTAACTTGGAAATTTTAAATATCGACAATCTGCAATTTTTTGAATATGACATAAACAAAGACGGTAAAAATGAACTTTATATTCTTTCATATGCAAGTTGTCAAGGTTATTTAAAAATATATAAAATTGAAGAATAAAAGCCACTAACAAAGGCTAAACCAAATTGCGTTTAGCAGGAAGTTGTACTTAATGCAAAAAAAACATTTATGAAAAAAATCTCTTTTCTAATTTTAATATTAACTCCAATAATTGGATTTAGCCAAATTGACTTTCTGAACAAATACAATGAAGCTGAAAATCTTTTGCAAACAAATCAAATTGATACGGCTTTCGTGAAATTTTATGAATTGGAAAAAAGTTTACCTATAAATGACACTTTATATGAATATGTGCTGTGGTATAAAGTCACAACAGCAACATACTTAGAGGAAATAAATCGAAGTCAAGAAAAATTTAAAAAATCTCTTGAATTTGGAATCAAAGCCCTTAACGGAATTGAAAAAGGAAAAAACATATTCGATGAAGAATTTGCAAAAAGGGAATACTTTATGACTAAAAATATTGCTGTTTCAAATTATGGGTTGGAAAATTTTGATGAAGGAAAGAAGTGGAAAAAGAGAATGTATGATGCAAAAAAGAACAATTTATTACCAGACGGCATTGATGAATTTTTTAATTATGATTTCTTTAAGTTTGAGGATAAGAATGTTTGGGGATATGAATGGTTTGCAGAATTGCCTGACGATAGGTTTTCAAGTAGTTTTACAAAAGTAGTTTATTACGTTTATAGTACAAACCCTGACGGTTCAGATAAAGACCAGCTCTACCGTTTACACGTTTTAATGTTTCACGGAGACAACGATAACTTTGACTATGTAATGGACAAAAGACTTGAAACAGCAACCGAAGAAGTTAGTGGCACTTTATATGCTTATACTTATAAAAAAGATATTGACTTTGAGAAATTAAAGAATGATGTAAAAGAAGTACTTAAAGGAAATTTACAGCCTGATACTAGAAGAACAATGACAAAAAGAAAAGACGGAAAAATAAATGTGGATGTGGAATTGAAAAATAAGGAAAAGCACTAAAGCACCACGCCAAAATAAAGTAATAATAACATGGCTGATTTTTATAGCGGAAAATCCTAACCAAGATTGTTAGGCTTAATTAAACATGACCTTACTAGATAAAAAACTTGAAATTATTGATTCATCTATTCAGGAACTAATAATGCTTGGAAAAGAATCTGCCGAGACTCAAGGTCTTTATACTTACGATTTATTTTGTATGGCAATACTGAACAGAAGTGTGAATATCCTAAGGGGTTATACACTTTTAGTCAGGGATAAAAATTTCATCGCGGCTGCTCCCTTGGTTAGGGTTCATTTAGATTCTTTATTACGATTATATGCCTCAACATTAGTTTCATATAATATAGATGATTTTGCTCTTAAAATTCTGGCAGGGAAACAAATTTCAAATCTCAAAGACCGTGACGGAAACAAAATGAGAGATGGATATTTAGCTAAAAAAATATCGGAAGTGAAAAATCTTGATTGGATTCTAGATGTTTATAAAGCAGGAAGTGGACATATCCATTTCAGTAATTTTGCGACAAATAGTTCTACCAAATTGGGCTCTGAAAAAGAACGCACCATATTGGGAACTATTGGCAAACATGATGAATTCGTGGCAGATGAAGAGAAATTAGGCGCTACAATTAGAATGCATCAGATTTCTACAAATATTGTAGCTTTAATAAGTTTATGGACTGAACAAAAAAAAGGATATAAAAATAACTAAGCCTATAATTCCTTTAGACTTGTATAATAAAAATCAACAAAGAATAAATGAAAAAAATACTTACAACAATCACATTTATTGCCATTTCAATAAATTGTTTTGCTCAAGAAATGAAATATGAAAACGGAGAATTGAGTATTAAGTTTATTAACTCAAAAAAAGTCTCAAATAAGTTTAATATGAATTCTACTTCAAAAATTAAATCTAAAGATTTAAACAAGGTTCTTATTAAATGTAAGCTTAAAATTATAAAAGATAAAGTAATAGATCTGAATAAGTTCTCATTGGTTGATCACGAGAATAAACTTAGATATAGACCAACAGATATTTCTACGCAAACTGTTGGGCAAATAAATATTTCTAAATTGTTGAAAACAGATGTAAAGTTAGGTGGAATGTATAAACTTCAAGCAGGATTATATTACCGCCCAGAAGTGAAAGACTCATTTACAGACTACAATATTGAGGGTTATACAAATTTTGAAATATTTTATTCATTTGGAAAAGGTAAGAAAATGAAAAAAGCATCTTTATATTTCCAACCAGTAAAATTTAATTTCAAAGCACATTTTTTCTTTGCAATTTTGAAAAAAAGCAACAACTCTAATTTGGAATTGTATTATGGAAATAAGAAAATAACTGATATAGCATTCTAAATAAGTTTAAAAAACTACTTACAACAGAGCATAACATTCATAACGGCTGAATTTCCTAGTAGGAAATCCAAGCTTTCTTTGTAGCTTTGGAGTTAGGGAGACACTTAATGATATAAATCCGATACGAAAACATTATAAAAAACCGTTGCACCTAATACAAAAAAAGCATTGCGATTAAATTGAAAAAACTAACTTTACTCATATTTGGAATACTGATTTTACTTACAATCGTATTTTTCACATCTAAAAAAATAAATCTGAATCCGAAATATGAAGTCGGACAAAAAATTGATAATTTAAATGATGTCGCTGTTTATTACAACGGTGGAGTAGAAAATGTTGACGGACGAGAATTGACTAAAGATGGATATAATCTTGGACTTAAATACCAATGTGTTGAATTTGTAAAACGATACTACTACGAAGAACTGAATCATAAAATGTCTGATAGCTATGGACATGCAAAAGACTTTTTTGTTTCAAATGTGAAAGACGGAAAGACGAATAAACAACGGAATTTAACTCAATATACAAATCCGAGTAAATCTAAGCCGAAAGTAAACGATTTGGTCGTTTATTCAGGAACATATATGAATAAATACGGGCACGTTTCTATTATCTCTCAAGTGACCGAAAAAGAAATTGAAGTCGTACAGCAAAATCCTGGACCTTTTGGAAATTCAAGAGAAAAGTATGGACTAATCAATGAAGATGGAAAATGGCGAATTAATAATGACCGAATTTTAGGTTGGTTAAGAAAATAAATAAAAGTACTAGGTAAAACACCGCCTATAATTTATTGTGGTTGAATTTCCTAACGAAAAATTCTTGCAAACGAATTTACTTAAAGATTTTTAGTAATTTAGTCACTAACTAAACGCAACGCTATCATAACATAACTGTTGGCAACAATTAAAACTTTAATCAAAATTTTCATGAAAAAAACACTAATTATTACATTATTTATCGGAATAAGTTCTATTGGATTTTCACAAAAACTTTATAAAGCTGTAGAAAATAACGATATCGAAAAAGTGGAGAAATTAATTACTAAAGGAGTAAACATAAATGAATATAATAAGAATGGTCTCTTTCCATTATGGCGTGCAACAGCAGACAACAATTATAAAATATCTCAATTATTAATAGAATCTGGAGCTAATGTAAATCAGACTAACAAAGTTTCACCTTTAAATTCTCCTTCAATAATAATGCCTTGTCAAGAAGGTTATCTGGATATTATTAAACTTCTTGTAGAAAATGGAGCTGACTTAAATTATATGGGCTATAAAAAATTTGCTCCCATAAGAATCGCTGCCCGAAATGGTCACATTGAAATTGTAAAATATTTGGCAGAAAATGGTGCAAATATTGAAACAAAAGCAGATGACGGAGCAACACCCCTTGAACATGCAGCATATTTAGGACATATTGAAATAGTGAAATATCTAGTAGAGAATGGTGCAAATATCAACAACATAGATAAAGAAGGGGATTTTCCTATTGGGGAAGCCGCAAAACAAGGCCGATTAGAAGTTGTTCAATATTTAATTGACCAGGGAGCTGATTTAAGTTTAAAAAATGACAAAGGTGAAACTGCATATGATATGGCTAAGGGAAAGGGGCAAAAAAAAGTTGCATTAATAATAAAAAATAAATTAGCAATAGAATGAATTGTAGGTCTTTAGTATATCAACTTATTACATCAATTTTAATAATACTGCAATTCAGTTGTAGTAATAATTCCGATGAAAATTGTAATTGCGATTTAGTCCCTGAGCAAGGTAATTGTGAAGCAGCCATACCAAAGTATTATTTTGACAAAGAAGAAAAAAATGCAAAGAATTTATATGGGGAGGATGTGATGGAGTTGTTCCTTTTGACAGCATTGAAGAATGTAAGGAGTGTGCTTGCAATTAAGAGCACAACACAACACCATATAAAAGCAAATAGTTAACTTTAAAAATTACTTGAAAGCTCAAAACAAGAGTTTGCTATGCCAACGCTCTCGCAAACTCCATTTGTTCCTGACTTTTATACCAGACCGTTACCCAACATTAAAAACTGAATGAGTAAAAAGAAAATATTAATAATCGGAATCATAATCTCATTTGGATTACAATCCTGTGATTGTTTTATTATTGTAAATGGAAATATAGTTGATTCCCAAACCAATGAACCAATAATTGATGCTCAAATTGAATTTCTTAATGTTAAAAGTATTGACTATAGTAAATCAACAGACTCTCTAAATGTAAATAGAGTATTTAAAACTGATTCTTTAGGTCATTTTTTTATGAACTCTAGCAATTACGGATTTTGTCCTGACCTCAAGCCCAAAATTAAAATTTGGAAAGAAGGTTACAAAACGGAGGAGTATATGGTTGAAAAAGATGCTGAAAGAAATGAATTGAATGAAATAACTATTAAGTTGGGAAAAAAATAAAAAAACACAAATGACACAACAAATAAATATCTGGCTAATTGGATTTATAGGACTTATACTAACTTCTTTTACAATAATAAATGGAGATGATGCAATTGACTTTCTTTCTGTTGGAGAACAAATAGAATTTAATGGAGAAAAATACAATCTTGAATGGAGTTCTAATCCTTCTACTAACTATTACAAACAAGAATATCTAAGGGAGAATGATAATAATCTGAATAAGTATAATAAGATGATGATTATAGAAGCCATAAAAGGTGATTTAACGATAGATCAAGCCGCAGGTGCAAAAATTCAAGAACTTGAAAATTGGAAAAAGGAAAATCCCGTTGTTAATTACCAAATGTATGACAATAAAAATACTAAAGAAATTATGATTGATTTTGTCCTTAGTGATGGAGCATACATTTATGAATGGAATGTCTATAGATACCAAAAACAGAAAAACAAAAAAGATAAATATATGGTTCTGTATGCTTATTCATATCGTGACAGTTTGAATGATAACAATGATTTGAAAAAATTCTTTGGCCATGTCAAAGAGAATCGAATAAATATGATCACTAAAGTTGGCAATATAGAATTACCAAAAGTTAATACTAAAAAATAACGGTTTGCCAGCACCGTTGTAATAATATAAAGAAACCTATGTCTGAAAAAGTTATCGAAGAAACTAAAAATTTATCATTAGATATCAATGATGATAATCTGCTTACGAAAATTTGGTTGAATCCTACAGACACTTTAAAATATATCCTGAAAAATTGTCCTGAAAAGTACGTGGCAATTTTATTAGTTCTTGGAGGAATGGGTAGAGCCATTGACAGAGCGTCAAGTAAAGGTATGGGTGATAATATGTCAACTGCTGCTGTTTTGGGAATTACTATAGTTTTGGGAGGATTATTAGGTTGGATAACATACTACATTTATGCTTGGGCTATGAGTGTAACTGGTGAATGGTTAAATGGAAAATCGGAACCCTCGCAATTTAGAACAATCATTGCTTGGGCACTAATCCCCTCAATTTGTTCGCTTATTCTTTTAGTGCCTGAAGTAATTATTTTGGGTGATGATTTATTTAGAAGTGAAATAATGAATGAATCTTTATTCAACAGTATAAGTTGGATAATATTTGGGTTAATAGAAATAATTTTAGCGATTTGGTCAATGGTAATACTCGTTAAGGGAATAAGTCTAATTCAAGATTTTGGAATAGGAAAATCAATTTTAAATATGATTTTACCTGGATTAGTACTAATAATACCAATTGTAGTAATTGCATTATTAGTAGGAATGTTAAATTAAAATACTATTGCCAACACTGGCTGTAATTCATTGTTACATTTGAACAAAAAAGAAAAATAATAACATAAATTACAGCTGATTTCTATAGCGAAATCATAGGTACTGTGTGAAAAAACAAATATTTTTAATGAAAACTTAGGAAGTCACAAAAGAAATTTTGTTTCTATCCTGTGCAGCGAGGACTTGTTTTCTCGCTGCTTTTTTTATTTCA
>Ga0164313_10005092_pt1 | contig 11659 bp, 8 predicted proteins | sample GuaBasSedimGuay4_FD_113735 | JGI IMG/M metagenome (GOLD analysis project Ga0164313, IMG submission 113735) | Subseafloor sediment microbial communities from Guaymas Basin, Gulf of California, Mexico - Guay4, Core 4569-4, 0-3 cm | ecosystem: Environmental > Aquatic > Marine > Hydrothermal vents >...
CGAGCCCATTTTCAATATTTGTCAATGGCTCAGTCAGGTTTAATGAGCTTTGGCTGATATTTTCATGAAGATTTACGTATTCTTCATTCACTTTGTAAATAATGATTTTGTAGGTTCCAAAGAATGCCAACTGCCTTCTGGTATCGAGGTCATAAGAAGTTTCTAATACGGGTTTTGTTGATACTTTTCGGTACTGATCGAAACTTTCAGGGTCTAAATTAGGACTGATAGGGTCATATGATGACTCCATATATTCTATAATGATCAGATGATAAATATTGTCGGGATTATCCCAGTAGACAGTCACTTTGTTTTGTGACATCCCGGGTCCCATTGCATAAGGATCAATATATAGAACGGATGGATTCAAACTTGTATTGATAGGCCTGGTTGGGATGGATGTTGTGGAAGTTACGGAGTGTCCGTTATAATCGAAAGACAGTGCGTAATCATTGCCTGGCAATACGACCAAATTTGAATCCTGGCTTACATATTTCCCGGGATCATCGCTTACTTGTTCGAGTAAATATTCTATTTCATTGTATTTGATATAAACCTCAGCTGAGTCAATGGTTAGTGAACCGGAAAATTCCTCTTCCGTAAAGGGAACCATCTTTGAAAGGTTAACGACTACTTCCTTACCTGGTTCCAGGTATGCTTCAACGACCGGCACATCGGTTTCAGCAGTTGTAATAATATTTTCTTTGTTACAAGCAACTAAAAATGCCAGTACGGTAAAGATAATGGGAATGATTGTTTGTTTCATGTGTTTTTATTTTGCGAAACCTGCTTATTTGCCAGAGCACTTAATCAGTCTTTTGTGTGTCCTAAATTTGCTCCGGCCATGCCGGTTTCATTTTATCTAAGTCTTAATGATAATGTTAAACTTGGTGTAAATCCGAGAAGTGTCACATCTGTTTCTATGAGTTCTCCTTCTTCAACTTCAAATTCTTTATACCATGTATTTTTTCTGTTGTACAAATTGAAAATGGAGAAGCCTATACTTCCTCGACTGGTTTTGCCAAATTTAATGTCACGGGTTACGGAAAGATCTAATCTGTGATAATCGGGATATCTGGCATTATTTTTTGCCCCTATATGAAGAAAATCCTCAGCATTGTCATCCAGCATTGTCAATGTATAACTCCCTAATGGTTCTGTGTAAGGCTTACCTGTCGCATATATCCAGGTGGCGGCAAATGTCCATTTTTTGTACTCATAAGTATTTATAATTTTAAACTCATGGGTTACATCATGACTGGCAGGAAATGGATCATCTCCATAGATGGGAAAATTATAAAGTACTTCGCCAATGGTATAACCCAGCCAACCGTTATAGTTGCCATACTTTTTTTGCAGAAGAAATGATACTCCTTTGGCAACTCCAGTGCCTTCATAGAAAAACTCGTTAAAGTTTACGTTGTTAAAGGAAGGGGCAAACTGTAGCGAATATTCAGATAAGCCACTAAGGTTTTTATAGTATGCCTCTATATTAAAAAGATAGCCTTTGGATTCGAAGCTGGCTCCTGCTATAAAGTGTTCGGCAAAACTGACCGGTACCGTATTGTCATCAGCCAATACCCAGAAATCACGGCTGCCACTCGATATATCATTTCTGATAATTCTATTGGCAAATTGATAATAATGACCCCATGCACCTTTCAGGTTAATCTTATCTGTTAGCTTGTAGTTTATGGATAACCGTGGTTCGAGATACATTTTCTTTGTAATGTCGTAATACGTAGTACGAACACCTGGTGTCATTGTCAATCTGTCAAACAAATGGATTCTATCCTGAAGGAACACGGATAATGTAGTCCCATTGTCTTGTCTTTCCTGTATGGTGATAGTATCATTCAGGATATAATTGTAATCAATTGAATAATGGGTAGCCTGAAGGCCAAATTCCAACTGATTTGTTTTTCCTAACTTCAGTTCGTTATCAAATTTAAAAGTATAGTCCCTTAGTTTGTTATCTTCAATTGACCCCCTGTTTATTTCAGTAGACACACCATCTGGATCTGTAATAATCCTGGTGTTTGATCGATCTCTATCGCTATAATAATTAGACATAGAGATTAAAGTGTTGGTATAAAATAAATCGCTCCATTTTCTCGACCACGTGGTACTCATTCCCCAATTTCCCCATTTGGTCAGATCATTTACGCCACCGGAGATTACTCTCCCGTTTCTCGCTCTCGAAATGGATCTGGAATTATCCAAATTATCTTGTCCATTAAAAAAACTATAGGAAATAATATCCCTGGCAGTTGGCTTATAGGATATTTTAGCATTCAGATCGTAGAAAAAAGAGGAAGGAGTTGATGCCTCTCTCATCCGGTTGCCTTTTCCTGGTGGAGGGCCAGGAGATGCTGTCTCTTGTTCATTTGATTCATTGAATTTATCAAATATCGTATTATATATGGGGCTTTTCCATGAGCGTCTGCCTGCGAGCAGGATGGTGGCCTTATCCTTTATCGGAATTTCCGTATATAGGTTGGCGCTCAAAAAGCCAATATCCCCACCAATATTGAAATCGTTCTCATTGCCGTCCTTACCAACAATTTCCATAACACTTGAGATCCTTCCTCCAAACTTGGATTCAAAGCCTCCTTTATGCAGTTGCACATCTTTAATTGCATTATGATTAAAAGCGCTGAACATTCCAAAGAGATGATCTACGTGATACACTGTAAATCCATCGTAAAGAATCAGGTTTTGATCGGGAGTTCCACCCAGAACAAATAAACCCGATGATGCTTCATTGCTGCCACTCACTCCGGGCAATAATTGAAAAGAACGGAAAATATCCGTTTCCCCGATATTTGGCAGTTTGGTCATCTTTTTAGGTGACATTTTAACTACCCCGATCTTATCAGTATTGCGCATCAGATCTTCTCTTTCTGCACTGATTATGACTTCTTCCAGAGCTGTAGTTGTGGATTTTATATAAATTGTCAGGTTAGACAGATCCATCTCAGGGCTCAGGAAAAAAGTTGTAGACTGGTATCCAATATAAGAGACTCCCAGCGAGGAGGTGTCTGTTGGAACTTTAAAAAGAGTAAAATATCCATCCATGTTGGTTGTAGTACCATTGGTGGTACCTTTGACCCTTATAGTTGCAAAAGGTAGTGATTCACCACTTTCAATATCTTTAATAATTCCGGAAATTGTCATGTTGGCTTTATCAGCCGGACCTTTGTGTTTTGTATTGGCCAATTCCATCTGTTTGGTTGACTCGTCCTTTTTTTCAAGATGCACAACTTCATTTTCATCAATGTAAAATGAAAGCTCAGGTATGTCGATGCAAATGGCGTTAAATGCTCGTTCAACAGTGGTACCAAGACTAAAACGTCCATGATCGTCAAACTTATATCTGGCGGTTACTGCAGAATCGTATTGAATCCTGATGTCATATTTGGTTTGAAAGTCATTTAGTACCTCATTGAGCGTGGACCCCCAATAGTGCTCTTTAATCTCTATTTCGTTAATGGACTGAGCGTATGAATTGTGATTTACAGCTATAAAAAAAAGCAGTACGACTAAAACTATAGATGGTGTTGATTTTATTTTTTTCATTTATGATGCATGTAAATTTGAACTCGCGGCTAAATTCAAAATCTAATTGGGAAGCAAAAAATTAATTCAACAAACGGCAGGATTAATTCAACTAAGGGGGTAGTGGTTTTATTTTGAAGTAATTATATAATGAGCTAAAGTCTTTCTTTATTCTGGTCGAAGAACTATTCTTTTTATGGTAAAATGAAAAATTTATTATTTGGACTATGGCATATTTTTCTTACATTGCCCACGTATCGCAATTGTATTCGTATTTCATGATAATCTGTGATTTGAGCAGGTTAGAGAAATATCAATTAACAGCAAACCTCCACAGAGGGGATCTGAAAACCGTTCCAAAAAACGGAGAATAATCTGAAAAATAAATAGGTAAGAATCTAAATATTTAATCATATGCCAATATATATGGATCGTCACGATGTATCCGAAACTGTAACAGCAATACATGTGGCACAAATACACACAGAAGACTTGAAAATACAACATAAATTTGATTGTAGAGGGTTAACTTATTGGTTTGATGAGAATAGAAAAACAGCTTTTTGTTTAATAGAAGCTCCAAATAAAAAGGCTATTAGAGATATGCATAGTCAGGCGCACGGTGATTTGCCTCATACTATAATTGAGGTTGATGACAAAATAGTCGAATCATTTTTAGGCCGAATAGAAGATCCTCATAAAGCACAAAAAACGAAATTGAATATAATAAATGATCCTGCTTTTAGAATTCTAATGGTGACCGGATTTAAACGATTATCATTGAATAAATCGAAATCTCAACCAAATAATCATTTATTGCTAAAGCATAACAAATCAATTCTTAAAATAATAAACCGTTTTAATGGAAGGGTAGTTAAACAAGGTTCAGATTGTTTTTTGGTTTCATTTGAATCAGTAACCAAAGCTGTATTGTGTGCTATGAAAATGAATTTAAAATTTAAGGAATTGACCAATGAGATCAGGGAATCTAAAATAGAATTAAAAATTGGTTTAAGCGCTGGTGCTCCGGTGACCGGAAAAGGAGAAATTTTTGAAGATATCATAAAATTGGCAGAACGATTGTGTAATATCGCAGAAGGTCAAATTGCGGTATCACCTGAAGTAAAAGATTTATATGAAAGTGAAAATCTGAATGTTTTTCTGGATAAAGAATTTATCAATGCTTTAAATCCATCCGAAGAAAAGTTTCTAAATCATTTAATGGATTATACAGAAAAAACATGGAGTAACACTGAACTGAAGGTAGACGATTTTAGTATAAATTTAGGCCTTAGTAAATCGCAATTGTATCGTAAGATGATCTCACTAACCGGTAAGTCCCTCAATACCTTTATTAAAGAATACAGATTAAAAAAGGCATTAATATTATTAAATAAAAAAATGGATAATATTTCGCAAATCGCATTTGACACAGGTTTTAATAGCCCTGCATATTTTTCGAAATGCTTTCAGGAGACTTACGGAATACCTCCTTCCAATTATATAAAGCAGCATATATAAATAGGGTCTGTCCATAATGTCCGCTATCTGCCCCGAGTAATGCGGGGCAAGCTGTTACGCTTGCTCTCAAAATGGTCATCCCGGGGATACTCCCGGGACTCACATTTTTCGAGCTGCGCAAGCCTTGATAGCGAACATTCTGATCCAGACCCTGACTTTATAGACAGACTATAAATAGCTTTAATTCCATATAAGAACTTAACTCCCCCCATTTTTTCATGAATTAAATTTGCTACTATTTGAATGAAAAGTAGCAGTATGCATTTTTATGTCTATCTACATTTATGGCGAAACAAACGCTATAATATTATGTTCAATTCAGTAAAAGATCTGGAAGCATCATTAATTGAAAATTTTGCTTCGGAAATCAGAGGAGAATTAGTTTTCCCTAGAGATGCCACATACGATAATGCACGAAAAGTGTACAATGCTATGATCGACAAGCACCCCGGCATGATCGTAAAATGTGTAGATGTGGCTGATGTTATCAATGCTGTAAATTTTGGCAGAGAAAACAACTTGCTCGTCGCTGTTAGAGGCGGTGGTCATAATGGTGGGGGATTAGGATTATGTGATGACGGTTTGGTGATTGATTTATCAGGGATAAAATTTGTCCGGGTCAATACTTCCGAGAAGACAGTTAGAGTTGGTGGAGGTAATGTTTGGGGTGAAGTAGATCATGCAACCCATCCTTTTGGTCTTGCTGTTCCGGCTGGAATAATCTCTTCTACCGGAGTAGGAGGCTTAACACTTGGCGGTGGAGTAGGTCACTTATCCCGAAAATATGGGCTGACAATTGATAATTTATTGGAAGCCGATATGGTACTGGCCGATGGTTCATTTGTAACAGTTAGTGCAAACCAACACGCTGATTTGTTCTGGGCCATCCGTGGAGGAGGCGGTAACTTTGGTGTAGTTACTTCTTTTAAGTTTAAGGCACACGATGTAAAAACTGTTTTTGGAGGCCCGACTTTATGGCCGATTGAAAAAGCAGAAGAAGTAATGGAATGGTATCATGAATTTATTCATAATGCTACGGAGGATTTAAATGGTTTTATCACAACCATGATCATACCAGGGGCACCATTTCCGGAACATCTGCACAATAAACAATTTTGCGGTATTATATGGTGTTATGTAGGCGACTTGGAAAAAGCAGAAGAAATATTCAAACCGATATTGGCAATGAATCCTTTATTTGAACATGTTGGTCAAATGCCCTATCCATCGATACAATCATTGTTTGATGGATTGCTTCCTCCAGGTTTGCAGTGGTATTGGAGAGCTGACTTCTTTAGTGAATTAGGACCGGAAGTCAGAGCCCAACATTTGAAATTTGGGTCAAACATTCCAACACCTCTCTCACAAATGCATTTGTATCCAATTAGTGGTGCGGCCAGCAGACCTGGAAATGAGGATACGCCCTGGGCATATAGAGATGCGAAGTATGCCGGAGTCATTGTAGGCGTTGATCCTGCTCCTGAAAATGCAGAAAAAATCACGGATTGGTGTAAAAAATATTGGGAAGCTTTACACCCATATTCTTCAGGTGGAGCATATTCAAATTTTATGATGGATGAAGGTCCAGATCGTGTAAAAGCAAGTTACAAAAACAATTATGATCGTTTAACCAAAATCAAAAGGCGATATGATCCCAATAATTTCTTTAGTGTTAACCAGAATATTAAACCAAAAAACAATTAATTATGAAAACTTCAATTAACAATTCAATTTTGAAAATCACATTATGTATTTCACTGTTCGTAGTATCAATTACAGTTATGGCTCAGGAAAATAATGTAATTGATGATGAAATATCGGTTTTAAAAACAATTAAAGATGCCGATTTAAAATGGGGACCATGTCCACCATTTATGCCAGATGGCTGCGCGATTGCTGTGCTACATGGTGACCCCTCAAAGAACAATGTCGATGTTTTATTTAAGGTTCCTGCCAACTCAGATATTCCAAATCATTGGCATAATTCGCCTGAGCGTATGATACTTCTATCGGGAGAGCTGGAAGTTACTTATGAAGGAGAAGAAACACGTATTATGGAAGTCGGCACCTATGCTTATGGACCTTCAAAAAAGCCCCATACAGCCAGATGTGGCGACGGTGATCCATGTATCATATTTATTGCCTTCGAAGAACCATTAGATGCTTTTCCTTTCGTAGAAGAAACCAGTATTAATATCAGGAGATAAGGGTTTTATTGATAAAAATCCTGCGAAGTGATAGGCGAAATATGACTACAAATTTCAACGGTTACAAAATTATTTACCTAATGATTATTTGTGTTTAATTCGCCAAAAGGTGGAAAAGTTTATATAGGGGTTTACCTTTAAGAATGTCGCCCTGGGGTATTGCCCCGGGGCTTTTTGTTTTTTAATTGCCCTGCTGTTCTTAAAAAAGAAAGCCTCCTATTATTTGATTTTAAACCTTTTTTTTATTAATTTGTCTAATTACAACTAAAGATGGAGAACGTGTGTCTAAAGAATAATGAGTTGTTTTAAATTAATATTGAGAGGGTTTTCAAGAGGAGTTATTGTAGCTGTTGGACTGATTTGGCTGTTTGCGTGTGAAAGCAATACTCCTGAGCCGGGATTAAAAGCTTCATTGCGTGATATAACAGCATCAGAAGTGGAGCTTGTCAATTCTTCAAATGATTTTGCTCTTGACCTTCTTAAAGTGACTGATCAGTCAACAGATGAGGAGAATATCTTTATTTCACCCTTGAGTGTAGGCATGGCCCTTGGCATGTTGTATAATGGCGCAGAGGGAACAACGAAAGAGGAGATTGAAGCTACAATGGGGCTCTCCGGCTTTGATAAAACCGAACTAAACAAGACCTTCAATGAATTGATGAGCCTGTTGATGATGATCGACGACAAGGTGGATCTCACCATTGCCAATTCGGTTTGGTATAAAGAGGAATACACGGTAAAGGATGAATTCAGGAATCTTGTTATGGCTTATTTTGATGCTGAAGTGCAGGGATTGGATTTTGAAAAGGAATCTGCAGTATCTACAATAAACAATTGGGTAGAAGCCAAAACACTGGGTAAAATACCGGTTTTGTTAGATCGGATACCACCTGAATCGGTGATGTATCTGATCAATGCCATGCACTTCAAAGCTTTATGGAAGCAACAATTTGATGTTGATGAAACTCGAAAATCAGCCTTCCAAACAGGAAACGCAGAGGTGCTTGTCGATATGATGCACGGAAAGGATATGCCAATGTTGCATTATCGTGACAGCGATTTAGAATTAGTAGAGTTGTCATATGGCGATGGGCAGTTTTGTCTTACGGTAATGATGCCGGCAAAGGACCCGGAAAACTTCCTGAATAATCTCACATCTGATTCTTTCAATAATTTTCTTGAAATGGCGGATACCAGTTCAATGGATATCAACATGCCGAAGTTTAGTCTGGCTTTTGAAATTACACTCAATGATGTGCTGAAGACTATGGGTTTGAAACAGGCTTTTACTGATCAGGCTGAGTTGGGAGGACTGTTTGAAGAAACATTACCGTTAACGGTATCTGAAGTATTGCACAAAGCCGTAATTGAAGTGGATGAAAGCGGGACTGAAGCGGCTGCGGTCACTTCGGTTGGAATAGGGTTAACCAGCCTACCAATGGCTGTTGATCTGAATCGTCCATTTATTTTTATGATCCGGGAACGGCATACACAGGCTATTTTATTTTCCGGTATTTTGCGAAATCCTTTATAATAGTGATGTAAATACGGCTAATTTTTTCACATATTTATATATCTGTTTGATATTCAACAAGTTGGTTTTGTCATGATTTTTTCCTGAAAAAGCAAAAATCTCGCCAAAACTTTTTAGTTTTACTTCACTACCGTGGGTTTACACCCACGGCTATTAGATGTCGCCCCTTCGGGGCTTTTAACCTGCCTAAGCACTGACTTGATGTGTAGCAGGCTATATAGATTAATTGGCGCCAACATGAAAATATTTAGTGCAGAACAAACCCACCGAACAGATCAGTTTACAATTGAAAATGAACCGATAGCCTCCATCGATCTGATGGAACGTGCAGCAGGGGCTTTTGTCAATTGGTTTACAGATCAATATGATTCTGGCCGTAAAGTTTATGTTTTTTGTGGAACAGGTAATAATGGGGGTGACGGTTTGACTGCTTCCAGGATATTGATTAAAAAAGGCTGGCAGGTTATGCCTTTTACCGTGAAAGCTTCAGGCAATAAATCATCTAATTTTGAGATAAATTTACAGCTGTTGCAACAAATAACCGAAGTACATAATATTGAAGGAGAGGAGGATTTTCAATTTGAGGCAACAAGCGAAGACATTATAATTGATGCTATATTTGGTTCGGGTCTTGCCAGGCCGGTCACAGGTATTTTTGCTCATGTCATTCGTTCTGTCAATGACAGCCAGGCACCAGTTGTTTCTATTGATATTCCTTCAGGTTTGTTTTGTGATGCTCATTCTGAGGGAGGAGAAGTCATTCAGGCAGACCATGTTGTGACATTTCAAATGCCCAAGCTTACTTTCTTTATGCCTGAAAACAGTCCGTTTGTTGGCAATTGGCACGTTGTGGATATTGGTCTTAGCCGGACCTTTATTGCAAAAGAGCCTGTAAATTATTACTACCTCCAACAATCATATGTACAAAGATTATTAAAAACCAGAGACAGGTTTGCCCATAAAACAAATTATGGCCGTATTTTACTCATAGCAGGAAGTTTTGGCAAGATGGGAGCTGCCATACTAAGTACGAAGGCATGTTTGCGTAGTGGTGCAGGTCTTGTGACAGCCCATGTACCGGGTTGCGGTTATGACATTATGCAAATGGCAGTACCGGAGGCGATGGTCTCGGTAGATGTCAATGAACGGTATATATTTTCAGTTCCGGATCTTAATTCGTACGATACCCTTGGCATTGGCCCGGGCCTGGATCAGCACATGGATACTTATGATGCATTACACAAGATATTTGATAAGTTTAAAACACCGGTGGTACTCGATGCTGATGCATTGAATATAATTGCCAGTCACAAAGAATTGCTGGAGAAAATTCCTGAAGGTTCAATCCTTACGCCCCATCCCGGAGAGTTTAAACGACTTGCCGGGCCATTGGCACATGATTTTGAGCGTTTAGAAAAGCAGATGGCTATGTCTAAAGAATATAAGATATTCATTGTGCTCAAGGGGCATCATACAGCTATTTCAACACCGGACGGCAAGGTGTATTTCAATAGTACCGGAAACCCGGGAATGGCCACCGGTGGAAGTGGTGATGTACTCACCGGAATACTCACCGGTTTGCTGGGGCAGGGTTATCTGCCTGGAGCGGCAGCAGTATTGGGTGTTTACCTGCATGGACTGGCAGGAGACCTGGCTGCCGAAATGCTCGGTGAAGAATCACTCATCGCATCTGACATCATCGATTATCTCCCCGATGCTTTTAATGAATTGAAGTAAAACAGTTGGCAGCGATAAACAGAGCCAATCTCCGTTATATTTGTGACGGATATTACTGAATCTATAAAGCGCACAGATTATGACTGGCATTTCAATTCCATTCCCTGAAATAAAATCAGTATTTAAACAAATTTTAGTGAAGCATGGTTTCGCTGAGAATAAAGCGGATATGTGTGCTGAAATATTTGCAGTAAACAGTCTGGAAGGAAAATATTCCCATGGGATTTACCGGTTTCCGCGGTTTGTGGAATATATCAGGAAAGGATATATAAGCGTTGATGCCGAACCGGAATTGATCCATACAGCCGGAGCATTGGAACAGTGGGATGGGCATTCTGGTCCCGGACCATTGAACGCGGCGTTTTGTACCAGTCGGTCAATGGAAATTGCAAATAAATATGGAATTGGATGTGTGGCAATTGGCAATACCAACCATTGGATGCGAGGCGGAACCTACGGCTGGCAGTCGGCAAAAAAAGGGTTTGTTTTCATAGGCTGGTCCAACACTGCAAAAAACATGCCTGCATGGGGAGCGAAAGACGTTCATCTGGGGAACAACCCATTGGTTTTTGCCGTGCCGTTTAACGACGAAGCTATTGTACTCGATTTTGCGATGACTCAGTTTTCCTATGGAAAAGTAGAAACCACAAAACTTGAAGGTAAAGAACTGCCATTTGCAGGCGGATTCAATAAGCAGGACGAACTGACTACAAATCCTGAAGAGATACTGGAAACCATGCGAGGCTTGCCGATCGGTTATTGGAAAGGTGCAGGATTATCTCTTTTGCTCGATATTATGGTCTCCATTTTATCCGCCGGCTTACCTGTGCATAAGATCAGCGAGCGGGAAGCGGAATACGGGGTATCACAGGTTTTCATTGCCATCGATATCAAAAAGTTGTATAATTTCCCGGCTATAGAAAAAACGGTGACGGAAATAATCAATGATATTAAGGAGTCCATACCCATAAACAAAAACAGTGATATCCGTTTCCCGGGGGAGGACACCATCCGGATTCGGAATGAAAATTTAAAGAACGGGATACCCGTCAATAAAGCAGTTTGGGAAGAGCTTTTAAAAATGCAGTAAATAAAAATGAAA
>Ga0164313_10005093_pt1 | contig 11657 bp, 8 predicted proteins | sample GuaBasSedimGuay4_FD_113735 | JGI IMG/M metagenome (GOLD analysis project Ga0164313, IMG submission 113735) | Subseafloor sediment microbial communities from Guaymas Basin, Gulf of California, Mexico - Guay4, Core 4569-4, 0-3 cm | ecosystem: Environmental > Aquatic > Marine > Hydrothermal vents >...
AACCATACTTCGAGGGTAAGGAAAAGAAAGGCCCTCGTAGAGAAATCATGTACTTCGGAGCCAACGGTTTACTCAATGCTATTCGTGTAGATGACTGGAAGGTAGCGTTTGCTAGCGAAGACGGTCCCATGCCAAAAGCCTATCGTAAAGTCGGGGCATGGCCTGTATTTACAAACCTCAGAGCGGACCCATTTGAGAGTGCTCAAAGAGAATCAGACATGTATGTCCGATGGATGGCTGACAACATGTGGCTGATGGTGCCCGCGCAAGTATTTGTAAAAGATTTCATGATGTCCATCAAAGATTATCCCTTCCAGGCGGGGAGTTCTTTGAGTGTAGGAAATATTGGATACGACACGCTTAGAATGAATAAAGCCAAGGGTGATCTCCAACGGCTTCTTGACATATCAATTCAAAATTAGAAGGCATTTAAGATGAAGATGTTTAGATTAAACAAATACCTGCTTACGATCGCGATTGGGGTCGTATTCAATTACCCGGTTTTCGCACAAGATAATGCAGAAGATTTGGCCAAGCAGTTGGCCAACCCGGTTGCAGCATTAATCAGCGTACCCTTCCAGTTCAACTATGACGACAATTTGGGGATTGGTGATACTGGTGACCGCTTATTGCTGAACTTCCAACCGGTAGTTCCGATAACGTTGAACGACGACTGGAATATTATTTCAAGAACGATCGTTCCGGTGATCTCGCAAGATAATGTCTTCGGTGACGGGGTTAGTGCATCGGGGTTAGGAGACACAGTACAGAGCGTATTCTTTTCTCCCAAAGCACCAACAAAGAGTGGTTGGATATGGGGTGTCGGACCCGTGTTCCTGCTGCCCACGGGAACGGATGACCAACTCGGAACGGAGCAGTGGGGAGTCGGACCAACGGGAGTCGCACTTAAGCAGAGCGGCCCCTGGACCTACGGTCTTCTGGCCAATCATATATGGACGGAAACAGGTAAAGACGGTCAGGTTCCTCTCAGCTCCACTTTCCTGCAACCTTTCTGGTCGTTCACAACAAAGGATGCAGTGACATTTACGCTAAACACGGAGGCTACCTATAACTGGAGAGCTGATTCTGATGAATGGGCTGTGCCAATCAATGCCATGGTAGGTAAAGTATTTAAAATTGGTTCTCAGATGATCATGAGCCGAGTTGGATTACGTTACTGGGCAGCACATACGGATGCAGGCGCCGAGGGACTCGGTGGGCGCATTGAATTCACCTTGCTGTATCCAAAGTAAGAATGAAGTTGCGAGATGCACTGGCCGCCGGGTAGCTGCTTGCAAGCTATCTCGAATCGCTGCATCGACGATGTCGACGCGCCAAGAAGCGGAATGCGTGTAAGGACCCATTGACATAAACAGACAATCCGTTTCGCAAGCCGATCGAGAATGAATCGCCCCGACTTTCCCGGAGGCTCTATTCTTTGAGGGGATAGAGCAATGAACAGACTAAAACGATTTCCCATGGAAGTTAAAGAATGTGCCGTTCGTTTGGTGTTGGAGCAACAGGACGAGTACTCGTCGCAGCTGGCAGCAATCGAATCGATCGCAGAGAAGATTGGCTATACAGCGGAGAGCTTGCGTCGTTGGCTGCGTCAGGCCGAGCGCGATCAGGGTCTTCGTGCCGGGATGAGCACAGATGATCGTGAACGTTTGAAGCAGCTGGAGCGCGAGAGCAGTGAGCTCAGGCGAGTGAATGAGATTTTGCGTAAGGCATCGGCGTATTTTGCCGGGCGGAGCTCGACCGCTGACCGAAGTAATGGTGTCGTTTATCGACGATCATCGCGCCGAACACGGGGTCGAGCCGATCTGTGCCGAGATACCGATCGCCCCCTCGACCTACTACGAATACAAGGCACGTGCGGCGGATCCAAGGTGCGTGCCGGGGCGTGTTCGCCGCGACAGCGAGCTCGAAGTCGAGATACAACGTGTCTGACAAGAACATATTAGGTAAAGTATTTAAAATTGGTTCTCAGATGATCATGAGCCGAGTTGGATTACGTTACTGGGCAGCACATACGGATGCAGGCGCCGAGGGACTCGGTGGGCGCATTGAATTCACCTTACTGTATCCAAAATAAGAGAGAATCAAAGCAAGACGTGCTGGGTAGACGCCTTTGGTGAATTGGTTCAGACCAAACCTGGCACATCTTTTTGAAGAAGAGGGTTCCCGGTCTTAATAGTAAGGTGACAAGACCTGAAATCAGAATCCAACGAGACTGTAATTATTTCTGTGTAACTGCCAGTTGCAAACGTAGTCGACCAATCGGTCTTCAAATTCAATCGATGAATCGATTCTGTGCAAGTTACCAATTGCGTATCGGCATGGTCCATCGTTTGGGAGCAAGGTCGGACCGCTTAATCTTGCGCAAGAGTTCGGCAAGTTATCCATCGCCTGCCAGGTGACGGGCGTATAGCGATATACGTTTTGTCGCTATCAGTTTAATTATCTATGCTACTTAAGTGGCGATCACTATAGCTCCAGTGCTGCTTCTTCGGGCGTTACGTGGGCAATGCCTTTATGGCAATCGATGCACGTCTCACCTGCCGCAAGTCCCAGACTGTGTGCGCGCGATGCACGCTGGTCTTGATCGGTAACCTGCATTGATTCGACGATGTGACAACTACGACATTCACGCGAATCCGATGATTTCATTATCCTCCAGACCCGTTCTGCCATGATCAAACGTCGCTGCTCATATTTTTCTGGCGTGTCGATCGAGCCAACAATCTCTCCGATCAGGTGTCGGGTGCCGTCGTAGGCTTTTGCCCACAGATATTCGGGATAGGATTTTGGAATATGACAATCCGGGCAAGCAGCCTTGACTCCGCTGCGATTCTTGTAATGAATAGACTCTCGCCACTCCGGCACAGTATATGATGTCATTGAATGACAGGCCGTGGTGCAGAATTCCTCGGTGCCGGTTTTGTGTAAAACGACTTCGAAACCGATCATCGAAAATAAGCCAAATGCGAACATAACCCACGCACCGACAGGTATTCCGAGAAGCCACTTACTACTGGCACCTCGCCAAAATAGTTGCCAGCGAGAAGAGTTTGTGGCGGCATTTTTACTTTTTTTCATATGGATTGCGTATCGAAATGAATTGATTGATGATTATTGCGCTTGCAATCGCGCAAGTAAACGGCTTTGTACGCAGGAAGAAGGAGCATTTGCCAACAGGGATACTCGCCACTTACCACTGGTACGTAGTCAAAATCTTTGCCAGCGGGACGAATTTTTGGTGGCACTTTCTCTTTTCAATTATGTGGATTGTGTATCGAATTCAGCTAGTTCATGATTATTACGCTTGCAATCGTGCAAGTAAATGGCATTGTACGCAGGAAGAAGGGCGCAATTTGCCAATTGGGATGCCTGACACTTGCCTACTGATGCAAATACAATCAAGAAGATTAATAATGATATCTAGTAACTTTTCGATTTTGGCACGGCGCGGCATCAGCCATGTCTTTTCACTCCTTCTTTTCAGCCTGCTGCTTGCGTCCTGCGGCAGCGATGGCGACACCGGCCCGGTCGGACCGCCAGGACCTCCCGGGCCACCCGCACCTGCTCCCGGGGTCGATATCAGTAACGCCAGCAACATGATTGCGGAAATTATAAGCGTTACGGTCGGGGATCAGACGGACATGCATTTTACATTGACCGATGGCGATGGAAATCCGGTCACTAATCTTCCAGACACTTCTCTCGACCTGACTATCGCAAAGTTGACACCTGGTACTGATGGTAACGCCAGTGCCTGGCAAAACTACATCAATGTAATTGAAGACCCTATTCCAGGGCCTGGCGGAGGATCGGTCCCGGGCTCAGAATCGCAGGGATGGACCGAGCACGCTACTGAGGGCACGCTGGTCGAAAACTTCAACGGTGACTACACCTACACCTATGCTATTGATATCACAAATGTCACTGAACCGTTTCCAGTCAGTCACGACCCCAATCTGACGCATCGAGCCGGATTTGAGATTCGTGGGTTCGGGCCGGTCGATAATCCGACCTATACGTTTCGTCCAGCAGATAATGCGACCGAAGGTTTGTTTTCAAGGACGATGGTGAAAACTGAAACGTGTAACAATTGTCATGAGAAAGGATCACATCACGGCTTTGCAAGATTTGAAGTCGACTATTGCCAGACGTGCCACAATCCTGGTTCCGCGGATGGAAACACTGGCAACTCCCTTGATTTAAAGGTCATGATTCACAAGATTCATCGCGGCGAAGACTTGCCAAGTGTTGTTGCCGGCGATGATTATTGTATTCGAGATTTTAGCGGTATTTTAGTCTGTTTCGGCGATGTGGCATTTCCGCAGGATATTCGCAATTGCGAAACCTGCCACGATGAAGGTGACCCGGAGACTCCGGATGCCGCAAACTGGTACCAAATGCCGACCACGCAAGCGTGCGGGTCTTGCCACGACAATCTTGATTTTGAGACAGGCGCGAACCACCCGGGTGGGCCTCAAAGTAACGGCGCCTGTACAAGCTGCCATGTGCCAGACAAGAATAACTATAACGGCGCATATCAGCAGCATCGTATCCTGCCTGACGAAGACGCGGCCAAGTATAGTTTGAATATACTGGCAATCGATTTTCTTGGGCCAGGTACTGCACCCATGGTGACGTTCTCGGTGACCGATCCAACAAATGGCGATATGCCCTATGATCTCGCAAACGATCCGAACCTGACCAACGGGACCAGCAGTCTGACATTTTACACTGCATGGAACACGACTGACTATGAAAATGCCGGTAGCTACAACAGCGGTGCGACAGGGGTGCTGGTCTACTCTGGTGGTGTGCTGCAGGCCACTGATAACGGCGACTTTACTTACTCTCTATCAACAGCATTAGTCCCGGCAACCGCACAAGGCTCTGGCGGCATCGCCTTTGCCGGGCAAATTCAGACAAGCGTTGGCCAGGTCCGCCCGGACAATACGCACAGCTTTTTCGGTATCACGGACGATCCGGCGAATCCGGTAGAGCGACGGTCAAACGTGGTTGATATCGATCGCTGCGACGTTTGTCACAATCGACTCAAGATGCACAACGACAGAACTGAGAATACGAATGTGTGCGTCATGTGCCATAACCCAGGCGCCACATTTGGACCTGACCGTCCGATGGATATGAAGTCTTTCATCCATCGTATTCATGCAGTGGACGGCATTCGCTATCCGCAACGGGTTAGCAACTGTGTCGCCTGCCATACCAAAAACGGCTTTTACCCAGTCGAACTCGCAGACGGCGTACATGCTACCAGCACCAATATTGGAATTGATGCCAGCGATCCAACTGACAACACCAGGACGTCCGCCAACGCAGCAGCATGTTCCGTTTGTCATTCGTCCGCCGATACCAAGGCACACATGTCGCAAAATGGCGCATCATTCGACGCCTGCCAGGAAACTGACGGTACTTTACGCATCCGTCTTGATTTTTGCGGTGTGGGTGGTAATAAAAACGGAGCGGTTGTTGAGGAGGGTTGTACCGTATGCCACGGACCAGGCAAGACAGCGGACGTGGCCGTATCTCACGGCATAGAAAGCGACTAGCGCCACTTCGCCGTATGTCCGCCTGCGTACAACAACTAAAATCGCCCGCACTCATTGACCGTGTGCGAAATAAAGGTGTGTTTATTGGCGCTGCTTTTGTTTTGGCACTGATCGCTGCACCCGCGATTGCGCAAACGGATACCGCCACTGATATTACAAAGCCGGTCTATACAGAGGGCAACGAAAGGTGCCTGATGTGCCACTCCGGTCTGCGTATGGAATTACTTAGCGAATCCCCGCATGGTGACGCTGACAATCCGGATTCGCCGTTCGGTCAAAGAGGATGCGAGTCATGCCATGGGCCCGGAAGCTTTCACGTATCGCGCTCGATGCGCGGTACCGGGCGACCACCGATGATCACCTTCGGCGAAGATGTGGCGACGCCGCGCGAGCACCAGGTGGAGGTTTGCATGGATTGTCATACTAAAGACGTTGACGAGATGCTAAAAATCGATGGTCATCGCAACGCACGAGATTCGGCGGAAGCACTGTCGTTGTCCTGCGCCAGTTGCCACACGATTCACCAGGTACCGGCGGAACTGGCCAGTGAGGACGCGGCACGCTCGGCGGCGCTCGCGGCAAGATTGTCACAACCAGCCGTATTTACGGAGCGAGGCAAAGACCAGTGTCTGCTCTGCCATAGCGACACTCCCATCCAACTGATGGCCGAGACGGTGCACGGTGATACCAGTAACCCGCTCAGCCCATTTGGGCAGCAAGGGTGTGAATCCTGTCATGGGAAAGGCAGTCTCCACGTAACTGCATCGCTTAGCGGCGATGGGAGACCACGATTGACTGATTTCGGGCCCGATGCGGTGAGCTCTCCACGCCAACAAAATCAGGCTTGCTTAAATTGCCACCGCCGTGACCGGGAAACAATTATGTCGATTGATGCCCACGTCAACGCCGTGGGTTTTGAGGATATATCGTGTGCAACCTGTCACGCCATGCACCCATCCGCGGAACCTGTGCAGACCAGTGCGCCCATTTTGGACAACACGGCGAGTTTTACCGCGGTCGGTGCCGAGCAGTGCGCACTGTGTCATCATGAAGGTCAGATATCCCTCATTAACGCAACGTCGCACGGTGACGCAAGCAATCCGCAGTCTCCATTCGGTCAACACGAATGCGAATCCTGCCATGGGCCCGGCAGCGCACATATCAAGCTCTCTATCGCAGCAGACGAAATTCGCGCCCCGATGGTCGCGTATGGCGATGATAGCCACACGCCAAAAGCGCTTCAGTCTGAGACTTGCCTCGCTTGTCACGCTTCTCACGATGAGGGTTTTCCGAATCTGGCCTGGAATGACATGGTGCACCGGTCAGCGGCAACCTGTACAAATTGCCACAAGATGCACACGGAAGTACAAACAATGTCGGACAAATCATCCGAAATGAGCGCCTGCCTGTATTGCCACGACAATGCCGGCGCAGATGCACCAACAATCGATTGGGATGGCAGCATGCACGCGAACGACGAAGTATCGTGTCGAAATTGCCATACCGTCCATGTAGCAGGCAGTGATTTGCTGGATAAGCAAGCACAGACCATTAATTGTGCGGCATGTCACGAAGGAGTGAATGCAGGCAACGGTACAATCGCTTGGCACGACAGTGTTCACGCGAATAATGATCTGAGCTGTGCCTCGTGCCATCAGGTGCACGTGGATCACAACCCTCTTGTGGACCGGACCGCACAGACCCAGCTTTGCTTTTCCTGCCATGAAGACAGGGAAGAAAAACACCCCCGTTTTGAAAACAAGGCCATTCGGTTCGAGGAACTCAATTGCTCTGACTGCCACGATGTACACAATTTGTTGCCGCAAAGTGATGACATCAAGTCCGCCGATTACTCTGCCCCAACGAGGCGACCATGAAACTTCCGATTGTTGTCGCGTGCGCATCGGTTTTATTGTTGTGCTCAATTATTCCGGCGGGTGCCCAAGATGACATCATTGGCGCAGATCAATGCCTGGGGTGCCACAATGACGAACGTATGCTGCTAATATTCCGTACGCCACACGGTCAGGGTGCGGATGCAAATGCGCCATTTGCCAGCTTGCAATGCGAGAGCTGCCATGGCTCCGGAGGCGACCATGCAGGCAAGAAGAACGTTGGTGCAGGACATGCTGTCATAACAACATTCGGTACTGAGGACGGCACATTGCCAGAGCAGCAAAATGCCGTTTGTCTTGATTGCCATACGAGCGACGTAGGTATGCCGTGGTCAGGCAGCATGCACGAGCGAAACGATATCGCCTGTGCCAACTGCCACAGTGTCCATATGCCGAACGATCCGGTCACGAGCATGAACACACAAGCAGAGGTGTGTTACGACTGCCACGCGGCGCAAAAGGCAGACAGCATGAAGCCTTACGTACACCCACTCAGGTTTGATTTGATGACCTGTTCATCCTGCCACAATCCGCATCACTCAACGGGTGATGCGTTGCTGAAAAGAGATACTGTTAACGAACTGTGCTGGAGTTGCCATACGGACCTCAAGGGCCCGTTCTTGTTTGAACATGCACCTGCGAGTGAAGATTGCGCGCTCTGCCATCGTCCGCATGGTTCAATACATCCGGCTTTGCTCAATCAGCGCCCACCTTTGTTATGCCAGTCCTGCCACTCACAAAGCGGGCATCCCAGTCTGTCAATCACGCCCAACAGTCTTCCAGGAAATAGTCCATCGCCATTTGCGGTTGGTGGTAGTTGCTTGAACTGCCATCGACAGATTCACGGCTCCAATCACCCATCGGGAACCAAGCTGACGCGTTAAGCGAATAATCAAACAGGATGCAAATAATCGATCGCAACTCAGGCACTGGAATATTACGTATCGCGTTCGTAGTGGCTGTTGTATTTATTGTCCGTCACGCATCCGGTCAGGAGAGTGATGGATCGAGTCCCGACTGCGATTTGTGCTCAAGCAATAGCGGCTGGGAGTTCGATGTTTCAGCTGGAATGATCGGCATTGCGGGTGACGACGTATTCAAGTTCGGTGATTACACGGGACTCGATGAAGAAGGCATCACTACATCTGGCGATTTATTCCTCCGTTATTGGGGGGAAGACGCGAATTTCCTCAAGATCGAAGGTTACCGCTTAGGACTGGATTCGCGAGCGATATTTGTGGAAGGTGGCAAGCAGGGTAATTATGAGTGGCGCGCCTCGTATCAGGGAATACCGCGCAGGATTTACGACTCAACTTCGACGCCATTCCGGACCAGCGGCAGGCAGGAGCTTAATCTGTTGAGTGGATGGGATCGGGCTCCGACCACACAAGGCATGGCAAGTCTTGATGACTCGCTGCAACAGGTTAAGATTGAACGAGATTGGGATATTTACAATTTAGGTGTTGCATTTTCACCGGCCACTAAATGGACTTTTGACCTCAACTACCGCCACCAGGAACGCGAAGGAAACGCTATCTCGTCCGGCAATTTTGTCTTTGATTCGACAATGTTTGCTGCTCCCATCGACGACTCTACCGACGAGATTGAGGTGACCGCCGTGTATGACGCGGATTGGTGGCAGATCAACACCACATACTGGGGCGTCGTGTATGACAATAAGGCGACCAGCCTCGCTTGGGATAACCCGTATACTGCTGTGACGCCTGGCACCGATAGTGGCAATATGGCACGCACGCCTGATAATGAGTCGCACCAGATAAGAATTGCAGGATCGATGGTCTTACCTGCACGAACTACTGTCACCGGGCACGCCAGCATCGGACGCATGAATCAGAATGACAGCTTTCTGGCTTATACGACCAATTCGCAAATAGCGACTACTGCGCTACCATCTAACTCTGCTAATGCGCAGGTCGACAATCAGAATCTGCTGCTTCGAGTCACCTCGTCCCCTACGCGTAAAATTACTCTGGAAGGTCAAATACGCTCTAATGAGCGTGACAACGAAACGCCGCAGCACATATTCGATTATGTTGTCACCGACTCTGTTCTCTCAGACAACAGTGCGACTAACATCGCCTACGATTATAAACGCGATAACTATCGCTTGCGTGGGGAATATCGTTTTACATCCCGGACACGGTTTTACCTTGGCTATGATTACGAGAATTTTCATCGTACATCACAGGAACGAACCACAGCCAAGACAGATCTGGTATGGGCGAAATTGCGGACTCAATTGTTGTCAGTGATCAGTCTCGATATCAAGCTCTACGCTGAAGGTCGGAACGGTTCAGAGTACGAACCGAATAACAGCGTACCGAATCCGCAGAATCTACTGATGCGCAAGTACAACATGGCTGATCGCGAGCGCACAGGATTCAAAGCGGACGTTTCTGCTTTCACAACTCAACGTTTCGGCCTTGGCCTCAATGCGGAATACAACAATGATGACTACACAAAGTCGGAAATGGGTCTCCTTGAGAGTGAACACTTGCGTCTGGGGCTTGATGCGTCCTATCTGTTAAACGACGATGTCTCGATTTATGGTTCGGTATATCGGGAAGATGTTGACGCCAAGCAAGCAAATAGCCAGGCTTTTTCGATGCCGGACTGGCAAAGTGATACCGAAGATAGCTTTATTACAGGGAGCCTGGGATTGCGTATTCCAAACCCTAATGGGCGGTGGAGCACGGATGTGCAGTACCTTTACTCTCAGTCCGAGAGTAATTCGACAAATAATACCAATGCTTTAGTGTCCAGTTTTCCCGAACTGGAATCGACTCTTCACCAGATTCGGCTGGGGTTTAGCTTTCACTACAGCGAGAATCTCGACCTTCAGGCAAATTATTTCTACGAAGGATTCAGTTCTCGTGACTGGGCGCTCGATGATGTCGAAGTAGATACGGTGCCGAATCTCCTCTCTCTGGATGCTGATCCATGGGATTATAATGTTCACTCGATATTCTTGGGTATCCAATACAGATTCGATACGCGCGGCCAGTCGGGTGCGCGCATGGCTAATCGTTTTCCTTGAACAACAGCGCTGTTTGTTTAATTTCGATGAAGAAAGATAGGCACTACACTCTGCCTTCGGCAGTTCCGTAAACAGGTAACGAAGATAAGTTAAGGTTCCAGTCCATTCGCTTTGGCGGTATTACCGGGCAGTAGGTTCACGCGACTCGTTGAAAGGCGATGCTGAACTTCTCGGCCGACAATGGTTGAGAGGTAGTGGCGGGGTCTCATCACGCGCTGCATGATCCTCGCCTCAGTCAGGCCAAGGATCGTTTTATCTCGGAATGATTGCAGATTTCAAACGCAAATCTCATGGCATCTGCACCAACGCGCGCTTTACCATTTTTCAGGAATACTCGTGAAGAGGATCATGCATTTTCGGCCCGCGATGCGAATTTCTACAAATTGATGGGTGTCCCCGTCTTGGTCTTGACTCGTTGCGCTGTGCGGCCGGATGGCAAACCTTGGAAGGTCGGTTTACCTCCTGAATGAGATGACCTACGATATCCCGATCATTTGATTGGAGACCCGGAATGGCCGATACCCACCCCTTTAGTAATATGGCAGCGTCAGGCGTACACGCAAAGCCCTGGGCCTTGCCAAGGATTACTTGGCAAAAGATACCCAAATCTTAATTGCAGGAGCCGGAGAAGGGGGGGGCTCGAATATCAATTATTGAAGTTGGAGCCTGAAGCCAGTGCAATAGCAGCGCTGGATATCAACCCGGAGCAATACAAGGTTCCTGAAATTGATTGTCAATTTTGTGACCTGAACGGCCGAATTCCGTTTGATGATGCAAGTTTTGACGTCTGTTTTTCGATCGAGGTCATCGAGCATCTCAACAATCCGCAAAATATCATTAATGAAGCGCACCGTGTACTCAAATCAGGTGGCATGTTGTTTCTGAGCACCCCAAACCTGAACTCCATCGCACAAAAACTGCGCTTTTTGTTTTCCGACGAGTTTCAATGGTTCAGAGAAAAAGACCATAGAATCCTTGGGCACATACATCCCATTGAACCGCCCCGGTTATTCCGGAGACTCGTTAGTTTGAGTCAGGCCGCCATGGCCGACTCTTCCAATTGCTGATAGTACTCGATTTCTTTTTCGGCCGGTGGCACGTTGCCGATTGGTTCGT
>Ga0164313_10005095_pt1 | contig 11657 bp, 8 predicted proteins | sample GuaBasSedimGuay4_FD_113735 | JGI IMG/M metagenome (GOLD analysis project Ga0164313, IMG submission 113735) | Subseafloor sediment microbial communities from Guaymas Basin, Gulf of California, Mexico - Guay4, Core 4569-4, 0-3 cm | ecosystem: Environmental > Aquatic > Marine > Hydrothermal vents >...
AGATGTTTTCCTAGCTCTTGAGCAAAAACTTCGTTTATGGAGAAAATTCCGCTAATATAAAATTGAAAAAGCAGCACTAAAATAAGCTTAACATGTTTCATTTAATAATTCTCCTACATAGATTTGATTTGAATGATTATAATAAAAACAGCAAACTCAGAATATTCTCATTAATAATTGAGTCAAGTTTCATAAAGTTGTTTTTAAAACCTTATATGATACAATTATTCCAAACTTAATAATTTAGTCTGCTAAACTCCTATTATTTAGTATTAAAAAAAAATAAGGTATATTTAAACCCCGTTAATTTTTCATTTGGAATTATTTATGAATAAAAGAAATAGAGATTTAAACTACACAATTAGAGCAAGCGATTTAATATTCTTGTTTTTGCTCTTTATATCATTTCAAATTACAGCACAAAATAAAATAATTACTCAACCAATTAATCCACACCCAATAATGGAATTGCAGCAATGGCAGATACATACTGGTGATCTAACCGTAGATGAGGTTTTTAATCCTAACTTCGATCTGAAATGGGAGACTGAAACAATAAATAATGTTTGGTGGGAAAAGGATTTAATTAAGTGGTATAAAAAAGAGATTACAATTCCCAAATCATTTGAGGGGAAAGATATTTTGATGGAATTTCGTGTTGATCCAATTGGCATTATTTATGTTGATGGTGAAAAGATGTTTCGTGCAAGCCAATATAATGGAAGTGCAATATTGGTTGCAAATGCAAAGGCTGGAGGGAAATATACAATCGCAGTAAAGGCGCAAAATCGAAGTTACAATTGTAGCTTTTTTCAAGCTGATTTAATTGCCATGCCTTATGGGTACAAACAATTTTATAGTTCCAACTCAAAGCTATCTCTAAATTCCTCCGGTACGCCAATAAGCAAATGGAAAAGAAAATTATATGCATCTGATGAAGTTTCTGATCCATCATATGATGACAGCGATTGGGAAATTATTACAGTTGGTGATAGATGGGAAGGAGATGGTAAGCATGCCTGGTACCGCACTACATTAAAAATCCCTACAGAAATAAATGGTTTCAGCACACAGAGTAAGCCGATACGTATTACATTAATAACAGATGATAGAGGTGATCTTTATATAAATGGAGCACTTAAAATAAGCTCACAAGAGAAAATATTTACAACAATACTAACAACAGCTGCTGATATTAATAAGCAATTAAAGTTGGCTGTAAAAGTTACGAACAACGGTGGACCTGGAAACCTTGGAAGAGTTACCATAATTACAGAAGAAGAGCAAAAGTTAAAAGGTGATGTTGAAGAAACATTAGTAAGAATAGATAGAGTTGACCGTTACATTAAAAGCCATCCACAACCAAGAGTTAAAGAAATTAATATCCTTTCAAATTTGATTGCCTTTAAGTTAGCTGCTAAACCGCTACCTGAGAAATTGGAATTAATAAATAGTCAGTTAAATGTTGTAGAAGAAGATTTGACACCCACGCCAGCATTTCTAATTCCCCCATATTTGCAATCCGCAGAAGAAACTGGCATGACAATCAAATGGGAAACGCTTTACCCAACGTATGGTTATGTTGAGTATGGCGAAGGAGAAAAATTAGATAGGAAGACTATTGAGGAAGCAAATCCAAACTTGATACATAAAGTTACTTTGGTTGGATTAGAGGCAGATAAAGCCTATAACTACAGAGTTGTTAGTGGAAATATAGCTAGTCCTATTGCAAGCTTCAAAACAAAACCCAGTAGTGATAGGCCATTTAAGTTTATAGTTTATGGAGATAATAGAACTCGACCTAAAATACATGAAAATGTTTCGAAGCAAATTGCCGCTGAGAATAGCGATTTTGTTATTAATGTTGGTGATGTTGTTTCCCGAGGTGAGGTTCTTGCCCAGTGGATTGATGAATACTTTCTGCCGATAAGACATTACAGTAATACTACTCCTAGCTACATCTCTATCGGCAATCATGAATATGGAGGATTTTGGAAGCAGCGTAAGGTGCCACCATTTGAGAAATATGTAAGTCACCCTGTTAGTACGGTTGGAAGCACAGAATATTATTTCTCGTTTGATTACGCAAATGCACACTTTATTATTCTTGACCCCAACGAAGGTGAAGCCGGTGATGATGGTTCAATCATATCGCCCGAAAGTCAGCAATATAATTGGTTCATTCAAGATTTAAAAGAAGCACAAAAAACTAGCGATTGGATTTTTGTTGTGATGCACGAGCCACCATATTCTGAATGTTGGTCTGGAGGATATTACGATGGAGAACCACCTTTGCGTAAATACATTGTTCCAATAATTGAAGCAAATAATGTGTCAATTGTCTTTGCAGGTCATACGCACGATTATGAAAGGGGATTGCCGCATCCGCCATACGATCCAAAGACGGGTAAGGGAAATAATGCTGCTTATATAATTACAGGCGGTGGTGGAGCGCTATTGGATAATCACAAATATTATGAATGGGATCAAATCGATTTGCCAGACCATCCAGCAGACCCAGATAGTGATGAGTTTGACGGAGGTGAATATTATCGATATCACTACGTTCTTGTTGAAGTTGATGGTGAAACAATAAAAGTAAAAGCTATAGAAGTCAATGGTGACGGGACAAATGGTGGAGTATTCGATTCGTTTGAAATGAAGTCTTCAATGAAAAAATAATTATCCAAGGGAATCTAAATATTATGAAAGTATCTGTGAGAATAATTGTATTACTACTTGTAATTGTTCTAGGATGTACAAAAGCCCCAAACGTAAAAATTCAAAGCTCTGGAATAGATTACACAAAATACGTTGATCCATTCATTGGCACCGGTGGACACGGGCATACGTTTCCAGGAGCAATGGTGCCTTTTGGTATGGTACAACTAAGTCCCGACACTCGTATGGAAAATTGGGATGGTTCTTCGGGATATCATTATTCAGATAAAACCATTATGGGATTTAGTCATACACATTTAAGTGGAACAGGTGCACCAGAATTTTGTGATATATTGCTAATGCCTACTACTGGCAAGGTCAATGTGTTGGTCGGAGATGAAGAAGATAGCAATACTGGGTATCGTTCTACTTTTGATCATGAAAATGAATTTGCTTCTCCAGGCTATTACAAAGTATTGCTCGATGATTACAACATAACAGCAGAGCTAACCGCAACAAACCGTTCTGGAATTCATCGTTACAGTTTCCCTAAATCTGACAATTCAAATATTATCATAGATTTACAAAATCGAGATAGAGTTATTGATTCCAAAATAAATATTGTGAGTGATACTGAAATATCTGGATTCAGACGTTCAATCCGGTGGGCAAAAGATCAGCATGTTTATTTTTACGCAAAGTTTTCAAAGCCATTTGAGAGTTTCGGCATTGCAGTTGATGATAAAATTATTGAGAACATAAAGACTGCTGAAGGAACTAATATAAAGGGCTTCGTTAATTACAGTACTGCAGAAGGTGAGAGCGTTTTAGTGAAAGTTGGAATTTCATCAGTTAGCATTGAGGGAGCAAAAAAGAACTTGGATGCTGAAAATCTAAACTGGGAATTTGATAAAATTAAGGCTGAAGCAAAAGAACTTTGGAAAAATCATCTTTCAAAAATCGATGTTGAAGGTGGAACAGAAAGGGAACGAAGAATATTTTATACATCGCTTTATCATACTGCAATGGCTCCAGTTACACTGAATGATGTTGATGGCAGTTATCGTGGCGTTGATCGTAAGATACATAAAGTTGATGGATTTACAAGATACACCGTTTGGTCGCTGTGGGATATATTCCGTTCGCAAATGCCTCTCTATACCATTACAGAACCTTCGCGAATGAATGAGTTTATAAAAACATTTCTTGAGATATATAAAAATGGGGGAAGATTACCACATTGGGAAATATGGGGCGAATATTCTGGTTCTATGATTGGGCATCACTCACTACCAATTATTTTGGATGCATATAATAAGGGGATTCGTGACTACGATGCAAACCTTGCTTTCAAAGCAATGAAAAATCAAGTTGAGCAAAATGGTTATTATTCAAGGATGGGTTTTATTCCAGCAGATAAGGGTGGCGGTTCGGTTTCCGTTGTTATGGAGTTTGCATATAACGATTGGTGCATTGCAGAGATGGCAAGGAATTTAGAAAATGAAGATGACTATCTGATTTACCAGCAGCGTGCACAGTTTTACAAAAATATGTACGATGAATCAACCGGATTTATGCGTCCCAAAAACAATGACAGAAATTGGGTTACACCATTTGATCCGGCAGAAGGGACAGAACATTTTGTAGAGGGGAATTCGTTCCAATATAGTCTCTTTGCTCCGCAAGATATTAACGGTTTGATAAGTCTTATTGGTGGTGATAAAAAATTTGAAGCCTGGATGGATAATCTATTTACTTATAAATCTAAGCATGATGCCAATGTTAAAGATGCATCTGGTTTAATTGGTCAATATGCACACGGCAACGAACCTAGTCATAATATGGCTTATCTTTATAATTACATTGGAGCTACTCCTAAAACACAAAAAATGATTCGTTACATTTTGGAAGAAATGTATGATGACAAACCAGACGGCTTAAAGGGAAATGAAGATTGTGGGCAAATGTCGGCGTGGTATATTTTAAGTTCAATGGGATTTTATCCTGTGACTCCCGGCACCCCAACTTACAATATTGGAACTCCAATATTTGATAAAGTGACAATTAATCTTGAAAATGGAAAACAATTTATTGTCGAGGCAAAAAATGTTTCCGATAAAAATTATTACATTCAATCGGTCAAACTAAATGGAAAACCATACACAAAATCATGGTTTGAGCATAGTGATATTGTTGATGGTGGAGAGTTTGTTTTTGAAATGGGTACAATACCTAACAATGAGTGGGGTTCTGACAAAGAGGATAGACCATTTACACAAGAGTTTAAACCCACTGTATCAATGCCTTTTATCATCACAGAGGACAACCAATTTATTTCAAAGGCAAAAGTAAAACTAGGATGTGATACAAAAGGCACAGAAATATTTTATACGACAGACGGTAGTGAGCCTGACGAAAAATCACCTCGATATATTACTCCGCTTGAACTAACTAAAGCAACAGACTTAAAATTTGTAGCATTCAAAGAAGGGTTGCTTCCAAGTTTAGTAGTAACTGAAAAATTTATAAAACTCCAATTTGAATCATTTAAGAATTATGAAGTACTCAATCTAAAAAAAGGATTGAAGTATAAATACTACGAAGACAAAGTAATGTTCGTTAAGGAAATTAAAGACTTCAAACCAAAATCCGAAGGAATTATCTCCAATTTTAATATTGATGGAAGAAAGAGTGACACATACTTTTGCTATGAATATGATGGATATATTAAAATTCCAATAGATGGAAAATATACAATCTACAATAAAACTAACGATGGAAGTATTCTCTACATTGATGGAAAAGAATTTATTAATTCCGATGGTGGACACCCAGCCTCTGAATCATCTAAAACTATTGCTTTGAAAAAAGGTGCTTATAAAATATCACAAAAGTATTTTCAAATGGCTGGTGGATATATGAACAAAGTAAGTTGGGAAGGACCTGGGATTCCGAAAGAGGAGATCCCGGCTAATGTTCTTTTCCATGAATAGATTATTGTAGAATGAAATAATTTATTATTAATATTAAAAGCAGTTCAAATGTGGCTTCACGTTGCGATCCCTTTGGGAAAAGCCAATTGTTTTTTGTCTTTTACCGTCGCTTAAAAGCGACGCAAAATCGTGGGTTGTAATTAAATCTTAACTATTCTCAAACTCATCAAGTGTTTTCAGCATTTTTGTTTTTCTATCATCATCTGCAAAGCTTGCTTCAAATGAATTTTTAACGAGTGTGTAGATATCCTCTCTGGATAAGTCGAGCGCCTCTGCTGTCTGGAGAAAATTCTCGTTTATATATCCGCCAAAGTAAGCAGGGTCATCAGAATTAACTGTAGCAACAATGCCGCGGTTCAGCATTTTTTTAAGTGGGTGATTTTTTAAACTATCAACAACTTTTAGTTTTAGGTTGGATAATGGGCAGACCGTCAATGCAATTTGCTCCCCTATAATTCTTAGAATTAATTCTTCATCTTCCAGAGAACGATTCCCGTGGTCAATTCTATTCACATTTAGAATGTCCAATGCTTCCCATACATATTCTGGAGGCCCCTCTTCACCAGCGTGGGCGGTTCGTTTAAGTTCATCAAGAAATGCTTTATTAAAAACATCTTTAAATATAGATGGTGGGTTTCCAACTTCGGATGAGTCTAAACCAACAAGGTCAATTTTTTCTCTGTGATTATAAAAATTTTCATATGTCTCAAAAGCTGCTTCCTGAGGTAAATGACGTAAGAACGACATAATTAATTTTGAAGTAATTCCAAACTTTTCTTCAGCATCTTTTAAAGCTGAATAAATTCCATTTATTACTGTATCAAAAGAGATTCCTCTTTCTGTATGCGTCTGAGGATCGAACATTATTTCTGTGTGAATTACATTATCATCATTTGCTCTCTCAATATATGCCCATGTAAGGTCGTAGAAATCTTCCTCAGTTATTAAAACTTTTGCTCCAGCATAGTAGATATCTAAAAATTCTTGCAGGTTATTAAAATCGTATGCGGCTCTTAGTTCCTCTACTGAATCGAAGTCAATTTTTATTCCATTACGCTGAGCAATTTTGAACATCAATTCAGGTTCAAAAGTACCTTCTATATGTAAGTGTAACTCTGCTTTTGGAATTTTTTTGATATACTCTGTTAATGATATGATTTCCATCATAAACCTCATTATAAAATGTGGGTAAAAATAAATAAGAATTATGAATTTCGGAAATGAAATTATTTTGAAAATGGCAATCTTTGATACATATCCTGAAAGAATTAGTGCACAAAATTATATTTAAATTTGTTTTAATAATCGAACAAATTGTTTAATCTTGACAATTCAAAAAGAGCGATAGATATTATCGAAGTAATGATGAAACTTATTAACTGCTTTATTCTAATGTAAATGAACTCAATTAAGGATTACAAAATGAATACTATTTCAAATAAAGATTTTTTTAATGATGTTTCAGAATTTTATGATGAGATGATTAACTTTGAATTAGCATTGGAGAGAAAGAAAAACAATCTGAAATCTTTTCTATCTTCAGATGTTAAAGTAGCTGCTGATATTGGTTGTGGTAGTGGAATTGATTCAATAGCTTTAACAACGCTTGGATTGGAAGTTACAGGTTTTGACGCATCTCAAAAGATGGTTGAAAGGGCCGGGGAGAATGCGAAACGGTTAGATAAAAAAATAGATTTCTATAATTATACTGCACAAAATATACCTAAAAAATTTAACTCGAAATTTGATTTTGTATGCTCACTCGGAAACACGGTTGCAAATATTACTCCAAGTGATACATCTATCACAATAAAAAGATTTGCTGAAATATTGAGCAAGAAGGGAACACTACTCTTTCACATTTTGAATTATGAAAAAATTATTAAAACGAATGAAAGGATTATAAATATAAATAAGGGTGAGGATGATTACTTAATTAGATTCTATGATTTTGAAAAAGAATTTATAAATTTTAACATCTTAAAATTTAATAATAATAATCCCAAACAAAAGAAGTTGATTTCAACCAAAGTTTATCCACATTCGTTGGAGTTGTTTCTAGACTTGTTAGAAAAAAATAATTTCACAAAAATTGAAGTTTTCCAAGACCTAATGAAAACTCCCTTTAATTCTGAAACTTCGAATGATATTTATCTATTTGCTGAAAAAGATAAAGAGTGTTAAAAATTTAAAGTGCATTTGGGGAATGGCTTAAAATGAGGCTAACTGGTAACAGTCTGCCACCAGTAAAAAATTCTTATTTAGATTATTTCAATTCACTATTTATTTTTTGTCCATAACAGAAGTAACTTTCCAAATAACTATTGAGAAAATTATCCACGCTACCGATCTAAAAGCCATTGCATTAACACTATGGTCAGATATTACATCACTAAATATTGTTTTTAATAATAGAAAAACAATTATATGGGCACCAGTAATGAAGGAAGATAAAATGAGTGCACTATAAAATCTTTGCCAAATTAAAACTCCAGCTATAACTGAAATTAATCCCATAGTTATGTTGTACACTATTAGTGTTAAAAAACATTGATAACCTGGATCGAACATACCAAGCAAAACACCTGAGCCAGTGATGGCTGCCATTATTCCAATAATTGATGCCAGGACTGCGATAATTCTCATAATAATTTTCATTCTATTTCTCCATTGCTTTTTTATTCTGAAAATATTGGGCTGTATCAACTCTTGTTAGTTCAATTGTTTTTGAAAAGACAAAAAATGACACACAAATATTTAAGTGATTATGATCCATTAGTTCAAAATCTGGTTCTGCAATTATACCTTTTTTAGCTGCGTAGAAAGTGCCGCCACTCCAAGTATTATCACCATTATATTTGAAATTGTTCATTACCTTTAATCCAGCAATATAACGGTTCTGTAAACTCTCCTCAGGATTCTCTTTATCTTTCAACGGAGTACCATCTTCTTCGGTTTTTTGCATCCAAAGAATCTTTCCTCCATAATATTCTCCATCTTTACATATTTCAATTATGCCTTCATCTTCAGGCATTAACCATGTTCCAATAATTGAATTAGCTTCACCGTGCTGTGCTATTGTTAAATGATTTATGCTAAACATGAATATCAGAAATAATAGACTGTTTTTTTTACTTATCATTTTATCCAATGTATTTATGATTGATTCTAGTAGGTCTGTGACTTAGTTTCAGAAACCAAGCCATTTTCCTATGAAGTAGCTATGTCAGCTAAAAAGAATCAATTAATGTTTATGCTCTTCCTGTTTTTCATTAATCCCTTCACCACCTATTAGTTTGAAAACTAATATTGAAAGATTTGGTTTTGCAACAACATCGTGTGCAATTCCAGTCTCTACTGTAACTAAAACACCAGGAGTTATTGGAATTGATTTTTCATTATTGCCTAATACTAAAACTCCTTCACCCGCAATACCGTATACCATAAACGGTGTTTCTTCTGTGTGAACTCCAAGAGCTTTACCAGCACGCAATGTTACTTCCGCAATAATTCTTTTTTCCCCTTTGTCTAACATCTTTTTGGAAAGGGGTTTTCCATCTTCAATTGTTTTAGAATAATTTATAATTTTATAATCAGAATCCTTTAGTTGTGCAAAGCTCATCGTTGATGAAATTAAAATAACTCCAAAGACAATTAAAGCTGTTTTATATCTGTTCATTTGTTTCCTTTTTTGTTTGTTATGTTGTTATAATTAAAGCACAGATTACTAATCTGTGCTACAAAATTTATTGTTTCTAAAAACTGTAAATAATTTTTCCATAAATCATATCGTTTTTATTGTATTGTCCAAATATTCCTTCAGTACCAGTGAAGATGTTTGCACCAAATTGTAAGTTTATACTATCAGAAAAATCATACAACATTCTTGGTCGGATTAGTGCATCATCATATCCAAAATCATAGTAAGAAAATATTTCGAAAGTTAATGTCTCATTTAAAGTTGAGTATCGAGCTAAATATGTCATCATAGTATTAGTTTCACCTGTAACAAGTGGAGTTGGTTTGAGTATAGGTTCATAATCCATAATAACAGTTTGGATAAATTGTGTGCTTAGGTAGATATCCCAAAGAGTAAAATCAATTCCAAACATATAGTGGATGTAATCTTTTTGAACTACCCCATTATCAATTTGTGGTGTAGTTGTATTGTAATATTTCCCCCAGTAATACGCTCCTTCTCCTCTTAGAACAACTGGACCAAGAGTGGTACTGAAGCTACCACCAGCAACATGGAGCCGCTTGTGTTCTGGAGTTATGATTAAATTCATTTCACCTGTACTATCTGCTACAAATGAGCTAAACATTGTTGGATTATCATCCCACATATAACCACCAATAATTTCAAAATCGATATAAGTAGTAAGTGCGGAATATTTAAGAAACAGCTCACTGTTTTCTAATGAGGGATTTACATTCACACTCGAATAGTCAAATGTTGGTTCCATTGGGAAAGCTGGTTCTACTCCCCACACTGAGTTTGGATCAGCATATTTTGTTGGAGTAAAAACAGGTAGCCAGATGATTTCAAAAGTATTATTGCCAACGTAATAGTCAAATTTTGCACCAACAACTCCAATTCGGATTTCGTCAAATTCTGGCAGTAAAAATAGGAATAGGTCTAGTGGAGAAACAATATCTGTAATAAAAACCCCATCTGCTTTTCCCCAAACTACTTGTTGAATTCCAGTTCGTAAATCAAAATTATCAAAATACAAATCCATATAGGCTTCACGTAATCTGAAAGTTAAGCTATCGGAGTAATCATGATAAATCATAGGATTAACCTTGAAAAATGAATTATCATACCTGCTCTCAAAGTTTAAGTTAAATGTGTTTTGGAGTATGACAAAATCGTTTGAGCCATTACCAGCAAGCATTCCGCCGTAGCTTCTAACATATCCTGAAAAATCTACATTTTGAGCAAAGAGTGCAGATGTTAATAGCATTATAAAAAATATTTTCTTCATTTTTCTTCCTTTATTTCACGCAGAGTTCGCAAAGGTTTGCGCAAAGAACGCTGAGCAAAAGATTTAGAACACATTGTTTTTGTCTATCAATTATCAATTTTCAATTATTTATATTCCTCTAGTCATCATTCGTTCGCTGAATTTTGATTCTGAAATGCCAGTATCGATCTTAATGTTTTTTAATTCCATAACAGTTTTGTGATCTTTTTGAACATTCTTCATTTCAGTATGAGTAATTATCAAAAATCCTTTAAAGTCTTCATACTTTTCAACAGTTAAAGTCTTTAATAAATCTTCATCTTCATCGTAGAAATCTTTTTTAAGCCCTATCCATTTGTCTTTGATAATCCAAGTGATTGTCTTTGAATAGATATATTCTTCATCTTTTGGAATTGATTCAATAACATAGCAAGCTTCACCGTTTAGTTCTTCTTCGCGTAAAATTGTATGAGTATCTTGCGTTGGATGTCGGTCGCCAAGATCATCGTAAGTAAAATCTGATCCCATGAAATAGTCACTTTTACTATCGCTAGAAATTCGTTTTGTTTTCTTCAATGCAGGCAAGTAAATCCACTGGTCATCATTTTTCTCTTCTTCATCATAGCCCCAGGTCATAAAGGAAGTGTTTTTAACATCTGCGGGTTTCACAAAGAACATTATTTTCTTTTCAATTTCACCAAAGTCTCTGGAAAATTGTTTGATTTTTCTAACTCTCTCTTTACCTGATGAGTTAATGAGTGTCATTGTTAAATCAGCAGTCATATCATCACCAACCGAACGGTTATAAACATTTTCCACTACTTTCAAGCCGGTTACATTCTGTGAAAAAATGAAGGTGCTTGCGAATAAAAGTATTGCAAAAGCAATGGATGTAATTTTAAAGTTTTTCATTTTGTTATTCTCCTTGTCTCGGCGTAGTCCCAGTTTTATTGGGAGGAAGACGACTTTTATTAAAAAATATTTAATCAAAATAGTCATTGCGAGGAGTCCGATGTTTTCCGGACGACGTGGCAAT
>Ga0164313_10005096_pt1 | contig 11655 bp, 14 predicted proteins | sample GuaBasSedimGuay4_FD_113735 | JGI IMG/M metagenome (GOLD analysis project Ga0164313, IMG submission 113735) | Subseafloor sediment microbial communities from Guaymas Basin, Gulf of California, Mexico - Guay4, Core 4569-4, 0-3 cm | ecosystem: Environmental > Aquatic > Marine > Hydrothermal vents...
AACCTATTTTTTGCGGTACAGAAAACAGGACCTCAAAGACAAAGACTGTGCATTTTACTAGGAATTAACAAAACACTCAATATTTAACCTTGGGGCAAACCCGACAAATATCAAAAAATGGTTAAATTTTACGTATAAAAAGCAGTAAAATTTTCTATTGCTCTTTGAGTTTTTGCGTTTTATTTAAAATGCCCCGTAAAATATTCAGTTCTTCCTGTTTTAGACGGGTTCGATTATAAACATGACGCAATTTAGGCATAAGCTGTGGTGATTGTTTTACGCGCAAAAAATCAATATCGATAAGCGTTTGCTGCAGATGCTCATAAAAGCGCTCCATATTTTCGCTGGATGCGTACTCTGCTAAAGCCTCAGATTCTGACTCATCCTTCTTTGTCGTTTGTAAGACGTCAGCTGTCGCCTCGGAGCGTAATGACATCATCACTTCATAAGTCACGATCTGAATAGCTGAAGCAACATTTAATGAGCTATAATCCGGATTAGTAGCAATGTTAATAAGTTTATGGCACAAACCAATTTCATCATTGGTGAGCCCGGTTCTTTCCCGTCCAAAAACCAGGGCTACTTCATGTTTCTCTGCTTCACAGAGTGATAACTTCCCGGCTTCACGGGCATCTATAAAGTCATGCTGAATTTTTCGTTCCCGGGCCGTAGTCCCAAGGACCAGATGGCAACCCGCAAGCGCTTCTTCAAAAGATGAGCAAACCGTCGCCTGAGACAGCAAATCATCAGCACCTGATGCCATAGCGGTTGCTTCATAATTAGGAAAATGTTTAGGCTTAACAAGATAGAGGCGCTTTAGCCCCATATTTTTCATTACTCTTGCAGCAGCACCAATATTACCCGGATGGGAAGTATTGATCATAACAATACGAATATTATTGAGACTCATCTAAAACCTGTTTATTAAAAATGGTATTTCTATGCATATAGAAAGTGAATTTTAGCACGTATTGATGTTATAATATGGTGTTTATTTGCTCTTTAATACTCTTTATTTCGTCTCCTTAGCATTCACTGCTCAGACAGACATCAGCATTTTACGGGGACTTCCAAATGCATCCTATGCTCAATATTGCTATTCGTGCGGCTCGTGCTGCCGGTACGGTTATTTACCGGTCCATGGACAAGGTTGATAACTTAAAAATTACCACCAAGGCTGCAAATGATTTTGTCAGCGATGTTGATCGACAGGCAGAAATGGCCATTATCGATATCATCAAAAAAGCCTACCCCGATCATTCCATAAAAGCAGAAGAGCATGGTTTACTTGATGGCAACGAAAAGTTTCAATGGATTATTGATCCCCTGGACGGCACCACAAATTTTCTACATGGCTTTCCACAATTTGCCGTTTCCATCGCCTTTAAGCAAAATGGCCGTCTATCTCAGGCAGTTGTTTTTAACCCTGTAAATCAGGAACTCTTTACTGCCAGCCGTGGTCAAGGCGCAATGCTGAATGATCGCCGCATACGCGTCACTAAACAAAAAGGTCTGGAAGGTGCGTTATTAGGTACCGGCTTCCCATTTAAAGAGCAACAGCATCTGGATTCTTATTTAGCCACATTTAAAGCGCTGTTTCCGATGACGGCAGGAATAAGAAGACCTGGCTCTGCCGCTCTGGATTTAGCTTATGTGGCCGCCGGACGGTTGGATGGATTCTGGGAAATTGCACTCAATGACTGGGATATGGCTGCCGGTGCTTTACTGATCACCGAAGCGGGTGGACTAGTGAGTGATTTCTCCGGTGGTGAGGATTATCTTGAAACAGGTAATGTTGTTGCCGGTACGCCGAAAGTATTTAAAGAGATACTGCAGACGATTACACCGCATCTCAGCCCTGAGCTGAGTAAATAGCGTTCAGCGTTAAGAAAAAGCATATAAAGAAGAGGTGGTTCTGAGTAACTGATTTTTTGATTTTCTTAACGCTTAAAACTTTATTTAAACCTCTTCGTATATTTCCTCTTCCTGCTCGCCTTCTTTCTTAACTGGCGCTAAATCTTCTTTGCTTATTCCCATGGCAACCAGAACAGAGCTGGCAACATAGACTGATGAATAAGTACCGACAATCACTCCGGCCAATAGAGCAGTAGCAAAACCATGAATTAATTTACCGCCAAAGATAAACAGTGCGAACAACACTAATAATGTTGTCAATGAAGTTATTAATGTCCGGGACAAAGTCTGATTTAATGATGCATCAATCACTTTAACCGCATCGCCTTTTCTGATTTTACGAAAGTTTTCCCGAATACGATCAAATACAACAATGGTATCATTGAGAGAATAACCAATGACAGCAAGAATCGCTGCTAATACCGTCAAGTCAAATTCGATACCAAAGATTGAAAATAATCCCAGCACAATAATAACATCATGTGCCAGTGCAGCTACTGAGCCCAAAGCAAAACGATACTCAAAACGCAGTGCAACATAGATCAAAATACAGACCAGTGCTGCCAGCATGGCAATACCACCGGTTTCAGTTAACTCTTCACCCACCTGAGGTCCAACAAATTCAACCCGGCGATTTTCAACCGCTGAATTTTCTGCTCTTAGCAACTCAAAGAGATGGGTCGAAATATCAGCATTGGATACACCCTCTCTGGGGGCAACACGAATCAAGACTTCATTAGGGGAGCCAAAATGCTGCACAATAGCATCATTAAATTCATTAGCATGCAACTTGTCTCTAATAGGGGCTAGTTTAACTTCCGTTGGATAAGCAACCTCCAGCAGTGTTCCGCCGGTAAAATCCAGACCAAACTGTAAACCGCGAAAAGCCAGTGAAGCCAGTGAAATAATAATAAGAACCATTGAGACCATCATCGCAATTTTACGATGTGTCATAAACTTAATATTTGTATCTGTCAGTATTTGCATAATTTCTATCTTTTAATTCAAATAAAACTTTCAATTCCGCTCGCAGCACGTTACAGGAATTAGATGGAGACGTCCTTAATACGTTTGCCGCCATACAACAAGTTAACAATCGCCCGACTGACCATAATCGCAGTAAACATCGATGTCACAATACCAATCGATAAAGTCACCGCAAAACCTTTGATAGGCCCGGTACCGACAACAAAAAGAACAAAGGCTGCAATCAGTGTGGTTATATTGGCGTCAGCAATGGTCATCAAGGCTTTTTCATAACCTGAGTGAATACTATTTTGAGGTGAATTACCATTACGCAGCTCTTCACGAATACGTTCAAAGATCAGCACGTTGGCATCAACTGCCATACCAACCGTCAGCACTATACCAGCAATACCAGGCAAGGTCAGAGTGGCCTGCAGAAGAGACAAAACTGCAACAATAATAACCAGGTTCAAGGCCAGCGCAAAATTAGCAATCATACCAAATTTGCGATACCAGAATGCCATAAAGAACAACACTGCGATAAAACCAATAATGACCGAGCTAAAGCCCTTATCAATATTATCCTGCCCCAGACTGGGACCAATAGTACGTTCTTCAATGATATAAACGGGGGCTGCCAGCGCACCCGCTCTTAGTAGCAAAGAAAGGTCATTGGCTTCCTGAACACTATCCAGACCTGTGGTTTCAAAACGATTGGAGAAATGCCCGCGAATAACGGCATTGCTGATAACTTCTTCGGTAGTGTGACGTTTGACAATGGCTTTACCATTTTCATCTCTGATGATATTGCCCTGCGCATCACGTGCAGTTTCCTGCTTGGTTTCCAGGTAGACAACTGCCATGCGTTTGCCAACACTCTCTTTGGTAAAGGCACCCATGCGTTTTCCGCCATAGCCATCCAGAGAAACGTTGACTTTAGCACCACCCGTGTCAGGATCGATGCCCGCCTGAGCATTGGTGACATGTTCACCAGTAACAATGACACGTTTTTTCAGTAAAACCGGCACTGATGGAATAACACGACTGCCTTCATGTCGTTCACGAGTATAGTAAATTTTTGAACCGGCGGGTACCCGGCCATTTAAAGCCTGTTCAACCGTATGTTCTTCATCCACTGCACGATATTCAAGTGTCGCTGTTGCACCTAAAATATCTTTAGCCCCGGCAGTGTCCTGAATGCCGGGTAACTGAATAACAATACGATCATCGCCCTGTTGTTGAATAATAGGTTCAACCAGACCATGGAATTTTTCATCAATACGTTTTCTTAAGGTGGTAATATTTTGTTTCAGGGCAAACAGTTTCAATTCTTTAAGCTTAGTTTCGCTCAGACGACCATGCAAAATAAAAGTTTTGCCATCTTCCTTTTCAGTGAAACTAAGGTCCCGCATATCACGCTGGAGGATCTCAACCCCCTTTTCTCGTAATTCTGCTGATTTGAAACGAATGACAATATCATTACTAACCCGCTTACTGCCCAGATAGCGTACTTTGGCTTTACGCAAAATAGTGCGTGAATCACTGACATAGGTGTTGACCGATTTAATCACTGCAGCTTCCATATCAACCTGCATCAGGAAATAAACACCACCGCGCAGATCTAAACCTAAATACATAGGTTGAGCATTCATATCCAATAGCCATTGAGGTGTGGCAGTGGCCAGATTCAAGGCCACCGCATAATCATCACCCAGTTCTTTTTCTACTATCTTTTTTGCTTTTTCCTGATCTTCTTTATTATTGAAGCGAAACAGCAAACCGGTACTTGAAAATTTGGCATTTCGATACTGTATGCCATTGCTTTCAAATACTTTTGCTACCCTGCCAAGGGTCTTGTCATCGACTTCAACACCTCGGGCAGAGGCTGCAACCTGTAGTGCGGGATCTTCACCATAGATATTGGGCAGCGCATAAAATGCACCCGAGGCAATCACCATAGCGATCAGAATGTATTTCCAGAGTGGGTAATGATTTAGCATAATTTGTCTTTCTTGTTGTTCTAATTAATTAGTTTTTAATTGCCTTGATAGTCCCTTTGGGCTGAATTGCCCCAATTGCTGAGCGCTGGACATTCAGATTAACATCACGAGATACTTCAATTGTTACAAAGCTGTCATGCAGGCCGATTATTTTTCCTAATAGACCACCATTAGTCACAACCTCATCACCTTTTGCCAGAGCATCAACCATTTCTTTATGCTCTTTCATTTTTTTATTCTGAGGGCGGATAAACAACAAATAGAAAATCAGAAAAATTCCACCAAAGACCATTAATTGTGAAATCAGATCAGGTGCAGCTGCAGCCATGCCAGTACCTTCGGCCATCGCATCTTCTATAAAAAAACTCATTTTGTATCCTCAATTACTTTAATTGTGTATGTCTTAAATTTATCTACATCTTAAATTTATTTACATCTTTTATTTATCTAAAAGATTTAGGTGGCGGTATTATGCCACAAATTCAAGGGGCATAGGGGTGTTATGTTGTTAATTTCTTTTTTCATAAAATGTCTCTATAAAGCCGGTAAATTTCTGCTCAGTAATTGCATCTCTCATCCCCTGCATCAGTTCCTGATAATAATAAAGATTATGTAAGGTATTTAAGCGTGAACCCAGCATCTCATTGGTTTTATCCAGATGACGCAGATACGAGCGAGAATAATTCCGGCAGGTATAGCACTGGCAAGTTTCATCCAGGGGACGGGTATCAAACTGATATTTCTGATTACGGATTTTCACCACCCCCTGATGAGTAAACAAGTGACCGTTGCGGGCATTACGAGTCGGCATCACACAATCAAACATATCAATACCACGGCGAACCCCTTCAAGCAGATCTTCGGGACGTCCGACTCCCATCAGGTAACGGGGTTTATCCTGAGGCATTCGCTGTATTGTATGATCCAGGATTTTAATCATTTCATCCTTAGGTTCACCTACAGATAAGCCGCCAATAGCAAAACCATCAAAACCAATATCAGTCAGTCCTTTAAGTGAGATATCACGTAAATCAGGGTACATACCGCCCTGAATAATACCGAATAAGGCTGTTGAATCATCTGCTTCAGAAACCTGAGAGAAAAACTCATTTTTGGAGCGCTTTGCCCAACGCAGAGAAAGTTCCATAGAAATCTGTGCTTCTTCGTGCGTTGCCGGAAACGGAGTACATTCGTCAAAAATCATGGCTATATCAGAACCCAGTGTACGTTGTACCTGCATTGATTCCTCCGGCCCCATAAAAACTTTACGACCATCAACCGGAGAGGCAAAAGTCACCCCTTGTTCTGTAATTTTACGCAGTGCGCCTAAACTGAATACCTGAAAACCGCCCGAGTCTGTTAAAATAGGCTTGTTCCAGTGCATAAAATTATGTAGGCCATCATGCGCTTTTATCACTTCCATGCCTGGTCTGAGCAGTAAATGAAAGGTATTGCCCAAAATAATCTCAGCACCAATGGCTTCAACGTCTTCCGGCGTCATCGATTTAACCGTTGCAGACGTACCAACAGGCATAAATGCCGGCGTTTGAATCGTACCACGAGGGAAGCTTATGGCACCTCTTCGTGCTGGACCATCCGTATTGAGTAAATCAAATTTCATAATGCAGGTTTTGACCTTTTTCTGGCTCCCTCATTGCGGGAGATGTTTGGCTGGGAGTAGACTAAGATTTAGACTGAGGGGTTATAAACATGGCATCACCATAACTGAAGAAGCGGTATTTTTCTTCAATGGCATGCTGATAAGCATGTTTCACATTACCCAGGCCGGCAAAAGCACTGATTAACATAATCAATGTACTTTCCGGTAAATGAAAGTTGGTGATCATAGCGTCCACTGTTTTAAACTGGTATCCGGGGTAGATAAAAATATCGGTATCACCATGAAATTCTTCAATTTCATCGAATTTATCATTTTTACAAACTTCTTTACTAGCATAGCCTGAAGCACTTTCAAGGCTTCTCATTGCCGTTGTACCCACGGCAATCACTCGTCCGCCTCTGGCATGAGTGTGTTTAATCTTTGCCACAGTTTCAGCCGAAACATTAACATATTCAGAGTGCATTTTATGCTCAAGAATATTATCAACTCTTACCGGCTGAAATGTTCCTGCGCCAACATGTAATGTGACCCAGGCGGTATCAACACCCTTTTTACTGATTATTTCCAGCAATGCTTCATCAAAATGCAAACCTGCTGTCGGCGCAGCAACGGCACCCTTTTCTTTAGCATAAACCGTCTGATAACGATTTAAATCAATGGCTTCATCAGCCCGTTCAACATAAGGCGGTAAGGGCATATGACCATAGCGGTCCAGTAAAGTAAAGACTGTTTGTTCATTGGCATCAACTAATTGCAAATGAAACAAATCGCCCTGACGAGCAAGCATTTTAACCTGAAAGCCAGGATCTTCAGCGTCAATGCCGAGTTCTAAAAGTGAACCTTCTTTAGGCGATTTACTGGCTCTGATCTGGGCCAGAAATGACTGCTCATCCAACACTCGTTCAACCAGCACCTCTAACTTACCACCGGTACTTTTTTTTCCGAACAGACGCGCCGGTATCACCCTGGTATTATTAAATACCAATAAGTCCCCTGGCTGTAATAGCTCAGGTAAAGATTTAAACGTGCGATCATCTAATTCACCATTGTCACCATTGAGACATAATAAACGACTATCAGTCCTTTCTGCTAATGGATACTGGGCAATCAGTTCTTCGGGCAGCTCAAAATAAAATTCAGATAAATTCATAGCCGGGCATTTTAACAAAGAAAAACGCCCAGAGCATTCTTAAGAGAAAATTTAATGAAGTATTTCCTCATGAAGGCCATTCATCTCATATTTATCCATAAGATAAAACAGTGTCTTTTTTTCTGCATGGTTCAGCAAGTCATACATTTTTTCTGGTACCAATTCCCCTGCTTCCTGCTGATCGTCAATGCAGCTTTTCCAGAAAATCAGTTCATCAATAGGTGTTTCATTTGTCATAATAATATCCTTAATAAAAATATCTGATGGTATCCTAAAATCAATAATAAAGTTTTTAGGTGCTAAGGCCATTAGATGTAAACATTATAATATCAGCGGTGTGATCTTACTTGCCATTTCTCGCCATAAACTTGACCGTTGGCGCCAAATTTTATACACAACACATGGTCAATTGGATATTTTCTACTTCAAATGGAGAAATAAATTTAAAGCATGTCATAAACAGACAAGTAATTGGCGGGTAAAGACAAGCAATTCTCGTTTTATTTCTGTATCATTATCTCACTGACACAGCAATTGGTTACAGCAGCAGTGAAATAGCGTCCAATTGCACATGGAAGACACAATAAAGAATAGGGAAGTTTTCAAGGCCACTTTGAGGAAACTCATAATGGCCTTTTTTTTGCCATCATAAAAATACAGACTATCAGCTAAACCACCGAAGCGGAAAAAAAGCACGTGATAAAGTTTACGATTTTGTTTTTACCTGAATGAAACATGAAAAAAGATAGAAGATAAAACTTGTCAGATTAATATAATTCCCTATAATAGTGCCTGCAATTTATTGATCTACAAAAACATATGCCGATGTGATGGAATTGGTAGACATAGGGGATTCAAAATCCCCCGCTAGCAATAGCGTGGCGGTTCGAGTCCGCCCATCGGTACCATATATAATTCAATAAGTTACAATTAATTCCAATGTAAAGATTAAGGTTTTTACGGCCTTCATAAAACCTATATGTAACTTTTTTCACGGTCATCTAGCGTATTTGTGCGTATTTCTCATTTAAACGTCCATAATTCCTACATCCTCCTTATAAGGTTCTTGGTATGATATATCTTCACGTATAAATAACTAATACCATATCGAGTTTTTTATGGCACACACAAAATCCTTAGTTGAGTTAGAGCAATCGGGTAAATATGGTTCTGTTGTTATTAGAAATTGCAGTTGTGCCGTTTCATCAACGCTTTGTGCCCAACATTTTTCCTTTGCACATGCACCATCATTACCATTAGAGGGGTGTAGTGCAACCAAATGTACTTGTGAGTATCAGGGAATTATTGATCGACGCTTGGGAGGCAGACGAGTAACAAATTGTAGAACTTGTTTTAAAAATGATAAACGTAAATCTGATAGACGAAAACAAGAGATCTGATGTAATGGACTTGGCTTAAGCCATGGAAATAAAAATATCTCTTCATTTTTAACCTATCCGGCTTACTTGTTTCCTTAAACGATACTTTAAAAAGGTAATATCATACTAAATTAGTGTGTTTTTAGTCACAGAGAAACAAAACAGTTAGTGATAAAGTATAAACCATATTAGATTTAGAAATATTCACTGAAAACTAAATCAAAAAACTTTATTATTAATTGTATGAGGAAAATATTATGAACTTAATTATGGTAAAAGAATTGTTATTCTCTATCTCGCTTGGTTTAGCTGTTACATCAACTGCGGCACTAACTATGGCATTTGTTATTCCATCTGACTGGCTTGCGATCTAATCGGGGGGAATATCCGGTTTTGGATGTTTGAAGCCTCTTATATTTAAAAGTCACCAGTTCTGTGATTTTTGCAAGGTGATATTTATTGATATTAGTCAATTTACTTTCTGATATAGAGTTATCCTGTATAGACATATTAAAAAATTAGAACGACAATTACGTAGGCATTTGGTTCAATTTTAGAATTACTGATTTAAACCAATTACAAAAACCACAAGGAGCCTACAATGTTTAAGCAAGATGAAATTCATTTCACCGTAGCTTGTAGTAGATGTGGCAAGGAAGTTAAAGAGTCTCTAGCCTGGCTTAAGGATAACTGTAGCTTTTCCTGCCCAAATTGCTCTTACGTTTTCAATGTTTGTGAAAAAAGACTTGATATAGCCCTGAATAATTTCGAACACTCTATGAGAAACCATGGGTCTTAAATAAAGAGCTTGAACGTAAAGAGCTACGGGGCTTATTTGGTTATTTCGTATCATATCGGGTATTAGTATAAGAGGATTCAAAATCCCCCGCTAGCAATAGCGTGGCGGTTCGAGTCCACCCATCGGGGCCATATATAAATATAATTCAACAAGTTACAATTAATTCCAACGTAACAAATAATGAATTTTAATTCTCATTTATTAGCCTGACCAACAGAATACCTACCCTGCCAGATTGTTAATATCATTTTTTTTTGCCCAATTACACTATCAAATCTTAACTATATACATTTTAAATTTATACTTTATATAATATACTTTACCTGATCTAACAAGGAAATTATTATGATTACTGTAAATGAAATTATGTCTGAACAAGTGATAACACTAAAAGCATCTGATAGCGTTTCTGCTGCCCGCTCGCTCATGAAACAAGAAGATATCCGCCACTTACCTATAGTGGATGATAACAATTTTCCTGTGGGTATTATCACTCAACGCGATATTCTCAGGGCTCAGGATTCAGAACTGAGTGGTGATGATACTGATAATGACGAACAGATATCGCTGGAACAAATTATGTCCCGTAAAATTTCTTATGTGCTCTCAAGCGATCCATTAAGAACTGCTGGAATTAAGCTGCAGAAAAATAAATATGGCTGTTTACCCGTGATGAATGACAATAAACTGGTAGGTATTATTACCGACTATGATTTTGTCGGTGTTGCTATCAATCTTATAGAACAAATGGATCAATCTGAAGACTTTTAAACTGATAGCAGAACTAAAATGAATGGCATTTATTTATATTTAGCAATTTTAATTATAGTCTTTGTATTTCTGGGATTTAAAGTTATGACGAAAAGAAGACATGAAAAACAGGCTTACGAAGAACGTGAAGATAATGTCTTCTATGATGCGGCTAAAAACATTCGAAGAGATTGAACTGAATGGTTGTTTAGCCGGGGCTGCGTCAGAAAACAGAGAGTATTACCGGCTAAACTGATGTCGGTTCAGGCTAAGCCTTTATTATTTCATCATCATCCCTTTCATCATAATTTTGCGTACAGGTGCTTCAATAACCTGGCTGTTGCCATCCTTAAATTCCAGAGTAATTGCTACTTTTTGACCTATCGTTAACGTATCGTGCAGACCAATTAACATAATATGCAAACCACCGGGCTCTAAAACTATTTTACCATTGGCTGGAATTTCAATTGCTTCAACACGGCGCATCTGCATCATGCCATTTTCATGAGTATGGGCATGTAATTCAACCACTTTGGAAACGGGGCTGGTAGCATTGATAATAGAACGGGAAACCCCTGACTTATTTTCAAGCTGTAAAAAAGCCGCACTCACCGTTTGTCCGGGAGGAACTGCCCTGACATAAGGATCAATAATTGAAACATCACCAGCCATAGCTGAGCTGATAGTAAAGCTAAGGATAAGACTCAGTAATACAAACAAACGGGACATAATTGACTTCATAACAACCTCTTTTTTTAAAAAAATAATAGATTCTTTACTGCGCTTTAATAGAATATTTTCTTATCGCCGCTAAGATGTCTGCGGGGGGAGCAGCGTGTGGTAATCGTTCAACGAGTTTGCCCTGTGGATCGATAACATAAGTTTCTGATGAGTGATCAACTGAATAATTTGCAACAGATTCCTGCACCGCTTTCTGATAGGCAACACCATAACGATCGGCAAGTGCCCTGATGACATCAGGCGTACTGGTCATTCCCAAAATTGACGGGTGAAAATAATGGGTATATTCAGTCAATTTTTCCACGCTATCCCGTTCTGGATCGACACTGATAAAA